>Ga0123354_10002607_pt1 | contig 24063 bp, 22 predicted proteins | sample TergutLab28metaG_2_FD_97872 | JGI IMG/M metagenome (GOLD analysis project Ga0123354, IMG submission 97872) | Labiotermes labralis P4 segment gut microbial communities from Petit-Saut dam, French Guiana - Lab288 P4 | ecosystem: Host-associated > Arthropoda: Insects > Digestive system > Gut ... | reverse complement strand
CCCCCCAATACCTACCCATAAACATACATCCTACCAGTCATTGACCATTAGACTTCCCACTAAATAAACTGATTGTAATGCGTAACGATGATGAGATCTCAGCATCACCTCACAATATAAGCATATATATGATACTCTTTGAGCAAAATGGTAATAACCTGAAGATGGCCACTATTGACTGAAACATGCAGTTATTTTTTGCTATTAAATACCATCATAAATCCATACTACCATAGTTGTGGTTTCATGACTGATATTTACCGCACTATTAGTCTTTTCTACACACAACAGGGATGACACACCTCAGAAATACTGATTGTAAGTCAATTTTGATAACAAAAACAATGCAGTCTCATTAACTACATTCCTATGCAACATACATACAGTGCCCATAACCGTCTTCAGAAGTTGAAACTTGTGTTACCCAGAGAATAGTAGAGTTGAGACATGTACCACTGAGAAAGATCCAATCACAAAATTTCAATCTAACACCTGCACATTATGGCCACTAGGGGCCAACGTAGTCAGTATAGCAATTCACTATGCATTGGAATGGTACAGAGTTCAATCCTGGTGGGAGAAAGAGACTTTTCTTTCTCCATACGCATCCAGATTGGCTCTTTCCCAGGCATAAAGCAGCTGGTGTGCGGCATTAACCACCCACCCACATCTAGTGCAAAAGTGAGCAGAGCCACACCTCCAACCCCCATCTGTACCTCCCATGGCACGTTATGAATTGACCTTTCCTATTACATGATGACCACCAGGTGCACTATTACAAAATGACAGTCAGTAGAGAAAAGACATTTTTGTGTTAGCTTTTCATACACTGAAACCTGTTGCTGCATTGGAATAACAGAATTCACTGCACACACTAGACATATCAACCACTAAACCACAAAATATTCATTCTACAAACAATTTGTATATGGCGGTTGCAGGTCCCTAAGGTCACAAAATGCACACCCATGGATACTTCTAATTTATGAAGCAAATTTTAAAAATAAGGAAATTAGTGCAATACTAATTGCATATACAGCTATAACATTACATCTCCAACACTTGTTTGTCTCAGTGATGTAGAAGCAAGGTGTCACTTATACACACATGTAAGAGTGTGCCAAAACCACTGCAATGCTGTTGATGCCTTTCTCTCTCAAAATAGTCAGGTCCTTCTGTAGTGTATCTTCATTCAGCTCCTGGCACACCAACAATTCTTCGCCTGTAGTTCCCATAACATGGCGCCACTGTGACCCCTCCTTCAACAGGCACCGTCCAGGCAGAGCCGGAACTACTCGACAGTCCACCTCCACTACCTCCTCATATAAGACTTCAGGTGTTGATATTTCCTAAAACAATTCAAACTCAAGCACATTATTGTAATAAGGAACATTCTTCATTTTCTGGGCTGACTCTGAGGAGAACTGGCAAGAATAATCAAAACATGCCTAACCAAAAATTATGTTCTTTCAACTCACATGCCTATCCCACCATGAATTAATCACATCAGTGTCTCAATCACGTGTCACTTGGAGTAAACTCTGACTTACCAGATCCCTTACAGCAGGTCAAAGAATGTAAATGGCATAACACAAAACAGCTAGACAGAAAAACATACAATACAAAATATCAAACAGATTAAATATGACACAGTAATCAAACTGCCATCAATCAAAACACTGATACTGGTAAAGCTTTTATTTCTATATACAACAGTATTTTACCCAGAAAATAATGTAATGATTTTGATATTGAGTTTATTCAAGATCTGTTCAAAATTCAAAATGGAAATAAAATTCATTAACCCTAACCTCTAGTCATGCCCAAATTTTGAGCTGCTCTAAGACAAGCATGCTCCCACAGAAAACAGTACAATTCACTCTAAGATTCATTTTCACACGTGGAGTACCACACACTTACCAAGTCAAATATTTTTGGTCTTGATTGGTTGCCAATGAAGAGAAGGTCGCGGAAACCTTTATTGATAAGGAGTGCCATCCTCTCACCTTTCCTCTCCAACAGTGCATTAGTAGCAACTGTTGTGCCCATGCGGATCCAGTCGATGTAACGCCCATCTATGGGCTCACTGATTGGTATAGATGCACCCGTCTCCTGAACAACCGGATTATGACTATCAATTAGAGTGATAAATCTTGGGTAAGCAAAACAATCATAAAGTATCATTAGCCTGCAATCAAATCCAAGTTGCAAGAAACATCACATACTGCCACTTTATGGATAATACAGAAAATATGTTATTCTGAACAGTTCACACATCCACTCCATTGAAAACAATTTTCACCAATAAACAGAATGTGTTGTTGGATGCATGGCTCCATAACACACACCAACATGGTGCCAGTTCACAAAGTAGAGTGTTGCTGCACAATATGTGTTGTAGAGTTTTGCACCACAGTTGTCTTACATGGATGCTATATGAACTTGTCTTCTGTTTTTTTTGTTACTGTCTATAATGAAACCTGGTGCTTGAAATCTTGTCATATAATTGTAACTGTTGTCTAGATTTATACCATTGCTTCCTGTAGCAGCCATATTCTGCGTATGTATCATTCAAACTGTGCATAGTAATTAGTAGACAACACATAACTCTCCAGTAACTGGTATGGAAATTAGCTGGCATGTGAGCATGTGAGTAAACCATAACAGAGTTGACAGCAATTGAATAGTCATGTTTGCCAGATAATATAATGCACCTATAGTAAGAAATATTTTAATTTTCAATGACTGTAATTGTAATTGTAATTTATTTGTGTTCTATAAATCCAGATTAGGATACAATCCTGTGGATTGTATCCTAATTGTCACTTACATACTAATATGATATACATACAGTTGGAAGGATCATAGCTATAAATAAAGTACAGAATTAAAGTACTTGAAACTAATTGTTCATTTAAATTTCAATGGAATGTCTCCAATAATTTAAATATTCCTTACTATTATAAAAGGAATTTGCAAGTAAAAACCTCTTTAAAGCATTCCGAAATGGTAATATATCACTGGCTAAGTCTTTGATATTGTGAGGAAGGTTGTTAAAAATTTTAATTGCTAAGTAGTACACTCCCTTTTGAAACTTTGTTAAGTTAGCTGTTGGTGGATGTAAATTGTAATATCTGAAGTGCTGATTACCAAATGAAATAGAGAATATATTACAGTGAAGAGACCAGGTGTAAGTAACAACTGTATCAACACAGACCACAGTTTGTGAAATGTGCTTGCATTTGCAATGGAAAATTGTCCCTCTAAGGTGCGCTAAAGTAAGCCATAAGTCACGACAAAAATTTTTTAATTTTTTGAGATTTTGAGTGTACTTTACAACATGTTTTGCCCCTCCTAAAGTTGACCCATAAGGTAAATTCAATAAAGTTGTCCCTTTGTGTAATGAACCATTATGTCATGAAGGCATGAGGTGGAAGTGGTGGTACATCAGTCATTTCAAATGTGTGGCGAAGTTCCAAGAGCTCCTCAACTCAGCACTAGATAGGCCAATGGTCAGCTTCATGTCCTAGCCACTTCACACCCACCCACTCCAGCACATTTTTAACACTAGGCTAAAGATGACCAGCTGGAATCAAAACATGGTGAGGGTCAGGAGATGAGCAGCATTCTTCACAAGGACTGCTTTACTCTTGCAAGCCATTAGGAGTGAATCTGATCCAGTGGGCCCTATTAGGAAGTGGCAATGAATGCAACATGTTGCTGTCATTTCCACATAGTCCTCTAGCCACCAATTAATGTTATGACCATACGACTATTTGTACTCTGGTTGGAAAAATGTGGGAGATGACATTCCATGGCACTGTTGATGTGTATTAAGTGCCATGTTTACAATACGTAAACCATCATGTGACAAAGTCGATGTTCCGACGTCAAAAGCATAGTCATGCTCCAAACTTTTACGACCACTTATCTTGCCAGGGAAAGCAAGCGGAAACAAACAGCGTGTCTGTAGTTGTAATCCTGGAGGAAGATGAGTAGATAATACAAAAACTGCATATGGCACTGTTTTCCTACCTTCATTCCTTCCTTCCTTACTTACTTCCAGGGTTGTAACTGGCCTTCTTATAGGTCATAACACCCTGAGGAGACATCTTCACCTACTACGGCTGCTTGCCAGCCCTTTGTGTAGAAAGTGCAGGGGTGAGAGAGGAAACCTTGGCTCACATTCTATGTGAGTGTGAGGCTCTGGCCTCACTCAGACATGCGTACCTGGGCTCCTTTTTCTTGGAGCCGGAGGATGTTAGGAGTTTAGAATTGGGGACCATCTGGAACTGTAGTAAGGTTACGGGGCTTCCATGATTCAATATGGGGCACAAAGGGCCTGTCCTAATCAAGGCCTAGGTGCAATGGGGCTGAGAGGCCCCGAAACCACATGCAAATCAATCAATCCTTACTTACTTATTTACTTATTTTATTTATTTATTTTCAGTTTTTAAAATGGAATTTTATTCTTTATATAATGTGTGGCTTTGAACAACCAAGCTTACTGGAATGTCCAACAGCAGTTCAATACCATATCACTAATTAACAGCCTAATGTGTTTCAATATTTAAATTCACGTCATCATCAACGTATCCCTACTATAATGACAAACAAGAACAATACGATAAAGTGCAAAATGACAGTGACAATAAGAAATTTATAAACACACATCAATTCGGAATTAGGTAAGGCAGGTAGCTCACCAACAGTTCAACTTAAAGTCGATATTACACACTTTACGCCAATATATCATATGCAAGCCAATTATGTGATTACGTTTCTGACTTCGATCTCTCCCCTTTCCAGACTCCCAATATCAGACAAAAATATCACAAGATTATTTGTTCCAGCCCTACAAATTTCCTTTGGAATTAGGTGAGATCAACCCTGAGAAAATTTCAAGAAAGGAAAATTAAGTTCAGCACAATGTGATGTGTTTTGGAAAAATCCGTATCAACTGGTAGCATCCTATGCATAATCACATTTTTATGAGCTGTCTGAGGACAGAAGTGGGAACAAGAAAGGCAATGTACGTATAAATGTAGCACTGAGGCATGTGCCATGGAAGAGCAAGTATTACATATTCTGAGTGTGTGTCTGTAGCCTTAGTTATTCAGTGTAAAATGCACATGCCCTGTATTCTATTGTCATCTGCGACCTGTCTGGCTCTACCACACATTCCCCATATTATGTCACAAAGTGCACAATTTTCAGAAAAAAACAAAGTTATTGAACACAAAATGTGTGCTTTGATTTTCTGTAGAACATTTCTAATTCTAGGAAGAATTCAGAGACATACTGCCATAAATGTACAAATGTCTTTACGTAAAATACCTGTTATTTATCTCAAAATTTAACGCAACCTTGCATTTTCTCAACAGATTTTCAAAAAATAATCAAATATAAAAATCTTCAATATCTGTTTAATGGGAGCAGAGTTGTTCCAAGCGGACAGATGGACAGACGTTTGGCCAGACATGATGAAGCTAGTAGTAACTTTTCACAATTTTACGAACGTGCTTAAAAAAAGGGGAAAAGGCAGACAGACAGAACCCCAATCTGAAATGTCTTCAGTTGCGAAGTTTAGAAGAAACTCAGGTGTAATACAGCACACTGAAGTTGTTTATTAACACTACTTATTCTGTGACATGTGCAGAGGAAGATTACAGATATGGACACTGTAATGGTCAGTTGAATCAAATATGTCCAGCACCTCTAGTAGGTCAGAAGAAGGTAAGCCTTCCGTCAGTGCCCTACATAATAAGGGTGGGGTGGAAACTGTGAATAGAATGGCATTGCCATAGTTAAATGACACTTCCACACCTCACGAAAAGAGTCCACTAGCAAGGACACAATGACACAACTGAAGAAGAAAGCAAAGGAAAGTGTGAAAAACTAGAAAAATCTGTTTCACTTTACGTCAGACTCCAGCGAAGACCTGAAAAAATGCCATGACAACATGGTCGTCAAAGTCTTAAACTGTCCAATAATACAATGAACAAGAACATAAAAACTAAAATTCTGTACTTGGCCTGCTCAAACAATACCTTTACAAAGATTTACCAGCTATCTTTATGTTGCGGCTTTTCCTGTTTGTCTTTACAAGACATGAATATAAACACAGTTCCCTCGCTATTTGCTTCTAGGCCGACCTCTTTAAGAGTGACTACTGAAGCTTTGTGCTCTTATTTATAGTAATTGTGTTTGCACCCAGTTCATTAATGACATCAGCACCTACCCTACTCAACTTCAATCTGTCCTGGTTTGCTTGAACCTTCCTGATGTCATTTTCTAAAGCAAAGTTGAAAAGCAATGGTGATTAAGTACCTCTTTGTTTCAGGCCATTCTGAAAACAGATGTGTCAGACAAACGTTTGCATATCCGGGCTTTACTATAGGAATCAAACTGTATTCTCTTTTTTCCCCAGGTATCTGACAAATGCAAAATACATGGTCATTAGGAAGTAATCGATCTTCACGACTATTAATTTTTTTTTAATATATCCTGACATTATTTAACATACACATTGATCCTGCACTGTCAGTACTTGTAAATTATTCTTCTGCTGCTATAAAACGTTAATGAAGTGGGCACCTACACATTTGCAATAAATACTGAGTACACCGCACATTGCCCAGAAGCATAATCGCCCCCTCTCCCCTCCTTCCAATCATCTGTTTCAATTTGCATCTTCTTTGAGGTAATAATTTTTCGAAGTAAAAAGAGAGGTAAAAAGTGAAGCAATCCCATTACAGACCTGAAAAGGCCCTGAGGGTTCCAGGAAGTTGAGGATCCCATATTTCAAGACAATCAACGCACGGGGGTTGTAAGATTGTCAGCCCTACGCACCGGCCGCCTTTATCCCTTAAGATTGTCAGCCCTGATAGGGGTAAACACTCAAGAAATATTCCTGGTACTCATTTATGTAAGAGGCTGAGTCAACCCCAGGGCCATAGTGCGGCCGGAAGAATTATGTCTATGAAAAATTCCAATGACACCATCGGGAATCGAAGCCGCGACGTTCCGGCTTGTAGCGCACTGCCACAACCAACTGCGCCACCGCGTACCCCATCATTTTTCGTTGTGCGTGACTAAACGACGCTGTTAATTGGTAAAACTATACAGCGTCGGTGACAGGTGAATGGATGCCTACGAAGCATTGGTGGAATGATGCTGACAAGAGACAGCCTAAGCACTCAGAGAAAAACACGTCCCACTGTCACTTTGTCCACAATAAATCCCACGTGGACTGGTCTACGAATGACGGTATCATGATTCGTGCAAGGGTAATCGTGTACGAAGCGTTCTAACTTCCAGTAAGATGTGCACTTTTGCGTAACGTATCCCCTGAGTGTTCTGTTCTTTTGTGTCCCTCTATTCTCTTTCAACTAATATTGTCAACAGAGTTATGCATGTCGTCTCTGCCATTCGCGGCAGAAATTTTCAAAGGGGCCGAACACAACCTCGTTGAAAACCATACCATGGCTTAGTTTAGTTCATTCATTCAATCCACTTCGTCACAAGTGTGACATAAGACATAAGCGTCAGACCTCACGTGAAAAAGCAATTGGCGCAATTTTTGAACTGACCACGTGCACGTAAAGCACTGACCTCAAATATGGAAAACAACATTTCACTTACCTCTTCTAAAATTCTCCGGATTCCTTCTCGTGGTGCATCTGCATAATTTGCAGGATCGACTGACAGGAGTTTCATTACTCGAATTTTGCCACCAGCACATCTTGCGTAAATGTCAGTGAAGGTGCCACCTCTGTCAATCGCGAACTGAAACTTCTCCTTGCGATCCATTATGACGTGTATCTTGAAGCGTTCGATGCCGAGAATTATATATTCGGCCAGTACCGTCAGTCAGCTCGGCTGGTGAATAACACTTGCGTAACTTTTTTTCTCGCTTAGGGAGATTAAAAAATGCCAGTCATCCTGAAACTGTGAGCATACAGATGTACACAACTGAGCATAATTTGTTGCTCTACCACACACGTCTCTGATATCTCTACCACACATGTCTCTGATATGTACTATCTACATATGATATGTGTGTACCATCGCGCCTACTTGGTTATGTATTTATGATACAAACTACATCCACCACATACAAGGTGCGGGGTGGGGGGTTAACTGCTACAAGCACATGGAGGGAAAACACGCGCTAGCGACATCTTTGGGTCGGAACACAAAAGTATCAATTTATAAGCGCGAATTTCCCATTCTACACAATAGTTTCTCAGCGAGGTGTTGTCGAGCTTCAGTAATCCCCTAAACAAACAACAAACAAAATGCTTTGTGCATACAACCAATAACGGACCACTTCTCTCTTCCCTTCATACACTACTTAATACAGACATAAATACATCTTACCATAAACAAACCTAAATACAAATACCATACAATATTAATCGTTAGTTCCTCCAACTTAAGTGTCGGATTATGCCCAACTATCACAACCTCAAACAGCCAACTGTGAAAACATACAAGTGTCACTTCAGGCAAGTTCGCGTACTGCAACACAAAACGGCTCACTGTGGCTTAATTTCTTAATATTAACGGTTCAAAACTGACGGTCATTTCACATGATTACACTTTATGGTAATAATACGGTTTTAAAATGTTGAATGTTATGCACAGACACATACCATTTCAACAAGTCTTATTTTCAACGCGATACAAATTACTGTTTTACAAGGATGAAACATTTATCTTTAAAAGTACAGCACACAGTAAACGCGCTTTTATCTTTTAGTATCGAGTATTAGCGTTCATTTGCTCTTTTTAATTTTGAGTTGGCAACCATGTAGGCGCAATTAGCAATACTGGTACATTTTCAAAATGGCGGGAATGGAGTTACTTTCAGATCAGGGTTTGCGTTTGGATGGACGCAGAGCGAATGAATTGCGACAAATACGTTGCAGATTGGGCGTATTTAGCCAAACAGATGGTAGTGCATACTTAGAGCAAGGAAATACAAAAGTATTGGCAGCTGTCTATGGTCCTCATGAGGTAATGCATGTGATATGAAAAACATTGTACCGCTATGCCTTGTAGCGTTGTATGTAATGTAGCGTGTTAGATATGTTGTGAGTTTTCATGTAAACGTGACGGTAATGTTCAATATCGGAAGTGAAATATCTGTTCTGCGAGGGCTGTTATTGTTTCAGATCCGAGGAAGTCGAACTAAAGCCCTTCCTGATAAGGCATTAGTAAACTGTCAGTACAGCATGGCAACGTTTAGTACAGGTGAACGTAAGCGTCGACCGCGTGGTGACAGGAAGTCACAAGAAATGTCAATGCATTTGCGCCAGGCACTCCAAGCAGCTATTAGGGTAGAAGTATATCCACGTTCACAGATTGACATCTTTCTTGAGGTTTGTTTATGGTCAAACTGTTGTATTAGAATGACTGTTAAGAGCTTGTTTTATGCTTAACTAGTTTGGGATGTGTGTTGATGCCAGTTTCTATTGGCTGAGAACATCAGGGAAGATATAAGCATAAATGAGAGGATAATATACAAGTGAAGCTCAAAAACTGGCCCAGAAAAGGGTCTAGTGCCAGACTTTTCTGTTCACATTGATGATTCCTGGATTTCCTCAAGAATTGAGGGTTTTCAGTCAAGTGTGTGTTAGTGAAGAAGACAATATACGGTATGGTTAATTAATTTTGAAGTTGTCTTCATCACATATCCTACACATAGAGGGTCATGAACACCCAGAAATTCCTTCTTAAATGCTTTCTGTTTGGAATTTGCACATTCAGATGTTCTGAAATTTGTTAAATATTTTGTAGGTTCTTCAGGCAGATGGAGGAAATTACTGCACATGTGTCAATGCTGCAACTTTGGCTCTTATAGATGCTGGCATACCCATGACAGAATACGTAGTTGCTTGCTCCGCCAGTCTTGCAAATGGAGATGTTCCATTGGTTGACATCAGCCACTTGGAAGAGAATTCTGGGGGTCCAAACTTAACAGTTGCTGCATTGCCACTGTCAGGAAAGGTATGTGAAAGTGGAGTAGTGTGTTGTTTGAGAGATATAAGTGAGAATGTTGATTCACAGGTTAAAAATACTGTGTCACCTGCAGCTGGTACTCAGTTGTGAATAAAATTACATGATTATTAGGTACAGTAAATTGGAAATGGAAGCTATGTATCTGGGACTACACAGATACAAATCTTCCACCAAAACCACATATTTTGAACTTCTCGTGGTGTTCCCCGATCCCTGTAACCAGACTATGGGGTACCTTAAAATTCATGACTGTTGTCTTCTTTTCCCTTCCTATTTCATTAATAGTAAGCTTGGATTCGTCTTTCTCAGTGTACTGCCGTGATTTCCAGCGTTTTGTAGGAACAGTCATGTGACAAGACCTAAATCCTCAGCATCACCACTGTTAGAACTTCAAATCCTACAACAGTTATCTTGTTACTAGTATCTGCCCCATATGTTAGATTCTCTTCTTTTAAGGTTTTCCTCCCTTCATTGTTGAATTGCATGGTTGCTCTGACAAACCTTAAATAAATTTCAGTGTTGTAGATTCAGTTAGAAGTCTTTTAAATAAACCAAGCTACTTCTTATAACATACTAGCATGCAGAAGATGGAAATGTATCGTAACTGAGTTTCCCCATAATATGTTTAAATGTGACAGGTCGCATTAATGGAGATGTCCCAACGCTTTCACCTCGACCACCTGCCTACAGTGGTGGAGCGTGCGATGCAAGGCTGTCGTGATACTTATCACATCCTGGATCGGGCTGTGAGGAGGCACATCGAAGTGTCTGGAGCTGCAGTGAGGTGGGGAGGCAAGACTCAGGTGGACTTGTGATTGGTGGACCCAAATTTGATATTATCTATAAAAAGTGGTGGAAATTACTCTGAAAATAATGTTACATTTAAGTTAATAGATGCACTGTTAAAGCAAGCTGAATTTATAATGTAAATAAAAGTCATGCAACCCATACAATTGTCAGCATTTTCTTGAAGGTGTACACATGTCAATGCTGGACAGCAGGCACCCTGTGTATACTTTCAGATGTAACTTACATATGTAATTTCTAAGCAGCCACAATGTGACACAAATGGAGATAACATGTTCATATGTGAACTGCCACAATTTTTATGGGTGCTTTCTGAATACTACAGTTACCAGTTAATCAGTAATGCCATCTTGTCAACCACTTCCGGAGAACAGGGAGAGTCAAAAAAGAAACATGTCAGTCACACTTTCAGCCTCACAACATGAAGCAGTAGAATGAAAAGTATGGAAAAGTTAATCAGGAGTAAGCTATAAAAGTGCATGAACTACCAGCATATGTACATATATACACCAATAACCTACCCTTCTCATGCACCTAACAATGCTATCAATGATAGTCTTGTGCAATTCACTGCATACTTATGGAAACACGAGAACATCTACATACATTCTTACTACGAAAATCTAATAGCTTCTTGAATTTCTTTCACTGGACCACAACATACCAAAGTACATTATTAATAACTATGAATAACCATTAGAATTCATAAAGGAATTTCCAAAAACATACTATGTCAACAACCATCTACTGTGGGACAAAACATTTTCTAATTTTTATAACAGTAATATGTTCTTGGCTTAAGTGAAATGTCGCACAGTATTTTAGTAATAACAGCAACATTCACTTGTATATTTTAGCTTTTTGTAAAGATTTTTAATGCAGGTAAGTAATCTGCAACACATGTAACCTCAACTTCTAATACTTTTCACACAAAACCCATTTTGTAAGAAAGTATTTAGATCTCAAGACAACACAGATTTATTGTACCAATAAATTTTATGTTATCTGGAATATTCTTGTATTGCCTACCACACAGCATTATGCCACATATAAGTGCAGGAACATACAAAAGTAATGGTCTTAATAATGTTTGAAAATCATCTTGGCCAGTTGCTTGTTCATAAATGAGACATGGTCTTAATTAAGTGAAAATATTTAACATGCAACACAGTAACCTATGGGACTCAAATGCACTATCCTTGACATGCTATTCCATTTGGAAAAGACAAGCATATGATGCACTGTTTCACACTGCAATGTCACTGTTACCCCTTTTTTATGGCTCAGTCATAATGAAAAGTTGGAAAAATGTGCTGTCTGATCTCTGTACAGAAAAACCACATACAATTTTATGCCCAATATAAATATTCCTTCAGGGCTTACAGTTTTCAAGATAATATAACACAGTCAAATGTGCCACAATTGTTTACACCTACATTTTCTGACCTATTTCAGACACTGAACACCGAACATTTACTGTGAACTGATTATGCAGTTTATTGTATCAGTGAATTAAACTGAATTGGATTGCTCCCTACTGCAAGGTAATGCCAGAGCCCATCCCATTTACTTATGAAACTATCGATAATGTGGCAAAGGGAAGTGACATTTCATCATTCCAGATGTCCCTTACTGTAGACAAACTGAATACCAAAAACTAAAAGTCTTCCATAATAAGAAAATAAAAATAGTTCCAATGCAACTATTTAGTGATAGGTGACACTACAATTGGTAATATAAACTACCAATATTATGCTTCATTTTCACTGTTACATGAAAATTATATATGTATATATAATCACTGCCACTGTACCACCTAAAATCCATTTTACACTTTATTATACACATACAAACAGAAGTACGCTGACGGAAAACTTGTTCAAGACGATTCATGTAAATCAAGCACTTAACTAAATTGAACTATCAACACCACAATGAACTCTCCCTCCTTTATAGCAAACAATACATTCCCACACAACTATGTACTACTAGCCAATACTTAGACCTATTAAAATTTGTGAATTAAAAAAAAAAAGAATCTCAATGTAGTGCACTTTGATGTTCAGGATTTTGGCCTTTTTGTGATCACCCACTGTTGTGACCTTGAATGATTGCTTTTGATGAATCAGAATGAGACCGACCACACTACCCATAAAAGTCTGCTTCCCCCCCAGTCCCTTATTAGTGCACAGATCCCTCTCTGCTCAGTCTTTCATCACATGAAGTTGAATATTTTCATGATTTCTGGGGTTGTTTTATATTTTTATTACTGGTTTTTCAAAAGTTCTTTGAAACAAACTGGCATTTTGTATTGAAAATGTGAGTTCCATGTTCCTGATGGTATACTATTTGACGTATGACATGATGCATTATAGAGAGTGAAGCAAACACTGTTACCAAAACATGAAGGCCCACAAAACTGTCCGCTTTCCCTTCCTTTACAGTGTTTTGCTGCTCAGATATTTCTGCATCCAACCCTCTTGCCTGAAAGGACCACAAATTTAATACAAATGGCTGCAGCTATGCATCATACCAAATGGGCACTACATCAGGTATAATGCCATGAATTAACATTTTATTCTTCTATCTAAATTTTCTTTGAGAATGGAAATCTAAATACAGGCAATGCATGTATGTACGCAGTTACAAACAATGAGGAACTTGGGGGAATTGATTAACTGACTGACTAATTGGGTTTGAGACCTCAAGGTCCCAATGCACCTAAGCCTTAAATAATTTGGGGTAAGGGGCAGGAGGGGACATTAAAATATGGTAGAATTCCTTCAGTTTGACACCCACAGGACCAGACAGGTAACCAGATTATCAAATATTCCAGATACACTGATGTAAGTTCTTACATGTAAATTTTTGTTACTGCTCCTACACTTGAACTACACAATGTATCAGAGAGGTATTCCATTTAGATAGCTCCTCTAGCTGCTCATTCAGGAGCATCAAGGTCCCTTTACATATTGTCTTTTAAGTCTTTTCAGTTTCTACCAGGGATGCTGAAGAACCAGGGACTGAGGATCAGGAGTCTTCATAGCTGAAGTAGATAAGACAAGATAAAATAATGGAATCACTACACATACTGGATGTTAGTAATTCTAAAACTTCTGCACTTGGATATATTTTCCAACTGCTCAAGCATCAGGATTTCTTTAGTATCAGGTTATAGATTAAAGGAATTCTACTGTAACTTGTAATGGCATGTATTGAGCAATATTTTCTTGAATTGTTTCAATAGGAAGAAGACCAAGGGCAAACCAGGAAAGAGATGACAAAAGAACTGGCCAGAAAAAAAAAAAAAAACAATTGGTAGGGAATACATCATAGAGGCAAGGAGTCAAGAGGCATTTAAATGACAAAGGAAGAAATGAGAGATTAAGACACAAAAGTAATGCAAAAAAATACTATGATAGAAAACAAATGGGCAAAGATCCCACATGTCTTATATTACAGTTTTATAAAGACTTTATATTCAATACATAAAATTGTCAGAAAAATTATCAGGTTAGCAGTCGACCCAGAATATGAAAATTATATAGTGTACATATACATTAAAAAATTAGAAAGTGAATTTATACATTCACACTGGAAAGTTTTATATAATACAACGCAATATGACAACTTAGGTTGGTATCAAAAACCACCACATCTCATATAAAATAAGCACAATATTTACTCTCTTATGGGCACCCCAGTAACTGTATAACATTTTGTTTGTATGGATTGTTTCTTCAGCACCTGTGCAATGTTCCTTATAATGGCTGTCCATCCACATGTCGTTCAATCAGCATTCCAACACCCTGCAAGAAAATGTACAGAACATGTGACCATGTCGCACAGATTTGACATTACAAGCAGGCCAGAAAATTATATTCATACATGGCCCTAAAATAGATAATGAGTGTATAAATGATTTTATACAAAAAGGAAATTGGACAATACAGGTTTCTTAACACTTGCAATGATATCATCCTGAACAGTCAGCCACACCAGCATATGGAATGGATTTCCATGAGTGCAGAATTACAGATGGATCCATCCCCCCCAGAAAAATTCTTTATGAGTTTATCATTTCTGCATCTGATGTCTGAAATGCCCAGCAATTCAAGTGCAAAACACACAAAAATTTTGTTAATGAAAGTACAGAGCACACAGTGATTTGTGATAGTCTGGCAGTGGTGTGCTGGCTCTGCAGCAGTATATTTTATCTTGCTTCCACAGTAGAAACTGCCTGCAGTCACACGAATTCAAGGTCTCGTAATATAAGGGCATGTCTGAAACGTAGTTGTGGCTGCTGGCATGTTCTGCAAATTTTTAATCACATTTTATACAGTATATAAAACAGTTTCACATAACATAACTTAGAGTTTTTTGTTTATTTTAACATATGTACCATTTTTGAAAGGAAAGTGTATGGAAAAATTTTAGACCCAGTATATGAAAATGAAAAAGAAAAGGGAGGATATTAACTAATAAAGGAATTTATGCAAGAGTTAGGAAACCTACTACAATAGAGAAAATAAGGTTAGATAGATTACATTGGGTTGGGCATGTACAGAGAATGGAAACAAATAGAATTCCAAAAAGAGTACTATATATGAATTTTGGAACAACAAGATTGCGAGGAAGACCAAGAAATAGATGGCAAGATGAGGTGAGAGAGGATGGACAAATAGTTGGTGGAGAATGGTGGCAGGAAAAAGTACATAACAGAGAGGAATGGAAGAAGCTCCTCAGTACAGCAAGGAATCTTCGCATTCTGCACATGTTAAAGGAATGAATGAATGTACCGTGCATCTTGTACAGTTTAATATCCAGACCAACAAATGCACAACATATATATATAAACAATATTTTATATATCATAAGCACTCCCACATGTTTCATGCATCTGCATTATCTTCAGGGAGTCTTAACCTTGTACTCTGCTAAAGTTACAATATTATTAAAATTACAACTCAATAAAATTAGTAGATTAAAATGTTCATGTGATCGTTGTTGAATGGTAAAATACAATCTGTAAAATGGTCATAATTATCACATGTGGAAGTTGTTTATTTGGTGGCCGCATATACAATCTGGACAATCTTGTGGGTATAATCCCTATGCAGGTGTTTCTTGTACGCTGTTACAATTATTAACATTTTACAGATGGTATTTTATCATATGATGACAATCACATGAACATTTGAATCTACTAATTTTATTGAGGTGTAATTTTAATAAAACCTTAGCAAAGTACAACATTACGACTCCCTAGAGATGATGCAGACGAACTGAAACATGTAGGAGTGCTTATGATATACAGTGCATCTACTAAGTTTTATGACTGGCATTATATAAAGTATTTGGGTGAAAGAAATGACACTTTTGTTTAGTTTTTGACATAGATCCCTTGTAACTGTACACACAGATTTGCACGGTCATACAGCTTCTGGATGCCTTTGTAGAAGTTGTCCTTTGCAATGGTGTTTAATGTACTTGTTACGGCTGTCTGGATGTCCGAAATCGAGTCAAAGAGGCACCCCTTCAAGTTGGAATTCACTTTTGGGAACAAAAAGTAATCAGCAGGTGCTAAATCTGGTGAATACGGAGGGTGGTTGAGCACAATCACTTTTCGTTGGGCCAAAAACTGCTTGACAATTGTTGGGTTGTGGGGTGGGGCATTGTCGTGCAAAAGGAACCAGTCAAGAGATTCACACATGCCTGGTCTAACATGTCGAATTCTGTTTAGGAGCCTTTCCATTACACCTTTGTAGTACACTGTATTGATAGTTTCACCCTCCGGAACAAATTCTTTGTGGATTACGCCTTGCCAATCAAAGAAAATCACCAACATGGTCTTCAAACGAGACTTCTGAAATCGCAATTTTTTTCAGCCATGGCGGGGCTTCTCTGACTCATGCAGCGGATTGACATTTAGTGCTCGGATCAAAGGCGAAACACCATGTCTCATCGCCAGTTACAATTTTCTTAAAGAAGTCAGGATCACTGTCTGCTGTGGCAATCAAATCTCGGCAAGCTGCAATTCTCCGGTATTTCTGCTCTGGAGTCAAAGAGTGTGGAACAAAGCGGGAACAAATCTTCCGTTTTTGCAAATCTTCAACTACAATCTTTTTCACTGTGTCCTTGCCAATGTTCACCTCATCTGCTAGCATTTTTGGTGAAAGGTGACGGTTTTGAAGCAACAATTGAGAAATCTTCTCGACTGCGACACTCTGTAGGCCGGCCACTCTTGGGGTCGTCTTCAATGTCATCACGAAATCGTCCATACCATCGGAAAGCATTCGAATGGGATAGTGCTTGGTCCCTATAAGCTGCATTTACCATTTGGAGTTTCCATCACACTTTTTCCAGCTTTAAAACAGAACATATCGCTAATCATTGCCCCATAATCAAATCCATGACGAGGCTTTCACACACAGCTTTGTTTCATTCCACAAATCACAAATACTGCTCAGCTCACTCAGACAACAATAAGCACACGTGTTGAGACTTGCTCCGTGTTTCTGTGGGTGACCGCTTGATGGCACAGGTAGTATTCGCTCTGTAGTCAGTCCTGAAACTTAGTAGACACACTGTGTATTTCAAATATTATTACTATATACGTTGTGCATTTGTTGGTCTGGAAAATACAATCTAATTTATAGATTACACAGCAAGAACAGTACAGTTACTGCTACATTACATGTTAAAACAGACTTACATGTCGCACTGCGCTCTAATGCGTATCATCGTTAAGTATCTATAATCAGCACCTTCGTGCTCTTACGAACCTTACATTGTTGAAGCAGTAATTATTTCAATCATGGAGCATGTCATGACCACAAATTTTTTAAAATTTAGTTGCTGATGCCTCTCAAGTACCATCCATCTTCAGCTGTCTTCTCCATAGTCAAACCACTGTTGGACAAACTGTGTGCAATCTGAACCACCAGACACAGATTCTCACCATGTGGCAAGCATTACATCACTGTCACACTGCACCCTCCATTCCAGCAAAGGTGGAGCTTTACATTTTTTTTTTTTTAAATATTTTAGCTACTCATATCCATTTTCGGTAAGCTGACTATACACACTCAATACTGACATTCTGGTAGCACTTAAACTTGTCATGTTACAGCATTCTGCTCAGTCATATTGGCAAGTGGACAAAACTAGGAACTTATATGAGATCTTCGCTCTTCTGGGATGTTACACGGTGCTGACTGGTAACTTACTGATGTTGCAGGACAACCTATCAGTCCCATCTTCAAAAGGGCCAAGCACTCTAATAAGAATGATAATTTATTTGTTGTATGGGATAACCTGTTATTCAGGAGTTCAATGTAGGGTCACTTCATACCACTATCTTACAGCCTTCACTTCTGCACAGTATTGTCTCTAAATATTCTTTTTGCATTATTTGTGAGTATTCTGGACTGTCTTTTGTTACAAAAAGATGTGACATGAACGTGAAATTAGATAGTAATTATGAGTTGGAATATTTTGTTGACCCATGAGAACCACAGAAAATCACATCGAGCGATCCGTTTTCAGACAACAAATATTACACTACAGAATTGCCAACCAGCTCAACAAATGTCACAGACTTATTGTTCATACAAAGCTCAAATTTTTGTATTTATTTGTGCATTCCTTTTGAACCTTGTAATTGTATTAACTTTGAATTTTTTTCAATATTAATGTGTGATGATTGCACCATATTACGTGGCACTTGCTACCCGTGCCTCAGGCTGACACAACTATTAGGGTAGGTGATGCATTTTCCAGATCATGACTTTGTATTCATGCGTATGTGGGCTAGGTAGCATCGCTTCACACAGCAGTTCACGGGCAGCTCAGCATGCTACATGACGCATGTGTTACTAGTCTGCACAAGGCAGTATCATTTACAGGAATATTACCACAAGGGTCATTATTTCCAATACTTATAAGGTTACTGTTTCAGTGTATCAGACTATAACATATTTCAAATGCAATCAAACTGAAGCTCACGAGGAACAGCATCACTACAGATTTGTGTGTGTTAGTTTGCACAAGGCTGTAACAATTTTCAAATAACTTTGTTAAACTCAACGTGTGGTTTGTGTTCTCACAATATAAACTACTGATTCATATGCAAAGGGCAAATACAATACTTGTTCAAGGGAAAAACTTTGTCTGAAAGACAGTGTTACTACATATAACAAGGTTTGATAAGTGCATACGAAGGGCATAACTAGCCCTTTGACGCCTAATGTCAACTATAGTGGTCGTACTGCACCGCTAACCTCTAAAGTTGCATTTTATATATTCACTCAACAAGTAAAGGTACTGAATATTTTAAACACGGTATATACTCTCCATTTTTTTCTCTTCAAAATGCAGTTTGTTTCATAATTCTAATGTATTTGGTTCCTGTATTATTCACAATCTGTATACAGTGTGTGCTAAAATTAAAATAAATAATTCAGGTGCCAAAAGGCTAGTGTATAAACACCAAGATAATTTTTTACTGTAATGGTCAGATAATCAATATTTAGTTGAACATTACTGATAATCAATTCAGATAGTTCTGTGAACAGGGTTATAATTCAAGTGACACCACAAGTAGGAGGCACTGTACACTAACAGATTTAATCCACACAGAGTGTGATATATGATTTAATTAACATTCAATAATGTATTTTAGCTGCAAAATAATAACAGTAAAGTGAAAAATGAATTCTTGTTGACTGGTATTTACTGATGAACACTTCCATGTTCATAGCTTATATGTTCCTTGAACCAGAGCAAGGCAACACTTATATTACCAAACAGCCTTTACTTCAGGACTGCATGCCCTGTAGTCTATTGAATCTGTCTATATTCATTCACTGTTACTGGTTTCATCAGGTAAATATCAGATCACAAGGAATGTAAGGATGAACAGGATTACTGTGTCTGGCCATCTATCTACCCAGTCCAGAGCAAATACAGAATGCATTCACCAATTCTTTTGATAAAATAACCGTTCTAAAATGGAAGCCACGATAGCGTAGTTGGTGTCAGGGACTCACTACAGGCTGGACATTTGGGGGTTCAAACCCCAGTAAAGGCAAGATTTTCCAAACCCAGCCAGATTGGACCCAAAGCCCACCCAGTCTCCTGTACAATGGTTATTGGGGCTCTTTCCACTGGGTAAAGTGGCCAGGCTTTGGCATTGACCACCCACCCCCAACAAATGTGGAGGTTAACCTTTTGGCACCGGAATTATTTTTTTAATTTTAGCACACCCTGTATATAAAATGTGAATAATACAGGAACCAAATACGTTAGAATTAGGAAACAAACTGCATTTTTAAGATAAACAAACGGAGAGTATATACCATGTTTAAAATATTCAGTACCTATATTTGTTGAATAAATACATAAAATGCAACTTTAGAGGTTAGCGGTGCAGTACGACCACTATAGTTGACATTAGGTGTCAAAAGGTTAAATGCCCCCCCCCCCTCCAAATGCCTATGGCATGTTATAGGGTAAACTTTGCCTTTACCTGTACCACTCTAAAACAATTGTGTGGACCGGGTAGCTCAGTCGGTATAATGACTGACTACAGGCTGGAAGGTCCAGGATCGAATCCCGGTGGGGACAAGATTTTCTGCCCATCCAGACCGGCTCTGGAGCACACCCAACCGCCTGTGAAATGGGTACCGGGTCTTTCCGAGAGGTAAAGTGTAGCCGGGGCATGCTGCTGATCATTCACCCCCTTCTAGTTCCACGGTCATGGAAGAGTAGAGCTATACCTCTAGCCACCCTTTGGGCCACACCGGGCCTGTAACGGGATCACTTTACCTTTACTCTAAAACAATCACAACTGCCACAACATTCAGCCTGTGACAGGCTACCATATTGCCTGTACTTCAGAACTGCAGGCCCTGTCATCTCTCCATTTTCTAGCACACATTCCATGGCCATGTGTGTGCTGGGCTGAGACACATGTGGTTCATGTAAGATGATATGGTGATGAGCATACATACTTCCAAGCTGACCAATGTATTCTTCCTCCAAAACAATTGGTAACACAAAGAGGTGGTACACATACATGTAATTGTTTTAAACAAACAGTTTTTGTACACAACTTCCATAACAATACACATTATGAAATTCTAGGAAGTGAAAAATGTACTTGTTCTGATGGAAGTGTGGTAAAATCACAGGTGATAAAAATTACTATGCAAAAGCAACACAGGTAAAGCAGTCCCATTACAGGCCTGAACAGGCCCAGAGGGTTCCAGGAAGTTAAGGTTCCCAGATTACGTGACAATGGCCCAAGACGGTGGTAAGGTTGTCAGCCTTAAGCACCGGCTGCCTTTACCCCCAGGAAATAGTCCTGGTACTCATTTCTATTACAGGCCGAGTTGACCACAGGGCCATAGTGCTACCGGAAGGATTATATCAACGAAAAATTCCAATGACACCATCTAGAATCGAACCAGCGACCTTCCGATTTGTAGCACACACCTTAACCACTGTGCTACCGCAGTCCCCACGCAAAAGCAATACATAACATAAAGCAGTATTAAATAGAAATAAATATGTAGCAACTAACTGTTCTGTCGCTCCCTTCAATACAGTATGTTACTTTCAAGTTTATTTAATTCCTGTCACATTGAATCACATGCTAGTGCAACACTACATACAGCTTTGTTCATGGTAGGTTTGTAGGCAGTTTTGGTAACAGAGTTTTCCAAGAGTTGTTAGTTTTTCAAGCCTTTAAACACCGAGTTAAATCCCATCTGCCCTTTACTAGCATTATTTGGAGCTCACCATATTCTCCATGTTAGCAGGTAAAGGGTTAAAGACAGACAGTATACATGCACATAACTGGTGTGATAAAACTGCCACTAAGCCAAACAATCACCAACTGCTCAAAGCAGAATGTGTAGGAGACTTATACTACCATACAGCCTTTACTTCAGGACTGCAGGCCCTGTCGTCTCTCAATTTTGTTCTAGCACACTGTCTGTAGCCATTCTGCAATTTGATTGGTTACATCAGGCAGGCCGGGCTGGGTTGCGCGCCGCGGATGAGACGTGATGAGATGGTAACGATGAACAGAATGACTTTGATAGGCCATCCATCCATCCTCCCATCAGTAACCACAAAAAGACAGTATGCATGCAGAAAATTGTACCAACTAAATACCACCCATATTACACAATCACCAACTAGCTGGACATGCAGTGTCGCAGACCCTTACTACCACTACCACACACACACCTCACTTCAAAATTTCATGCCCTGTCATCTCTCAATACAGTTCTGGGATACAATCTGCAGGTATCCAGTAGTGTAACTGCTTACATTATATAAAATGGGCTGGGTTATGTATGATAAGATGATGATGATGTCCAGAATGGCTTGTAAGGCCATCTAGACATTCTCCCACTGGTAACTGCAAGAAGACAGTAAGCTAAATATGCCATGTCATATACAGGTGGAAGGATTCACATACCTGACCACCCGCCGCGCAAGCAGCTATCACTGCAAACTTGCCATCCTCTCGTATCAGTCGATTGGCTGCGTGCACTGTCAGACGTACCCCTACGCAGTTCAACAGTTACATTTATCACCCAATTCTTGGAGGAGATATGGAACTGGTCTGTACTGTTTATTTTACCTTCATTACACCAAAATTTCATCCACTATCTTTCATACGAGTCATGCTGTTTGACTAACACTCCGATGCATTTTGGTGCTCGTCCAGTCATCAAGGCGATCACCACGAAGATTTAGAAATGGCATATCATGAGTGAAGACCACATTTCCACAAACACGGTCGGACAGTTATTTGAAACAATCTGACGTGTTGAAAAGTTGACAGTTGAGCTGGTACTCCCTGAAGATGGCGCCAACACATGTCGGAGTATTAATCAAACAGTGTGAGTTGGTGTATGAAAGAAAGTGCATTAAATGTTGGTTTAATGAAGACAAAATAAATATGAATATAATGCATGGTAGGTACAATATTAAGATGTTCTTTGTCATATTTATCAAAATCTCATGGGATACATGTAAGGTTAAGGAAATGCAGGAAAAAATTAGCAACTCCAATAAGAATCAGGGGCCATTTTATGAGCAAACACAATGGGCTTTTAAAAGTACACATAAATGATGGAAGTGAAGAAGGTAATTGCAGACCTTATCACAGAATGTGGTATATTCATGTTAATTTTGTTCTCCAGTCACTCTTACCAGAAAGTTGCATTACAAAAGGAGCAACAAACATGATCAGTATTTCATCATCCTGCATTAAATAGTGGTTTCTCTGGGACAATATGACAGCTTTAATAACGGTGAAGAAAAATGAGTTTCAACAAACTAGCCTTATTCAAGTGTCTGTGAATTTCACAACATTTTAGGTGCGAAAGAATCAGTGTTGTTAGCTTTACTGTATGTGCAACTCTGATGTCACTGTAAATGAATTTAAGATTATACATGCCATTCCGAATAATCTTCTACTGTGTATGCCATGTCACAGTTGAACATAATTGCTACAAATAAGACCAACGCAAAATGAACACATTTTAATGTTTTAGATAAAACCATTAAAGTGTGTACATTTTGTTGGTTTAATTTGTAATGATTACATCACCATAAAAAAAAAATCTGAACATAAATTTTGACAAATCATTCTTGTTGCTGCACCGTGCATATCGTCGAATTATTTAATGGTATACCAACTGATGCACATATATAAAACTGTTTCACATTAAAACACTAAAATTGCTCCGACATGTTTCGGTCCAAGGATCATCCTCAGACAGCTACACTTTCCTTGCCAAAGTCACTTTTAAAAACTAGTTACTGATTGCTTTCATTATATAGTCCTGGTTCTGTGGCAGCACGCTGCACGCTGCCACAGAACCAGGACTATATAATGAAAGCAATCAGTAACTAGTTTTTAAAAGTGACTTTGGCAAGGAAAGTGTAGCTCCCTGAGGATGATCCTTGGACCGAAACATGTCGGAGCAATTTTGGTGTTTTAATGTGAAAAAGTTTTATGTATGTGCATCAGTTGGTATACTATTAAATAATTTGACAAATCACTTGACATAAAATTCAAAGCTGATACAGTAAAATGTCGCTGTAACGAACGCCAGTATAACGAAATGTTCAGAATTGTGAAATTATTTTTAGGCCCCTTCCCTTTTCCCTATTTAATGTGTGTTAAAACATTTCATTTTAACGAAT
>Ga0123354_10002606_pt1 | contig 24065 bp, 14 predicted proteins | sample TergutLab28metaG_2_FD_97872 | JGI IMG/M metagenome (GOLD analysis project Ga0123354, IMG submission 97872) | Labiotermes labralis P4 segment gut microbial communities from Petit-Saut dam, French Guiana - Lab288 P4 | ecosystem: Host-associated > Arthropoda: Insects > Digestive system > Gut ... | reverse complement strand
TTTTTGAAAAATTGTGGTTTTGTTTTCCCCCCGCTGTTTTTTTTTCCCCAAATTTTGTTTTGTGGGGGCCCCCCCCCCCCCCCCCCCGTATATGTGGTTTACTGCAGCCTGAAAAAATTTGGAAAATTAAAGATTAAACTGTTCATAAGTTTCAAAACACGTGCCAAGCGAGAACAGGCCATAACGTGGTGAAATCCAACAGCCCAAACACACCCAGTACTTGACTCGTCTTCCTTTGTCCCCATACCCACACTTCCCCTCATACTTGCTACCATTCTGCTTCTAGCGTTCTTGCTGTTGGAATTGGTTGTCGTGTTTGTGTTCAGAAAGCAACAAGAAGAATGGAAAAGTCGGTGAATACCCACAATAGGTTGATATTTTTTAACAAATAAAATGTTCTCATTACAAGTTATGTACAGGAACGTACGTATGATTTTCATTGTAAAATATGTAACAATAACACATTTTTTTGTTACTTATGCAGCGCTTTGATGGAAAAGCGTGATTTTTATTGTTCTGTCATCCCTTGAAACTGCTCATGATACGGTACAGTACAGGTTCTGTATGTTTTCATTACTCTATCATCTCTTGAGAATAAGACTAAAAGTCAGAATCTCTTACTTTTGTATGTACGAGAGAGAGAGAGAAAGTGCACTGTAAATATACAATGTAGTGTACAGTACACTTTATTATTACTTTATTTAATGTTGGTAATGTCTTACTGTGCGTAATTTATCAGTCAGACTTTACAGCATTTATGTATGTTAACATAAATGTCATGTTATATGTAGCGTTCGGTATTATCTGCGGTTTTCACGTAACTGCGGTAGGTCTTGGAACATATTACACGCAGATACGGGGGTCTGCCTGTAATTGTTTGTTGTTTAGCAGGTACATATGGAACACGAACATAAGTGACTCCTCAGAGTACATTCTGCTTTATGCTTGAATGGAGACAACCAGTTTCCAGTTTATTTAATTTGCTTTATAAAATGTAGGCAGTGGAATACATTGGTCTGTTGCAACAAAAAATGGAGGTTATATATCGTTAAATGAGATGGATAGCTATACATCTGGTGAGTGGGAATGGATGAAGCAAGAAGGTTTATGTGTTTGAGGAAACTGTAAGTTAAGTTTCATTGTGCTTTGTGGGAAACACTTCTTGTTGTTTTGTCATGTTGTTCTGTTTATGTAACATTCCTGGAATGTTTGTGTGGTACGTTGAGTGTTGGAATTTTGTTACACAGCTCCTGCCCTGCTAGAGTTGGCATCAACAGGTGAAATCCAGTTTGTTCGTCCGTCAGCAAATGGTAGCTACGAGATTCTGAGCCATGAGGAAGCAGCACAGATGATGCAGCAGCCGGGGCAGACTATCGAAATTGTCAGTGATGCTAATGAAGTGGAGGTACGTGACAGATATTTATGTACGCTTAATTCTTTTTGAGTCTTAGTGACAGTAGTTTAACATAAATACTAATTGATTTTTTTTCAACTAAATCTCTGCCTTGTAAAAGTCTCTATCGTAAAAGCTTTTGTGTAAGAAAATTAATTGTCCATCAGAATGATGTTAGAGTTTTGATACAAAGGTCAATTTAAAAAGCTTAACTACAGGCAGGTGGTTTTTAAGCTGTATGTAATGATGTTTCCTCATATTAGCAAAGACTCCTTTGTTATTCATGTGTGCATGTGTGCCTTGAGTTCTCTTCCCTTCATTATCCACTAGTGTAGCAGTGTAGTTACAATGATAGGCACAGTGTAGTTGCAGTAATTAATCAGCTTAATCAGTCATTTATATATTACCTTGTATTTCTCTGAATCAAGCAGTTGTTTAAGGGTCACTCTTTGTAAAAAAAATTTGTAATTTTTAATTAATTTTGCTTTGTTTCAAGTGGCCAGTGCAAGTGTGCTTGGCAGCATTACGTCTGTGGAGTATGTGCAGCACCCAAACCATTGTTCCTGTTGCCTAAATGTACTGTTTGCAGAGTTCACCTCCAGTTTGCACTCTGCACCATTCTCATCCTGTATTCCAGTCTATACCTCACCTCTAAATCATCAGCAACCATTAGATGGTTTTCATTTTATGTTAAATGTGTGGACATTATCACAGAATATGTTGTTAAAATGTTTCAGATGTATGGTTGTTATGTATGAAGTTAGGTAGGAGTCTGCTTGAATGTAGTCTTATTTGTGTGTGTGTGTGAGTGTGTGAATTTAATTATGTTCATTTTACGTCATTTGGTTTTAGATCTTTAAGCAAAATTAATGGTAGTACAATATGTCGCTAACTTAAAATTCTATTCAAACTTTCAGTAAATGATGAGCAATGACCCGTATTTCAATAAACATACACAAGAGGTGAAACATTTATAATGTGGAATATTTTATAGATGTTGCCCTTCAGAGCCAACAACTGTCAGAAGTAACAACCCTTTCATGTCGTGACTGTGTTGATTGGACATCTTTAATCTGTACGATTTCAGTGTTTGGGTGCATGAAAATGAATAAGTTCTAAAATATACATTTCCCTGTATTATAAATATACTGCACATAAGTTTTTAGTGTCTGGTTTGTTTGAGCTTACCTTTTTTGGCATGAATATTGACATTAATTCCTTATAAATGATACACTTGAAACTTTTATATAATATGCTACTTTATTGGCATAAGATTTGACATGCTAGTTTTGCTGGAATAATTTGAATTCTTACATTTATTGTGATTGTTACAGTGATAATAAGATCAGTCTACTCCATTCCAAAATGTCTTAAGATTGTCAGTTATCTGCTGTTTATTAGTTTGTAATTATTCATGGTTAATTAATTGTGACAGTTTCTGCCCAGGAGCTGCAGTTTGAAGTTGGTTATGTTTTATGTCATTCATGCTTATTAATTGTAACACTGTCACGTGTATTAATGAGTACATAAATATGAGTTATGGTCATGTTGTTACCATACGTGTAATTGTTTTACACCGTTAATGTTTCTTGTATTATGGTTGTTACGGTGAAATAAAACGTTTTGTAGCACGTATCGTTTTGCGATAATTTTTGTTACTTCGGTTCTTGTAGACGCAGGAGGTTGCAGAAGACTCTGATGAAGTGAACCAGAGCAACCTAAGTGCTTTAGTTGATGCCATACGTTCGGCCGGATACCATGTAAGTACCACAGTGATGGTGTCTCATTGCGTCCTGCAGGACGCAACTGCAATTAGTAATATGCTATTATTCCTTCGTTCCTTTTTCTTTTTTTTAAACAAGTCTCTCTGTTTATTGCCATTATATTACAATGAAATCAGCGTTTGCTGTAGTAGTTCTTTGTTTTTGCTTCAGGTGACAGAGAATCAGAAGCAGATTGTGATAACAGATGGCGGTGAGGAGCTGTCATTTGATGGTTCAGGTGGAGAGCAGCACATAGTCTATGGAGATGCAGAACAGGTTTGTTGAACTGCAGCAGCCCTGTGTACCCTCAGAATACCATAACTAAGAATTTAAATGCGGAAGCTGAATGTGGTCGTTGCGCACAAGAACGGCAGGCATAAGGCGGCAGTTAAATTCATAGTAGGTAATTTATTGTTATTGTGCACCAGTAAGAACATTATTCATTAATTCCATTGGCGTGTGCAGAATGCGATGATTCCTTGCCGTTCTCAGAAGCTTCTTCTATTTCTCTCTGTTATGTACTTTTTCCTGCCACCCTTCTCCACCAACTATTATTCCATCCTGTCTCACCTCATCTTGCCATCTATTTCTTCATCTACCTCTCAGTCTTGTTGTTCCCAAATTCATATATAATACCCTTTCGGGAATTCTGTTTTCTTCCATTTTGTGTACACGCTCAAACCATCGTAATCTATTTAACCTTATTGTATGAACATTACGGAAATATACATTCTTGCAGTAGCACACTCCTTCTCTGTAACATGCACACAAATATGACAGCCATGAAAATAATGGGACTTCCTGCCAGTACAAGATGGTTGCACACAACCAAGAAAGGCACATTGTAACATAGACAAAATACTTACCAGTGCTGCGGTTGACACAACCAAACAACACTTATATACCGGCAGCATCAGCAAAGACCACAATAGCCACATTCTATCCAAACCAGGGCAGAATTTTGAAATGCAGCACCTGAAATGAAAATTTGGAAGAATCTTGCAAGATGGATGCTGGTTATGGAGTGAAAAGACAGGAGTGATGGATGAGGGGGAGGGGGGCAGTTAAAGTCAAGAAAGGAGGTGGAGGAGTACAGAAACATAGTATATTGGGGCCATTGTGCCCAGTGTGATACACAGTTCTCCATATCCATTAAGCTGTAGTGTACGTTACCGTAGTCTGATATTTGTGGTCAGTGGGACATTGGGGCTTTCAGTGCCTAAATGTAAGACAGCCCAGACTAGTAGGTTTGAACTGAATTTTATACTTTGGGCAAGTTTATCACTGCGAATTTGTTTACTCATCTTAAAACGGACCATTTAGTATTATTATGCTAACAACTATGAAGACTCCCTGATTTTGGCACTTGTGGTGTGGCATCGCATGTTGGAGAAATGATAACGTGTGAAAAATGCATTCAGTGAATGTAAAATTGATACTACACACTAATCATCTTACGATACACGGTGCATACAGTATTAAAATAGTAGGTAGAAAGCTTTCCACAGAAGATAATTCAAAATGAAATATTTTCTTTGACATTTTGTTATATTGAACTTTTTGGGGCCTAGGGAACCATACTTTTTGGATATCTCTCATAGGTAAAGTAACTTTACTGGTAACATTTTTCTTTAGCATGGATGGAGCCTCTGATTGGATTGTGTGGTAGCAGTAAATTGTCTTGTTGGAGAGAAGCTGAACTGTGGTTGACATCTTAGTCTAGGGACAGACAGTGATAAGGCCACACAGCAAGGAGTGTAACTCTCTGTGTATTGGACATTTATATCACTGTTCATACAATTCTGAAATGTATTCCACATCACTGTGTAATAACTGATGATTTCAAGGTTGGACATCCTGTTATGCTTCAAATTAATAATCGCATAATTACAGTCAACACTTCTAAGTGTATGAGTGTTTAACGGAGCAACTTGTTTTGACGTTTTTAATATGTGATCACCAGACTAAACACTTTTATAACACATGAAAAGGAGTACATAAAATGCCTTTCTTTCTAAAATTCAGATATCAGTGTTACAAAACATGGGGTTTTGTAAAACTGAGAACTCAATTCTAGAAAGAAAGGCATTTTACATATTCCTTTTTATTTATGCAAAATGTGTTTTGCCTGGTGATCACGTAGTAAAAACGTAGAAACGTGTTTCTCCGTTCAGCACTTACACACTTTGTTGTGTCGATTGATGTTATGTTAGTTGTGAATGGATAGTTTTCTGATTGTGACTTCAGCAGTGATGCTGTAGAGTTAGGTTGCTTATGAAATAAAGTGACACAGTTTTATGATCTGATTGCAGATAATGCTGAATGAGGATGGGGATCCCATTGAAATGGTGCTGGGTGAGGATGGTCCAGTTCAGTTTGTGATACACGAAACAGGGGATGTAGTTAATTCAACAGAACGCAGTTTAGAGGTCATCACAAATACATGATCAGATGTGTTTATGTGATGCTGTATGTTAACGGCTGTCCAGCTGTTCTGCCTCCATGTCAGTGGGCCAATCAATGCAAATGCCAGTTTTATTGTAGCAATAATGTGTCCATCTGTTTCTATTTCATCCGTTTGTACTGTTATGTATTGTGTTTTGTATTATTTACCCATCAAGGCTGTAGAAGGTTACACATTTATTTATTTATTTAGGTATTTATTTATTTATTTTCTTCCTTGTTCGGTTAGTTACAGAACTGGCTTTTGTGTGTATTACAAGAAAACTGAAAAAGGAACACCAAAGAGCTTGAGAAAAAGACCTTGAAAGGGAGTGATACTGTAAATCCATATATGTCAGAATGTGTTTCACCATGATGGTTTAAAGACATATAAATGCTGTTTGTATGCCAATTTATTTTTATTTATGCTTATAGTTTTATGCACTCCTGTATAAAGTGCATGGAAATTGGAGGTGCAGTTTATAATGGGAAACATCCCTGTAATTGTGGATGCTTGAAAGTGTTCTTTGATGACTTTTTTAATGGACATTCCAACTTACGCCTTTTAAAAACATCTTCGTGCCATCACGTAATACATTTTCTGCAAATATGTGCAGCTCATCTGAACAGTTATAATCTGTCAAAAACCGAAAATCAGAACGTTGTTAATAATTACTTATTATTCAAGTGGAATTGTTTACAAGGAGTTCCTTCCAAGAGCCATAAATGGTACTTGTGTTTGGAAGTTACCAGATGATTATTGTGAGGATTTAGAATCATTGATGTAGACTTGAAAGAGGTATCTTTTGTTGCATGGCACTGGACCTACACAACCTGCATCAATTATAATTGATTCAGATAATTATCTGAAGACAGTGTTTGCAGAAAGGAGTTACTGAGGTCCCCACCTCACAATATTTGGCACTGGGTGACTTTATCCTCTTTCCATACTTGAAGCTGAGAGGGAAGCACTTTCATACCATTCAAAACGTAGGCACATAAAGAAGAAAGAAAGACATGACTATCTCAGAAGGTAACTTCGGGCGAATGTTAGTAATGATTCACCAGTGAAGTGACAGGTGTAAGAAGTGTGTAATAGTCCCATGGAGATTGTTTCAAAGAATTGTTCTGAACCCCCCGCCCCTTCAGGTGCACCGCATATTGCTCCAAAAGTGTGAGAAATATTTTAAAACTGTTATGAAGCATCTCAGGGAATGTTATTAGAGGTGGTGGACCGATTTTGGTACAGGTGGCTCTGTTCTCAGTGTAAGAGAATTACAAAATAGTTTCTCTTAGAGGTGAAGTCCTGCACCATTGATGGTGAACTTTTGAAGACTTTACGTCGAAACTGTAGAGGAAATGTATGCATACTTAAACATAAAATTCAGCCTCACCCATACATATCCATGTATAAATGTTGTGCATTTTGGGGTTTTCACAATCATTTGGTCAAGGATTCTGGGAGTTTTGGGATATGAAGCTGTGTGAGCGGATCATGGACCTTGAATCCTTGACGGTAAGACTTTGAAGAGTTGGTACGGCTTACACGGTGATGCAGTGTCACGTCCTATAAGACCGGTATCCTGATATTTTGTTGGTAACTTTTTTGCTGTTTTTTGAAATCAGAACTTTGCATGCCCAGAAATCTTTTTTCATGTGTGCCAGCTTCTTGCTTTTACTCCTTTATGACTTGTCACTTCAGAATCTGTTGTTTGGTTAAGAGTGTACTTGTAGTTTCTACAAACATTCTTCATCTCTTATCCCAAATTGGGTGCTAATTTCTGTTTTTGTTGAAGGGTGATAGAAGCGTGGTGTTTTATCTTTAGACTAAAACTGTGAAATATTTTGCCGCTCGTACGTGACATTATTGTACCACGGGTTATTAACAATCGCCATTCTAGGTACAGATAATTTTATGTGTGTATGTTGTGCAATTAATGTGTTAGCTGAGTCAAGTGAAAACCTTACACATTTTTTAACAGCCAATTTGATGCGGATAGGTTTGGTACGGCTTTTTCGATTCAGCACAGTCCCAGAACCACCACACATACAGTATATGCTTCTAACACATACTCATGGCTTGTGTCTACAGGTGTACACAGTAGGGTCTTGGTTTTTTTTTCCCGCATTTCTAAGCTCATTTTGGCATGTACAGGGTTTCTTTTGACACACCCTCAGAATTTATAATGAAATGTAACTGTTGAAAATGGCATTTTAATTTTGCAATCTTAACCTTATGACGCCTAACGTCAACTATAGTTGACGTACCGTACCGCTAACCTCCAAAGTTGCATTTTATATATTTATTCAACAAATATAGGTACCGAATATTTTAAACATGGTGTATACTCTCCGTTTTTTTCTCTTCAAGATGCAGTTTGTTTCATAATCCTAACATATTTGGTTCCCGTATTATTCACATTTTGTGTACAGGGTGTGCTAAAATTAAAAAAAATAATTCCGGCGCCAAAAGTTTAATTAGCCAGATCCTCGGTCCACCTGCATATGATATCTTGGTTCATTAAGAAATGGGCTTGTATTTACAGTAATTGATTTATGAGACATCTGGGTAAATTAGTGTCATAGATGATAACATTAACCATTTGGCGCCGGAATTATTTTTTTAATTTTAGCACAACCTGTGTATAAAATGTGAATAATACAGGAGCCAAATACATTAGAATTATGAAACAAACTGTATTTTGAAGAGAAATAAACGGAGAGTATGTACCATGTTTAAAATATTCAGTACCTATATTTGTTGAATAAATATATAAAATGCAACTCTAGATGTTAGGGGTGCGGTACGACCCCTATAGGGGTCGTTAGGTGTCAAACAGTTAATTGTTCATGATTGTAGGAAATGAAAAGAGGGGGGAAAAGATGCATGGTCTTGTGGGCCTTATGCCGGGTTGATCCTGTCATGTCTTTTGTGTTAGAATCACTGAATTTGTGGCTGGACCATTGTGATTCTTATGTGGGGCTTCGTACCCTGTGTCATATGGAGGTACATGCACATTGATTTATTATGACTCACAGTTTTGCGTGATTTCAGGCTTCTGCCATACTGTAAATGAGACCTCTGCTCTTGAGATTTCATGCAGCGTAGAATGATAGTTTCTTACTAACATTTTGGAACACCCAACAATCCCATCTCCAAGAATCAATGTGCAAGACTGCTTGACCCTTGAAGATGGGACTGATAGGTTGTCCTGAAATGTTGGTAAGAAACTACCATCCTTCACTGTGTGAAATCCCGAAAGAACATGTGTCTCAACAGGCTCCTGGTTTTCTTATTTAGAGATATTTCAGTGGATGTCTTCATGTATTTTGTATTTATACTGTATTTGTGTTTTAATCAAAATCTGCATTTTATTATACAGTGATACCTCCGCAAATGGGTGACCCTGCTAACGAATTTTTCGGCTAATGAAGATTTTTTTTTTGCTTTTTTCGGGACTCGGCTAATGAATGTTTTAGTGGATGCGCACACTATCATAAAGCAGCAAACATGAACGATCGGGCCATTCCAGGAGCTTATCTTTTCCATCTGTATTTGTGTTTCGGCTAACAAATGTGATTCCAGAACGAATTATCTTTGTTAGCCGAGGTGTCACTGTACTTGCATGCTTCTTCTTGTAACAGTAGTACAGTCATTTATGTAAATATTTCCTTCTGTTTAATATGGAGGTGGTTTTGGGGAGTGAAAAAACAAATTTATTAGAACGTTGTAATGTATGGATATCAGTTGCTGGTCTGTAAGTTTCTTCTTAAATGTCTGCTGGGTTATATTGATCAACAGTGAGAGAACCTTGTGGATTATTGAATTAATGGATATTTGAAATCTTTCGTTGTACATGTTTGTAAGCAAAAAGCCTGTTTCTGAGGCAGGCTAATGTTATTCTCTCACAGGCATTAACTTCTCTGTTACCAAGTGTTGCCCCTGGCATGGTATCATCCTATCCATATAGTTTGGCACGGTTTGTACTAGTAATTTTGTGGTCATGTATTTGCTCAGGTTGTGTGTTTTTTCCCAGTAACACATTTTTCTTGTTGCAGATTTCACAGTTTTAGTCAGTAGCTTTTTTGCTATACAGTGTGCTCTACAGACATTGCTTTGCTTTCTTACCTGCAGGTCCCTCCAGTGGAAAAACATTAGATGACAAACTTTCTGCTATAGAATTTCAGCTTCTTGATGTCGCTGTTCCTTGTGGCAAAATAAGTTACTGAATTAGGCATTCCTTAGAATGTGATGGTGATTGGATTAGTGGTGCCTGATGTGTAATTATCATCATCATCTTCATGTCATCCATCATTTCTGCTGAGTGTATCTTATGATTAGACCTTTCTCATAAGACTTTATTTGCAGCTGTATTATACTTTGCTTATTGTGTCTTCTGTCTTTTGGTCTCCAATTCCATTGCCTCCATTGGTTACTTATTGAGCATCTGTGGCATATATCTTAACAGGGAATATGTTTCATTCAGTGTTTGACTGGAGGTTTTCAGAGTTTGTTGGTGAAGATCTAGGTCTGGGGTGTGACATTCTGTTGTTGGGTGAGTGTTTCCTGCTGTTTCTAAGGATTATAGTGACTTTGAAACATCAGGAAGTGCTTGACATAGTGTCACGTTCCATAAGGCATGGAAATTTGTATTTCATGTCATTAACTTCACCTGTACTATGCAGTTTTGTGAAGACACTTCATATAAATCATTTTTATTTGCCTTACATGCAGTGCAATAAGGAGGACTCTGTTACCGGTCATGTAAATATAGGACTGGTAACAAGGATCTTGCTGATCACCTTACTGTGTTTCTGGATGCATGTCTGAAACAATCTGTAGAATCTGTAGATGGGAGAGGTTAAAGAGCAGGGTTAATCATAGAGTTGCTGCTGACAGCAATAGCAGTTGTGTGCAAGCAGTGATGCCTAGTTATACTTGACATCAGTGTTGGGGTGTCTGTCACAGTTTCATGAAATTCAAAGTTCTCCTGGCAGTGTCACTGTGATGATTACCGTCTTCTGTTGTTTGACACCACGTAGTGTGATAGAAATTTGCCAGCATTGTGGATGAGCCCTCTGTCTCAGTCTCACAATACAAATGAAGGCAATGGGTTGCTGTGAAATGATAAATTTCTACCAGACTACAAACCATCATTTCTTAGAAGATAGTGAGTTATCTTTTTAAACACTGTTTATTGTTGATTTAGTGAAGTGTCATTTGCATTTACTCTTGTCCAGTGCAGACTGTTAAAAAAAAAAGTATTTTGTCACAAACCTCCAGTCTTTTTACTTGTGCAGAACTGTGCTGTTTTAAGAACGACCCTTGTTTTATGTGCATATGTTGTTTCCTTCTTCCTCTACTAGTTTTGTTAAGTGTTGCTCCCCATTTTTGCAAATGAGGTCTGGGGAGACCAAGTCATTATATTTGGTATAGAGAATATGGTGTTGTCAGACTGTAGGCTTGTTTAATTGTAAGTTTTTTTTGTATTTAAATTTTATTCATTGACAAGTACATGATTGCTTGTACTGCAGTTGTTTTGCGTTAGAGTTTAGGCAACCTACCGGTTACCGTGCCAAATCGGTTTCCAGCACGTTGAAATTAATCTTGAATACAGTTGTGCGTGGTGTGTAAAAACGGTTTGTCACATAGCTGGAACATATGAATGGAGGAAGTGTACATTTCTGCCATTCTGTCTGTTCTGATCTTGAGTGAAAGTCACATATTATACAGTTCTGCAATGAAATTGAGTCATTTGAAACAGCATCTGGTGAGAGATTGATAATGTTGTTCACACTTAACCAAGAACTTTTCTGAAGAAAGTTTTGTTCATAGGTTGATGGAGTTACCATGTGCAGGTTAATATTGTGTGGTAATGAGGAAATGTGTGTTAACAACATAAACCCATTTTAGAGAGGAAGGAGTTGGACAGCCATGATATATTTAACGCTGTTGACACGTAACATTTCGGTCAGTGGCATTTACATTTTGACATTGTTTTGGAGACTCGGTATTACGTAATTTTGTTGTTGTTTATTTTTAAAGTAACTGTATTTATTTTGTTGATACTGATATGCTTTAGTCAGATTGTAATATCATTTTCATTTAGAATATTTGATTTGTTGACAGGCAGAATGTATTACAAGTTGAATATAATGTAAAATATCAGTATGGATGCAGTGTGTTTACCTGGATGAAATGTAATAAGTATGTTTGTATAGCATTAATAATTCTGTCTTCATGCTCAAATTATTGTGCAGTGTACATGTAAATAAGTTTGTATGTATGTGCTGTGATTTGTACAGGTTATTGAATGTATATTAATTAATGATATTAGTTACTTTTGTGCTCATATTATTTAAGTTCAAAAATTTTAATATTATTGAAACCTGGAGTGCACGGTAACGTGCTCCCCCATATATCCACGTACAGCCCCCCCCCCCCTCTCTCTCTCTCTCACACACACACACACACACACACACACACACACATTAAAGAACTGATCTGCATTGAGTTGCTGGAGAACTTTCAACAAAGCAGATGAATTACCACCGGAAATTGCTGAGAAAATGGAGCCATGCATTTCAACTTAATATGTTTTACAGATTACAGACATGTGATGAGGTATCTAAACTACATCATGTGTGATCATAAATTAACAAGTTAAGAAATGTATGTATAGCGAAACAGTTCTGGTGCATTTGGTGCCGATTGTGTTAGTATCTCGAAAGGAAGTTTTAAATTTTAATAAAGCGACTGTTGGACAGTGCGGCCAAGATAGTGGCTAGGCAATGGGCTGGATAACCAAGGTACCGTGTTGAGATTACTGATGGGACAAGAAATGCTTATTGTTCTGTGAGGTGTCGGGCCCAGCTGTGGGCTCCATCTAGCATCCTGTTCGGTTGGGACCGGAGGTAAAATGGCTGGGGCTTGAAGCAGGTCGCTGACATCTGATGTCAAAGTTACGTATGAGCAGAACTTCACTCCAGGTGTCTTCACCAAATGATAGTGTAGAGGAGCCTGTAAAACTAAAACCTACAGTGAGATCAGAATGCTGTGTTTGTTTTGCAGCTTGGGGAATCTTTCCTCCTGCCATCTTCAGTAAGGAAGAGTCGGTGTTAGAGTGAGGTGAGTTGCCAGGTTATGCTAATGTCTGCTGCATGCGGAACTGTGGTACCTGCCATGTTTTCCGATTGCAGGTTGTATTGTCGGTGGCAGAGCATAAGCCTCTAGCTGATGATGCTCTGTGTACTTCAGTTGGACAAATATTGATACATGTATTAATTTGTCCAGTAATGGTTTTGGGGTTGAAAGTTTGAAATACTGATGTTATGCAACTTTTCTGTAGTCAAAACCTTTTTTTTTTTTTGTTTTTCCTGTTTCTTCATCACAGTTTTTGTGAAGCTTTCCCATTCTTCTATTATGCGACTCACTAAAAACTAGGATATTTCCTCTATGCTAAAAGAAAATATTTTACAAAGACCCACATTTGGTACTGTGTTCCATTTTACAACTACTGTTAAAACAATGGCATAAAATTCTGCGTGATGCTGTGGTCTGCGGTTTGTTAAAGCAGGGTATTGTGAACTATTGTTGCTGGTGTGTGGAAGAGAAAAATACATATATGGTGTATGCGTGTGACAAAACAAAGTGTTCGATCTAACATGAAATATGTCCAGGTAAACAGTATGTTGCATTTTGTACACACAGGGATTTGTCTACGAATTTTGAGCTGTAGGTGGTCCTCGACTTCCCTTCAATCTTCAGTGTTGTATGTTATAAATTCTCATCCCTAATCTGTCTTTTGTACGCTGAATTCAGACTTGGTTACACAGCTGACGAACAGCAGTGGAACTGTCTGTCAGCCAAGCCAACACTTCACAAAGGAAATTGTTCAGCTTATGGATGATCTGAAGTTGGGTGTCAGCGTTGAAGATGTGGATGAATTAAGTCCGTCTTATTCAGAGCCGATCACCAATTAAGGTCTTATTGACATATAAGAGGAAAATAGACACCATCTGAAGACTAAGGTAATGACCTTTGAAGTCCTCCAAGTAAGACTTTGACAGTGAAAGAAATGAAAGAAGCCTTTGATCACCTTGAACGTATATAAAGTGTTATGGATAATGTGATTGGAATGCAGAGAGAAGTTTGTAAGTATATAGAGCTGATGGTTTGGATACAGCTTGATACAGACTCTTGTACCGAGAGAAGAAGAAGGCTAATGTTAAACTTTCCCATGACCATTTCTTCAAGAGAGTTGATGAAATGCTGTCAACGTGAAAATTGGCTACTTACATTTGGTTGAATTGATTCACGAATATACCGTAAATGTTGGTACTGCTGTTTTTTTCGTTACCCGTAAATAGGGACTTTTATTCTTAAGCAATGGGAACAGAAGGCCCCTTATACAAGTCTGTTACTCGTCTTGCGTACGTTGCGACTTTCGTAAACTCTTTCAGGAATGAAGTATGTATGAAAGTGTAAGACTGCCTGTACTTATACTTTGAGGTGCTGATGTGAAGTGCGCAAAGTGGAAGCAAGCAGAGTGTTGGTCAGCAAAGATGTTTCCATCGTGATGCTTATAAAAATAAACTCACTTTTACAAGATTTAGAATTCTTTACACTTGTGTGGTTGAGGAATGCAGTCCCTGTGATGTGAAGCCGTGTTGCTGAGTGAGTCGTTCAGAAAGTATCAAGTGGAGGCTTTCAGCTGGGTGACACAAGCAGAGTAATTTGAGGTAACCAGTGCCATGCATGGTGACAGTTACGGTGCATTGCATATATAAACTCTGTATGCAAATGCGTATATTATTCATTCTGTGCATTAAAATTATAATTTCTTAACCAAATTTTCATATACTGTGTACATAGATATAGAATTTCTTAATCCATCTGACATGTTATAGCTTAAGTTGTATTTCTATGTGTTTTGTATGTGCAGGTGTTTTTTAAGTAGTGTCTGTATGTCAAATGTATGTTTATTATAGCCTGTGCATTATTAATGTATTGCAACAACATGCGTCTTGTTTTATTTCAGGGAGACACTTCTTTCTACTTTCGACTTGGCCTAGAGATGGAGACTAGAAGCAATGAAACGTGTAATGTGGGTTGGCCATTTTGTTGATGTAGTATAGTTTAGCGTAAAGCCAAAGTTGTCCCTGGTCATGCCGTATTGACAGTTAGAGGTAACATAGGGCGAGCTCCACCCATTCTTTACATAAAAAAATAGTTGGAGGTGACTTGTTGTCTTTAAGTCCTGGATGCTTCATATGTGGGGGAAGAGCCCCCTAGTACAAATTGAATAGGAAGTTGGTTGAGCCTCAGAGCCACTCTGGATATATTGGGGATAAGAATAACTTTGGCCACTGCTGGGCATTGAACACTGGATCGTCCAGCCTACAGCCTAGTCACTATATGGAGCATTTGTTTTGTCTTATCAGTACAGCAGCTTGCATTGAGTGTGAAAAATGGCGTCTCCTGTATATTCTACTATAACTTTGGGACTTTGGTCTGTGGCATTATAACAACAAGGTTGTCACTGTACAGCTTAGAAGTGATACCATTTTGTTTTGATAAGTGAGTTCTGGAGTTTTATTGTAAAGGGCAGATATTTTGTTTAAAATCTTGCCATGGTTTTGTTTAATTTGCTTAGAATGTGGAATTGTATCATCACATAGCGACTCCCCAACTTCTTGACCTAGGCGCAAGCTTTCAGATTAATTCTGTCTGTCTATCCGAACTAAGTATGTTCTAACCTTATTTTGAGTCTGAAGATGGGATCCCATCTTTGCTCTGTAACAAAGTATTTTATTGTTTTTGACATAGCATCATGGTCACAGTCTAAGAAGTAAGTTACTGCAAATGTGAGGTAATGTTAGAATGTAACAGAACCCTTGCTCTGGCTTTGTTTAGACTTCATGATCCCACAAACTGTGCATAGCTGCGTTCTGATGTTTTTATGAAGTGGGGTAGCTTGTGGTAATGATGAGTGCAACTTCTTGCCCTGCCCCAAAAAGGTAGGGTAGCGGATTCCTTTTTGGTTAAGCAACACTGTGAAGTCTAAAGAATAATGCCAAGTGATAAGTCAACTTAAAATTTATTTACATTTTACTTTTAATTGTGAATGTTTCTACACTAGTAACATTTAATTTCTTTTGGTTTTATATGTTTTTGAAGAGATTTAAACAGCAAAATTTGTTGAATATTACAGTTTCGAAGATTTTCTCCGAACTGCTGCAAATTGAGAATATCTATAGGAACCTGCTATGGTACTAAAAGGGTGAGTGCGTGCCAGTCTAGACACTTGCCTGAAGCATTAAGAGGATGTACTACAGTGGTTGTTTCCTGGAAAATTTGAACACAAAAATTGTGTAAGCATTTCATGTTTCCCATACCCCAAACAGTATGTTCAGCTTCTAATGTAACCTCTATTTAACTTCCCTGGTAGTATAAAAAGTAGATGGGCGGATGTTGTCCAGAGGGATGCATTACAACAGCTGGGGTAAGAGGATGGAGGAGAAGAGCTGGAAATTGGGATGAATGGAGGCGTTTTATGAGGGAGGACAAGGCCTGGAAGGGGCTGTAGCGCCATCTATGGATGGATGGTAGTATTGAAAGTATAAATAAGTTCCGTGTTACTTAATTTTCTCTTCCCAACTCAGATTTTCTTTCTGAGACAGTTTCTTGTACATTCATATAAATTGGCAGGGAAGATTAACTATTTTGAGTATATAGGCCTTTGTTTATGTTGAGAATTTCTGGAAGTGTACTGTATGATAGCGCATTGAATAGCGAAATGCATATCCGAATTTATACACATACTGAAAATTGTATTACGTTTCTTGCTATCCAAAGGTTTTAAAATTGACTCATTTCAAGGTTAAGTGCTGTTGTGACAGGTGTGCCTCTTTGAGCTGCGAAATTATAGCCTAGGCTTTTTGTACAAATATCCAGACTAATTTATTTATTGCTCTTCTACATAATTTTCTTGTTATTCTTAATGCTGTTGTCATCGCGCAGTTTATTCTGTGTTTCTCTCAGTCATTTACCATGATATATGCAATTGTTACTTGACACAGGCCCTTCATGATCATCTCTTTTCATTCGTTTCTATGTATGTATGCACGTCTACAGGCACAATCAAATAACGAAAGAATTCTATTCATTAATTTTTCTTGTCTAATTACGCGTTCTATACTATATTGTCTCGCTGACTTTGTCGCTCCATCTTCTGTTACATAACGTGAAGAATTGAATTGATGTCATTGGTGACGTATGAACTGTAGTGTGCTTCCATCTATGTCTGGCAGTGATATATGAGGAATGGGCGGTTTTTTTACCCTGTGGAGTAGAGACAAGGGTGGCCCTTGATATCCTTAATTGTTCTGCCAGATGGAACCATTAATTTGGCCGACAGAAGTGTCATCTAGAATCTAGATTCTACACTGCGGCCATTTTATTGCATATACAAAGGGGGGGGGGGGGTAGAAGCCACGTCCCGGAACGTTAGACATAACCTATCATACTGCTTGTTAAGTTTACAGTCTGCATAGCCCATAACTGCAACTTTTGAAGTTCAGGTTCGAAAATAATACACGGCCGTATATTTAGAAATATAACGTCAGCTAATTGCTTTAAAATGTGACAGCATTCTAGTGTTTTGGGAAGATAATAAGAACTGAAAATAATAATTGCATGCAATATCAAATTAAGAGCAGATTATATTCTTGAATTATTTGTTCATACTGTAGCATTTGTTTCAGATAATTTCTTGTACGTATATGTTTCAGATGAAATGCTGAGAGAAATGCATGGCAAAATTGTGGACGGAATACGCGAAAGACCCATTGCGGAGATGGGAAAATAATATTATAGTGTATCTGAAAGGAATGGGGCACGGTAATGTGGATTGGATTCAATTGCCTCTTGATGGTGTTCTTCAAAAGTGGTGAATTTCGTGATTAGACGAACCGTTTCTGGCTTCTCAAGAGTAAGTGATTATACAGGGTGATGTGAGTCTCCCTATAGGATTATCGTAACGACGTATACACCGTGCTTTATGCTGAATAGTTTCCCATGCCTCGTGAATAATGGTTTTTTCAAAACTATACCTCTTTTTTTCCTTCTACCCCAAGTTCGTAAGGCCTACTATGTAGAAAGTTTATTTGCAGTAGTCTGGACACTACAAGAAATAAATTAGTCGATTTCAGGTTCTCGAATAAGTAAGTATTCAGCAAGTCCTAAAATTTGCGTAAGGAAATCATTGTTCTGGGCTACTATAAACCAAGCAGGCTTGAGCAGAGGCAGCGGGTCTGACTTACATTACGGATGTATCCGGCTGGAATCCCACCTGGGAACCTGAATATCCTCACGCACGTATTCAATGGCTTGTATTTCTCCCCAAGAGATTGCCGGATGATATTTTTAAAATATACCACGACAGTTTCCTCTCACACTCGAAATAATCTTCTGGTTCAGAATTTTGCTGTTAGTGGCTGCAATACATACCACCATGTCTAACATTCACAAATTCTACGTTCTGCCCACACAGTGTATTTATGTGTTGTGCGTGGATCTGAGAACAAAGAGCGATTATTTCCCTATGCAACATTAACTGACTGGTTTTTATAACCGAGACGGAGTGTGCTTACTGCGCGGTACGGACTGGATCTATATACACGTATATATAAAATTCTTTACATATAAACCTCTAAAGCCCAGTGGTTACTATACATACCACCAAAATTAACATTCACAAATTCTACGTCCTGCCCACACAGTGTATTTATGTGTTTTATGTGGATCTCAGAACAAACAGCGATTATTTCCCTGTACAACATTAACTGACTGGTTTTTATAACCGAGACTGAGTGTGTTTACTGCGCGGTTCGGAATGGGTCTTTAATTGAGGCTGGAGAGGCTTTTATCCGAGTTCTTTGGTATTCCACCGTCAGTGCCGTTCCACCGAAGCTCCACACTCACCATCAGCTACAGGTTGCTCTTACCAGAAAGACAAATGGGCGAAGCCCGGGAAACTTCCAAAAAAGGAAGCCTCTTCGGAAATCGGGGAGCACTGGATAGGAAAGAACTTCCAATTTGTAGGCGCGTTCTGAGAAAAGCGACTATTAGCCTCGTCATGTCTGTCTGTCCGAATGAAACAATTCGTTTCCCACTGGTCGGGTTTTAATTGAGTTTGATATTTGAATATTTTTTGAAAATCTGGCGATATAATTCAAATTTTGACGTTTTGCTGACCGTGCATCTCAGTATATTTATCTCAGTATTTAACCAGAGGCATGAAATGAAACTTATTGTGAAACAAATTTTGTGCATCAAGTTGGTTAAATACTGAGATAGATAACATTTAAGTTCCATTACAATCTTACAAGAATAACCGGTACTTTACATGAAGCCCAATATAAATTTTTGATCATATCTCGCTCAGTTCTTCTTGGAATAAAAAAATGTTCCAGACAAAATCTGTAGAGAAAATTAAAACACATTTTATGTTCAATAACTTTTCTTTTCTTTTAAATCGTACCGTTTATGAGATAGTGTGGAAAAATATTTTACAGCCGGACAGACCACAGATGACAGTATGGCGCATGTGAATTGCATGCTGGGTACCTAAGGCTAAAAATACACTCTCAGAATATGTAGTACTTACTGTTTTTTCACTGCAGCAATGGTTGTACTAACGCGCCTCAGCGTTATATAATGCGTACATTTCCTACTTTGCTGAAGTTTGCTGGCGGTCTGCTTGCTATACACGGTACATCCGTGCAATAAGTGGATTTCCGAGCTGAAAATGTTTATTGCTATTTAAGAGTTTAACCTTTAGACGCCTAACGTACCGCACCGCTAACCTCCAAAGTTGCATTTTATATATTTATTCAACAAATATAGGTACCGAATATTTTAAACATGGTGTATACTCTCAGTTTTTCTCTTCAAAATGCAGTTTGTTTTATAATTCTAACATATTTGGTTCCTGTTTTATTCACATTTTATGTACAGGGTGTGTTAAAATAAAAAAAAATAATTCCGGCGCCAAAAGTTTAATACAGAGTCATAAAATTACTGAATGCTCAACCAAGCGTGTTTTATTTCTTTTGATTTTTGTGCAAATGCTAGGTTAGAGATATGGTTTCATCTTCGAGACTCCTTTCTCTCTCTGTTACATAAATATATTATAAATTCCAAGCACCAAGTTGTGACGCGTCTCACTGACACAGTAGATCGCTGCTTTCAGTTTCCAGCCTTTTGATCGTGTGAACAACACTTGTGGAATGAATTATGACATCGTGCTCTGCTGTCTGTTACACGTTCGTTATCGTGTCGTGTCGTATCTGTAATGCCATGTAGCACTTGAGTAGCACGTTACATTCAAATATCTTACAGATAATGCTCAAACGAATGCCCGCTGATCGCCGCCAATGTCTGCTACACGAAACAGATATACAGTGAATGTATCAACTTAACTTGACTCCTTTTACTCTCGAGGGTTTTTTCTTAGGCAGAGCATTTAGTGACTTCAGTATGCTGAGACCGCGTGTGACCACCTGTCTCTCCGCAAAGTCTCTTCGGCATTACTGGAAAAAAAAAAATCGTATGAAGTGTAATGTCTTGGCGATGTACTAAGATTTACACAGTTTCACGTATTTTTACATTTGCAACACGGCAACAGAACGCAAACCCCTCCAGTACAGTGCTGAACATACTAAATATTTAAAATTATATGTAACTGAATAACTAACAAACCAACTGAAATAGCTCCGTGGAGCAGGGATCGTCTTTAGAAGATAACAGTTGCTCAGCTAGTCAAGATTTTCCTGGCGTTTTGTGGAACCCGATGGTTCAGAACTATGTTGACAACCGCCCGCCACTTGTCCTTATCCTGAGCCAGATTAATTCAATCCTGAACCTTCTGTTCCTACTTTAAGATGCTATCCTCCCATCTACACCTAAGTGTTCCAAGTGGTCCCTTTCCTTCAGGTTGCCAACTAAAAACCTCTCCACATCTCTCCTCTTCCCCATTCGTGTCACATACCATGTCCATCTCGTCCTCCTTTGTTTCATCACCGGAATAATCTTTGGTAAAGAGACATATCTTTAAGCTCCTCCTTATGCAATTTTCCGAAGCATGCTTGTACTCCCTTCCTCTCAGGTCCAAATGTCTTCCTCAGCACCCTATTCTCGAACAGCCTCAGCCAAAGTTCTTCCCTTAATGTGACAGACCAAGTTCCACACCCACACATTCGGTTCAATGAAATATTAGAAATTTTTTTGCTACTTGAAAGACCCTAAGCTTCCCAAGATTATCTTCTCTGCCTGTTAGAGGTCGGTTTCCTTAATTATAAAAAATGCAAATACGTGAACAGTGTACAAGTGTCCACTGTTCCTTCAGCACAGATTATATCTATAGGAGAGTCCATAGCATGCTCGCCCAAGAACATTTCCTTAGATGACACTGCTGAAACATTTCCGAGCGCTCGGATGAATTACCTGGTGTATACTGGCTATAATCGCTGCTAGCAGTATCAGATGTCTTCGTGATTGCAATAAATTCCGTGGAGGCGAGTCAGTTACTAGACAACTGAACATCGACTGGTTTCGCGAAGGAGTGGGGGGGTCGGTAAAGTACGTTGTGAAGAAGGACACAAGATCCCGCCATTCAGTTTTCTTGTTAGTGTTTTGAGAGTGTCAATAATGGTTGTAAGTGCAATGTGTTGTTATTATAAACAACAAAATGACAAAATAATAACATTGAAACGTTTAATTGTAGTGACTGTGTTCTGTATTCATCGTAAATATAAAGTGAATACTGTGCGTAAAGTTACTGTTGTCATGTGGTCGAATGCGGTGGTTTAGTGGCTTGTTTATTGTTGTGGTGTTGTTGGTGTTAATGTATTGTTGTTGGTGTTGTTGATATTAGTGCTACTCCCACTCGTGAGAAATCAGCAATCATCAACCAGCAATGCCGGTAAGTACAGTACATGATTACTCAAGATATTTTATTGGAACTACGTATATCTCAAGCCATGTTGCTCCCAACCATTTGGTTTTCACGAGAAATATCAACCCGAAGGCGTTTCAATTCTTGAACGTGTCAAATAGCAATTTATAACGTTTTAAAACCCCTGTGAATGGTTTTCCTGTGGGGTACGTGACATGTGTGCATAGGGAGAAGGTTTAGCTTAGTTGATATGACGACTAGGCTACAGGCTGTAAGGTACGGTGTTCGAATGCCGGTAGCAGCAAGAGGTGTTCTGTTCTCCAGAAACTTCTAGACCGGCTCTGAGGTCCACCCAGCCACTTGTTCAATAGATATTGGCGTTCTATTCCGGAAGTTCAAGCAGTCGAGGCGTAAAGTAGACCACTCACCTCCATCGAGTTTAAGAATAAGTGTTGTTATATCTCTGCCCCTCCTATGTGAGTTCATGATGTAAACAGGGATAGGTTTGCATTGTACCTTTACCTTGTATGCATAAGAGTTTGATGTTCTACGTTGGTGTATTACATTCCTTCCTAACAAGGTAACATTTCCTGTATTCCACATCCTTTATTTTGAGGAGAGAGAGGGGGGGGGCGTTAATTCAACCGAAAATGATACACAAGTGCTGGATTATTACCTTGAATGGTCATAAATTCTGATATACAGTCCTCCGAATATTATGGAATGATCTCGTGCAAGCTTTAAGTAAAATGATTGCTGTTCTAAAGCTTACAGAACTGACGACTGGTCAAGCAAGACCATAATGAGTAAACATGTCTATCAAGAGCAGACTGTCAGACGTGCTCCAGTATATTCTGTTGCTTTCCTTCTTTCACTGTGACGTTTGGCGCATTTGACTGTCTGCTTCCGAACCAGCTGCCAGATGTTGGCCTTCTACAGCCTAACGTTCGAGACTCCGTTTATTGACAGTAAGAACACACGATTCGGCCCACACTACACACTGGTGACGTGTGTGCGCTCAGTGTGTGCGCCCTACATGAGTAATACTTTGCCCTCAAATTTACGTGCTTCGTTTGGTTCCTGTTTTACTTCTGCCTCCGATTAAACATGAGACTGACCACGACAAGTTCTGACTCGCACTCATGCCACATTATTTCGATGTTACATAACGTCGCATTTGATAAAGAATCATAAAATTGTCAAAGAAATATTTTGTAACGTTAGTTTGAGGGTAACCTTTATGAGCGAGGCCATAGAATTACTACTCTGTAAGTCTCAGACGCGTGGCATTGGAATAAGTGGCAAGCAGAATTAGGCGCCTTCGCACCGACCATATAAAATTGAAGCATAATAGGGATGTATTGCCTGTTCGTATTTTAGTTCGTCTTTCTATCTTAATGTTTGATCTGCAAAACTAATAATGAGCTCTAAATAAAATTTGGGTTTGTGCGTCTATGCCAAACGCGGTCTGGAGAGTTTGCTTGCGGATCGTGTGGGTCCGGTATGAACTCTATTATACATAAGTTCAAACTGTGTCCCCATGCTGCGGTCTTATCTGTGCCGTGACCTACTCTAGCAATTAAGTAACCCAACCTAACCTAACACAACCTAGTTTTTTTTTTTTGAGAGAGAGAGCCCATCCCGTTGTGTATTATCAAATCTGTATAATATATTATGCACCGTCAATACACATCATACATCAAACAAGATGCAGTAATTACAATTAGGTGATATTTGGCTACATGTTTCGGCCGTGACCGGCCATCTTCAGACCAACTAAGAACAAAAATTAAGATACAGTAAAAATGTTACTCAATGGGATCCCTTTTCGTTCACATTAATCTTTTGGCGCCGGAATTATTTTTTTTTTAATTTTAGCACACACTGTACATAAAATGTGAATAAAACAGGAACCAAATACGTTAGAAATATGAAAAAACTGCATTTTGAAGGAAAAAAACGGAGAGTATACACCATGTTTAAAATATTCGGTACCTATATTTGTTGAATAAATACATAAAATGCAACTTTGGAGGTTAGCGGTGCGGTACGTCAACTATAGTTGACGTTAGGCGTCTAAGGGTCGAACCTTGATAAAATGTGAAAATCCTTACTTAAGATTAAAACAGTGGAATAGTATAGTAAAATCACACAGTTGTGCAGACCACATATACATACGAGAAGCAATAGGCAAAAGAGTACCTAACTACTGTGATACGACGCACGAATTCCACTTTATTGTTGACATATACACAATACTATTAGTGTATGAACCATTGTGAGGCCTGAATACAGTGCATGAAGGTTTAGTTTTAACATTTTATTATACTATTCCACTGTTTTAACCTTAAGTAAGGATTTTCACATTTTATCAAGGTTTAACCCTTAGACGCCTAACGTCAACTATAGTTGACGTACCGCACCGCTAACCTCCAAAGTTGCATTTTATATATTTATTCAACAAACATAGGTACCGAATATTTTAAACATGGTGTATACTCTCCGTTT
>Ga0123354_10002605_pt1 | contig 24066 bp, 14 predicted proteins | sample TergutLab28metaG_2_FD_97872 | JGI IMG/M metagenome (GOLD analysis project Ga0123354, IMG submission 97872) | Labiotermes labralis P4 segment gut microbial communities from Petit-Saut dam, French Guiana - Lab288 P4 | ecosystem: Host-associated > Arthropoda: Insects > Digestive system > Gut ... | reverse complement strand
ATCCAATTCCTTCTCTTTGATAATGGCTTTAATCAGATTCTTAGAATCTTGAGCATCGTAAATGGTGAAATCGGAACGATAACCGAAAGCTTCCGCTTCGCGGCGCAAAATTCGTGAAAAAATTGAGTGAAATGTACCCATCCACAAACGACGAACAGCATTTTCATCAACCATCGCAGCAATCCGGGATTTCATTTCACGGGCGGCTTTGTTGGTAAATGTCAGGGCTAAAATACTGTAAGGGGCGATTCCGTTTTTCAGCAAATAAGCAATTTTATAGGTCAAAACGCGAGTCTTTCCCGAACCTGCGCCGGCAATCACTAAACTTGGACCGTCGTTATAAAGAACAGCATCCAGTTGGCTATCGTTGAGTTGTTGCAAAAATTGCTCCATCAAATGCACAAAATAATATTACATCCTTCCTATTCAGGGAAAGCAAAGGTAATATATTTTCTTTATTTTGTCGCCTCAAGCATTGCTCTGAAATACCCGATGGATTCACCGATTCCGGTAAACGGGTCCTTCATATTCCGTTCGTGTTCCAAGCTGACCATACCTGAATAACCTGTTGCACGCAAGGCATTGATAAAGGCGGGAATATTAATTAGTCCCCTACCGACTTCTACCGAATATCCGGCTTTCGTTGAACCGGTTACATTTTTTAGATGAATATCATAAACACGTGAAAAGTATTTTTTCAAATCGGTAATCGGGTCTTTCCCATTCCGAAAATCATGACCAATATCCAAACACATTCCTATTCTCGGATCCAAGTCTTTAACGTGATTCCATACATCTTCAGCATCCTGGTAGATATTTTGATCGGGGCCGTGCAGATGAATGGCGAAGTTGAAACCATATTCTTTCACTTTTTTATCCACATAAGGAAGCAATTCAACATTAGGTACGCCAATAATCAGACGCACTCCAACTTTTTTAGCGTATGCAAAGGCTTGATCTACTTCCGCTTCACTCTTCATATAAATGGGACCTACCGCATAACCGGTTACTCCTTTTTCAGCCAATTTAGCTTGGAAATCCTTAATTTGAGTATCGGTAGCATTTAGAGGCAAATGAAAATCTTTGATGGAAAGGTAATGCATATCCAATTTTTGCATTTGATCCAACATTTTATCCAAATCAAAATTGGCAAATGAATAACCGGCCATTCCTAATTTGAATTTTTCACCGGTCTCCGGAGGCAACAGTGTGCCTTTTGTTTCTTTGATTTTAATGTTTTTGAAAAATACTTCACTCCCATGCTCCTGTAAAAGAATATTTCCTTCGGATTGATTCCCGAAGTTCGGCCAATTGGCATATTTACTATAAGCTACTAAAGCGTTAAATTCTTGTGTATTCCTTACATATTCAAGAATTTTAACTCCATTCAAATAATGTTGCACCCGGTTTCCGTTTACAATGATCATTGCCGTATTAAATCCGTTTTCATCGAACCGGTAATTCGGATCCGATCGATCCGGAGGAATCAAATCATAAAGCGCACCCAACTGGCGATTCCCTTTCACCCCTAAATTTGCATCGGGATGATTTTTGTCGTCAAGTATCTGAAATTCACAACCGATAGCAGAACCGTCACCTTTATTCATGTCCGGATCAACAAAATATTTAATCCCGCTATTAGCGCCTTTGGTAATTTTGAAATCAACCTTCAAGATGAAATCCCTGTATTTTTTTATTGTAACTATGTCGCCCCCTCCAGCAGATTCACCTTCACCGGAGGTTGTTACATGCAACATTCCGTCTTTGATCTCCCATCCTTTCGTTGGAAAAGTGGAAAGTTTAGCTCCGCGCCATCCATCGGTCGTTTTGCCGTCCCATAATAATTCCCATCCGTCTTCCTGTTCTTTAGGAGTTAATGTATTATCCTGACTTCTAACCGGCTGTATTAATAATACAACAAAAAACAAACAAAATATTCCTACAATATATTTCTTCATAATTCTTATTTATTTTTTAATTCTCAATTTTCAATTCTCAATTCATAATTTATAATACTCTTCCCATCCCAAACGCGGCGGCGTTTGTATTAACATGGCATTTGCAAAAGCATCATTGGTTATCTGCTTGGTATTCCGGTCGAAAAGGATTTTCGTATTTAACCGTTGAGCAATAACGCCAAGTGTAAATACCTGAGCTAAAGGCCCGTGAATTTCGAAAGGCGAGCGTGTCTTTTCCTGTCCCTGACAAGCCAAAAGAAAATTGGCAAAATGGTTGGACGGGCTTTTAGGAACCGGCGGCAATTTGGATTCCATTTCTTTCGCTTTACTTTCGGGAATAATAGAAAGCGTACTTCCATGGGAGCCGCCCTTAAATATTAAATTCTTACTATATATAATTTTCCCCGGATTTAATGTGGAAGGCTGTAATTTACCTCCTGCCACGGTCGGAATGTTCGGATCAAGATCGGATGTTCCATATCCTTGCGGTACAGTTGGAATATTATTAACGCCTTCATACCAAGTTATATCAAGCGGAGGCATATTTCCCCGTTTAGGAAAGCGGAATAATAAAGTACTCGCTTTCGGGAAAATATAATTGTTATGGCCTTCTACTTTCAAAGGATTAACTTCGTAGGGTAAACCTAACTCTAAAAATTCGTGAACCGTATCAATGATATGCGCTCCCCAATCACCTAAAACACCCATGCCGAAATCGTACCAGCCCCGCCAGTTTCCCGGATGGTATTTTTCATTATAGCCGTGATACATAGCCGTTGTCATCCAAATATCCCAATTCATGGTAGGAGGAACCGGTTGCGCATCCGGATAACGTTTCATATTTGAATCCCAAGGATACCAGCGCCGGTCGGAATTCATGTGAGCGGTTACTTCCGTCACATCTTTAATGATTCCGGCATCTTTCCACGCTTTGAACTGAAAATAATTACCTTCGGAATGTCCTTGATTTCCCACTTGGGTGACGACATTTTTCCGCTTTTTTGCTGCTTCAATCATCAGTTCCGCTTCGTAAAATGTACGAGCCATCGGCTTTTCCACATAAACATGTTTTCCCAGTGACATAGCTAACATCGCTACAGGAAAATGCGAAAAGTCGGGAATAGCAATAGAAACCGCTTCAATTTCATTCCCTATCTTATCAAACATTTCCCTAAAATCACGAAATTGTTTGGCATTAGGAAATTTACTCATCATTGCCTGCGTATGCGGCGCACCTAAATCCACATCGCAGAGCGCTACAACATTTGCCAGACCTGTTTTATCAAATTCAGGAATAATTTCGGCGCCTCGATTTCCGATGCCGATACAGGCAAGATTGATTTTACGATTTGCGCCGACGATTCGCGCTGTACTGGAAGCCGACATGGAACGCAATTCGCTTAAATTGCCTAAGGCAAGGCCGGCGGTCGCTAACCCGCTTGCTTTCAAAAAATTTCTTCTTGTAATCATAGTAATAAATTATTCATTTCATAAAATATGTAGCAAATATATAATAATATTCTGTGATCTCATAATATGATCATCTATTTTTGTATTTTTGCACTTTATATTCAAATAAAATAAAGGATTTATGACAAAACAATTGAAAAGAGTGGCTGCAATTCATGATATATCAGGATTCGGCAAATGTTCGCTGACGGTTGCTTTACCTATCATTTCGGCAGCCGGTATAGAAGTCAGTGTTTTACCTACTGCCGTTTTATCTACTCATACGGGTGGTTTCACAGGTTTTACTTACCATGATTTGACGGAAGATATGCAGCCGATAACCGAACACTGGAAGTCGCTAAATATTCATTTTGACGCTATTTATACAGGTTTTTTGGGTTCTTTTGAGCAGTTGAATTTAGTTACCAGGTTTTTCGAAGCATTTAAAACAAAAGACAATCTTATCTTAGTTGATCCCGTAATGGCTGATAATGGGGAACTGTATAGTATTTTCTCTTCCGAATTTGCGTTGGGAATGCGTCGATTGTGTGAAAAAGCCGATATTATTGTTCCTAATTTGACGGAAGCCGCCTTGTTGATTGGAGAACCCTATCAACCCGGTCCCTATTCACAATTGTATATTGAAGGTATGATGAAGAAATTAAGTGAAATAGGTCCTCAAAAAATTGTTTTATCCGGCGTTTATTTCAATGAAGAAGAGTTAGGCGCTGCCACTTATGATGCCGCGAGCGGTAAAACGACGTATTATTTTAAAAAACGCGTCGATGGTTATTATCATGGAACGGGCGATGTTTTCGGTTCGGCGCTCTTAGCGGCTCTCCTGAACGAGTTTCCGTTGGATGAAGCGGCAGCGATTGCCGTCCGCTTCACGGTCTCTGCTATCCGGAAAACGGCCCAAGCCGGAACCGATATTCGTTTCGGCGTTAACTTCGAACAAACGATTCCCGAGTTTTTGAAAGATTTAGGATTGAAGGACTGAGACTTATCGGGTAAAATTCACCTTGACGTTAACTCCAAAATCGGTTTTTGTCAACGGATAGGCTGTTGACGAAATCAACGGATTGCTGATTTGTTTGTCGAAATATCCCTGAAGCGTTATCATCTTACTTAAACTGTAATCCGCCGAAAGCTTAATCATTGTTTGCGAATCTCCGCTAAGCGCCTGAGTGAGCTGGTCTTCAAGCGTACGAATTAAACTTTGCGTTTTACTGTACGAAAGTGTAGCATCTATTTTTAATTCATTATTAAAATTAGGCCCACCTGTTTTTTTGATTTTGAGCACTTTGTTAAAGTTATCAAACCGGTATCCAGCGCCCAAAGAGAAATCATTTTTAAGCATTTCGCTGATTTGGTAAGACGAAATGTTCAGATTGACATTGCGCGCCCGATTGTACCTGAGTGTAAAACTAACATTATTCATTAACGTGGAAGTTACTCCGATCAAAGGGTTGAACGCTTCGGTGATACTAACTGTGGTAATATCATAGGGAGAAGAAGGATATGGATCGTTGGACGTAACATTTTGAATATAACCGACTGCGTTGTCACCGGTAGCATTCACCCAATTCATAAACGAATTGTAAGCGCCAACCGCATAAATACTTGAATATTTATGTTCCAGCGTAAAGGCACGAAAACGTTGATTGATAAAGGGTATTTGCATCAATCCGTCATAAGTGATTGCCCAATTGGGAAGCAATTTCAATAAGGACGGGAAAGCAGTTAATCCAACCGATTTGGGACTATTACCCGAATAGGCAGAAATAAAAGCAGGTATTAATACATCTGCCGAATTGATATTGACCTCGCCGACATTCGGATCATAAGGCTGCCCGACCAAGTTGCTTCCGACAAGAAATCCTGCATTAGGATAGGTGGTGTGGCTGTATATCTCCCTCAGCCGAACGGCAATAATATCCCTGTTTTGCAAAAAGGCGCTAAACGTCTTGGAAGAATAGCCGTTGGAAGGGTTTGACGATTCAAAAGCAGAACTAAGTGAAATAGTGGTCATTTGAAAATTACCGCTCATTTTTGGCGGCATGTTATTGTACATAAAGTAATACTGTTTTTGATCGGAAGTGGTTCGATTGGCGTTAAGCGTGATACGCATGCCGACAATCGGTTCTATTTGCGCCGTAAAATTAAATTGTTCCGTTTGGTTGATCATTGCCGGAGTAATATTGGTGGTATCCTTTATCAACCAACCACGACGATCCGCTTTTTCTATATAGTCCGTACCGGCAAATCCAAATGCAAAATCCAAACCGGGCGTACTTCCTATCGGTGTTGAACCTTGTCCGAAAAAGTTGCCGATATTGGGGCGAAAATAGGGAATCGTCATATCTGTATTTTGCGTATAGGAAAAACCGACGCTTCTAACCATCATTAATCCGCGTGCAATTACCTCTGCCGCTTTGTACAATTTATTATCTTCCAACGGAGGTAATTGAGCAATAATTACTTTCAAATTCACACTATCTTTGTTTTTAATTAAAATGGTATTATTATCTAAAGCTTTGTACTTGAGATCATAAAGCTTACCGGAGATAGTATCGCGCGCTGTTATTAGCAAACGCTTATTATCCAATTGATGTTTTACGATGGTTCCCGAATCTAGATTGAGTTTGATTAGCCCTTCAAATTTCTTTTTTCGTTTTTCCTCAGCCGCTTTCTGATTCCGGGCGTCGGCAAGTTGACGAGCGCTGGCTCTTGTTGAAGGTGCAGCTCCGGTTTTCGCAGAAGCGGCGGTAGCCGGCGTTCGCTTTAATGTGAATTTTTTATTTACGCCTTCAAGAAATTTGGATTTATTGTACAAAGAAAGCAAATTAAAAGTTACGTTGTTTATGCCGAACGTACGGCTATTCGAGATTGTATTTCCCAGTTCAATGGTTGAATCTGCCAACGCAGCGCCTTTTTCCCAAGCGTAGTTACTATTGAATTGAATGGTTGCGCTTATAAAGCTAAGTGCAGGAATACTCCGGAATGGAACCGTATAGTTTGCCGAAAAAGTTTGCTTATACTCCATAGGGGTTCCTAAATTGCGAATACTCTGCCAGACGGAATCTTTCCATTGGGAATATTCATCGGGATATAACTTTTTGTTTACCGGACCGTAAGGCGTTTCTATCCGTGCATGCGTATTGGAATTAAATGTAATATTTAAGTTTTTAGTTAAGTCCCACTGCGTATTCAACGAACGGTTCCAAAAATAATCATCGCTAACGGAAACCGGTATAGAATTTGCACTCATATCGCTCATATCACTCAAATCCCGTAATTGCAATTCATTATAATCTCTGGAAATATCTGAGGATATCGTTAAGGTTTTCGGCAGATAGCCGATTTCGATATCCTGGAAGAATTTATTGGCTGTATTTGTTGATCCCGATTTATTAGCAGCCGTGTTGCCGGCATTAGTCGTTTTACCCGTATTAGCCGTTTTATTATTGGCGAAGCCGGAGCTGTTATCGCCGCCACCGAAAGGACGCCATGGTTTTAGAGGGTTGGTGTAGGCATAATTTGCAAGGAATCGCGTTTGAAAAGTATGGTCGTAAGTAGTCGTTGAATTTTGCGTATTATTATCGGCAAGCGTATACGTAAAATCGAAGTTTGCCGGATCATAAGGCATTGGCGTTTTACTGCGGATATCCACTTTTATATTATTTAAATTAATGGTCTTGGAAGTTGTTTTATCTTGTGCAAAACCAAGTATAGAATCTCTTTGGGCTTTCGTACTCACCGCATTCAACGCATCGCTAAGCAAAATATCCTGATCCAGCGGATTGTATTTTGGACTAACGACTTGTTCCTGATAGGAATAATAGATAGGAATTTTTACATTGGCTTTTTTCGGGAAAAAACGTCCCAAATCGGCTTGAGCGGATATGCTGTACTGATATTTGTCGTCTAAATTCCGCTCCATAACACCCTGATCCAAGCTTCCGAATCCGGCTGTTTCTTTTCTTCCCGTAAAATTAACAGAACCTAAATCGGAAAGTCCGACGAAAAGATTGGCGTCGCCAGCCCATCCTCCGTCTTCATTAAATTCGGTTAAGCGCAACTCATCCAACCAAACTTCCGACGATTGTATGTTTCTCGAATTATTACGAACGCCGATCATTATTACTTTTATATCCGAGATGGACGGATTTCCTACCACCGTTATTTTATTCATCGGTTTATCTCTATCAAAGGAAGTATAGGGAGTATAAAAAGTGACGCCCGAATTGGGGTCTTGTTTTTTAGCATTCCGCTCCAATTTGAGATTGGTTAAAACGGTGAATGGAAAATCGAACATATTGGAAGTAGGCCAAACGATGTCCCTCGAATCGCTTGTATCCACATAACGACCCCATGGAGTCAATGTTAAGGGAATTTCATATTCATAGTAATTACTTGTATAATCGGAACCCAAACGAAGAAAAATAGAAAGATCGTTGTTTCCTAAATTAGACGTAATTTCCATTTTTTCCGCATGAGCAAACATTTGAATCCGGCGATATTGCCGCGTATCCAAAGCCGTTGACTTATAAATGGCGCGGGCGTCGCCCGGAGACAAATCGGTTACTTGAATGGCAAGCGATTGCTCATTTTCCTGCCGTAATTGCGGCTGACCCGGATCCAAAATTCGATTTACTCCCGGAGGCATTATATAATTAACCGGCTCTTTATCTCCACTTTCTTCCACATTCACTACAGACAAATTCATGCTGGCATTGCCAATAGGAGGTAATTTGGGATCGGATAAATTTTGTGTATAAGTCCGCCAATCCCCTCGCACCAAAAAGAGGGTTCCAAAGCGCAGAATCACCGAATCGGAAAAATTAGTCAAGAATGTCCGCATGAAACGAATTGTTTTGAAATCTCGCAAGCCGCCGTACACATTGTCGAATTCGCTAAGAGGAATTTTAAATTGATACCAGTTCACCGTTTCAGTATTACCATTTTTCAAGAGTGGCGTAACTGTTAATTTTTGTACAATATGATTTTGTCCGACTTGCAAATCCTGCGGACGAATGGAGATTCTATACTGGAAGTATTTTTCAGTCTCATTCAAGGTATTATCTTGATTAATATCTTCCACATCCGGAGTTAATTTGGCTGCGGTACTGTAATTTTCGGGAGAATCATTGACATCGGCAGAGTTTCCTTCCGTTCCGTTATATCGTTTATATCTTCCTAAAATAGACAATTGTTGCTGGTCGTAATCCGATCCTCTGTAATAGTGATAATTATCACCGGCGGGATCATTCATGGGAGAAAACGGATCTTGACGCATTGCATCAATGGTTGAAGCAGGCAATCTGTTCTGCAACGCCTGCACATAATTGGCATAGGTCGGATAGGTAAATTCTTGATCATTGCTTAAACCGTCCAGCCCGACATCTTGTATTTTTCTTGCGCCCTGCGTATTGTCGAAGGCATATACGGTAGACTGTTGCTTTGGGACCAATCCCCAAACGGTTGAATCCACTTTCGTTAAATCTCCGTCGATAGGCAATCCGTTTTCAAAGAATTTTTTTTCATCTTTCAGAATATCTTCTGAAATCTCACCCAAGTCGAAATATAAATCGCCGCCTTTCGCATTGGGATTATCAATAAACGGGTCTAATAACCAAAATTCGATGGTTTCAATATTATTAGCTTCAAAATCGGTCATTCCGCTATCAATCCGCCGCGTGATGCCTCCCCAGCGGTTTTCGGGAAAATCCAAACGCCCCTGAGCATTCATTCCTGTCGAATCCAAATTATACGGTCCGCGTTCTTGAGGATAGTAAGCGAGATTTAAAACGGGAATTGTAGCCGGCTCACCAAAACCAATATCTTTATTCGGGAAAAGTTCGGACTCCAGTACTTCCCTCACGTAATTATTGGATAGCTGGTCTTTATCGTTTTTAATATGGGTAGGCGTCAACGATGAACTGCGAGTAAACAAAGGATCAATATTATACCACGCAAGCAGCGCCCTGTTTTTGCCGTAATCAATATTATTTGTTAATTGCGATTCCGGAAATAGCGATGGCGTTGAAGCCAAGTTCCACGAATAGGGCGTGCGCAAGTCGATGGTTTGCTTGGTCTGTTCGAAATCGTCGATATAAGAATAATCGCCTCCATATTTGCTATGATAATGGCCGGGAATTAATTGAGCGTATTCGGCGCTGAATGTAATTTGCGAAGGAGCCGTTAATTCAAGGAACGGCAATTTATCCAGCAAATTGGTTAGGGCCTGCGATTTCGTAGTATAATTGGTATTAAAGCCAAACAGGGTATTATTAACGGATTCTTCTCCCGGAGCAGTTTTCATGGTGACCGGCATTTCGCTTAAATTCATGATTGTCGCTCCGATGTTGAAATTGGGATTGAACGCATAATTCAGATTTAATCCCATCATGGTTTTCCGTTGCATCCCGTAATTGCTTTGATTTTCAGAAGATGTTTGAATATTAGCATTTTGATAAGCCGGATTAATAATGGTTACCGCTCCGGTGGAATAATCAATTATGTAATCTGTATTTTCCTGTAAACGAACGCCATTAGCAGTAACAACCACCGATCCTTTAGCAATATTGTATCCCCCTAAATTAATGTTGGAACTACTGGAACCTTTATATTCACCTTGAAGGATGAATTTATTTTTTGAAGCGATTTGGCGGGCGATAGTTAAGGTAGAATCGTATAATTCCTGAAAAACATATTTATCGGCGATGGTATCGCTTTTGAATTTTCCCCGTAGAAATGAACCGAAAGGTTCAATTTCCGGAAAAATAATTTTCCCTGTTTGCGAGTAAACGGTTTGCCCTTCAACAAAGTCGAAGAAGCCATCGGGATGCGGTTCCTGTTTTGAATCAAGCCGGTCTAAATTCATTACACGCAATAAAATCTGGTTGGCAATAGCGTCTTCTGTGATGTAATTGACGGCAACGCCGGTTGTATCGTTCTGATATTTGATATTAAGCATGAATTTATCATTATCCAGCGGTTGTCCGTTCGTAATGGAATAAACATTTTTCATCATTAATCGCCAGGTAGGAGAATCCGGAGAAACCGTCGTCCCTTTTAATAATTTAACATACAAGTTGCTGGTAGTGTTTGTCGGATTGTCGGTCGAAAATTCGCCGACTTGACAGGTCGTTCCGTTGTAGGTATAAGAATATGCAACCGCTAACACTTGGTCGTCTTGTAAAGGAGTGTGCAATGAAATATAACCCAATTGCGGATTAAGGGTATATTCCGACGGATCTAATTTGCGTGCGCTTTCTACTTTTTCGTAGTCATCGCCTCCTACTAAAGGGATTGCCCCCAATATTTGAGTTACTTGGCTGATGTCTCTTGCCCCCCCGTAATTGTTAACCATTTTTGAATACAAATTATTGGCTTGATTAGACGGATTAGCGCCTGAACCGGTAGGTTGTGCAAAAGTTGCATTAGAAATATGCGAGTGTTCTCCCAAGTCGGCAAAAGCAACAATATTTCGCGCCTGATTGAAATTTGCCTGACTGTTGGTCATCCACACTTCAATACGGTCGATATTGACTGCCGATTTAATGTAAGGTAAAGTTGTCAAAGCGCCATCGTAGTTATCGAAAAAATAATATCCCAGCAAATAATGCATATTAACATCGTAATTATCCACCGTAATTTGAAAAGGAGTTGTTTGAACGTTTCCGTTGGACGAGGTAGTTTGAGATTGCGATTCCTGTTGCGAAAAGATGGCGTCGACCGTAAGTTTGCCGAATTGTAATTCCGTTTTAATACCGAAAAGAGCAGCGCCGCCACGTATCAACGAGTTGGTCGTGGTCATGCTTACGTTACCGGCTTCCAATACTTTAACAATTTCATCCTCTTTTCCTGCATAAGCCAATTTGAGTTTTTTCGTATCAAAATCGAAAGTCGATTGCGTATTATAATTCATCGTATAATTCAACTTATCGCCGACCGAAGCGTCAATTTTTGTTTGAATCTGCGTATCAAAATCAAACGCTGTTCGATTTTTTTGCCGTTCGCTCAAGGTTGGATTTTGGGTAGAAGTCCGGGTAAATCCTATTTTTGCAGTAATACTTCCACTCGCTTTCAATTGAACGCCACCCGGTCCGAAAATTTTATCCGCCGGACCCAAATCGAATTTGAAATTAAACATGGAGAGCGCATCTTTGCTTTTAGTGGAATCCTTTTTTAGAAATTCTTCCGAATACTTGTCCAAGTAATAAGTATCCATACTTTTTTTCAGGCTATACTTGTAGTATTCTTCCGGTGAGAGCGACAAAGGAGTAGAGATGTCCATATCGCCGATTTTTGAACGCAACTCATACCGGTTTGTTAACGGATTGTATTGGAAATCAGGTGTAAAGTTTTTAGGAGTTTTCAAATCAATCGGATAGATTGTATCGAGTTCGTTATATTTTTCCGGAACTATCTTTGCTACGGGAAATTTGGTAGAAACCGTATCTTTAACGGCAACCGTGTCGTTGGCAGTAACCGGCTGCGAAATTTGTAAAAGAGGAGTTTCTTCGGAAAAGTTAACATTACCGACAGGGGTATCAAAGCCATAGATTCCTCCGGCTAATAAAAGAATCAACCCATTCAGCAGTATGTATTTTTTACGGAATCTCATCAAAGCATTTTTAATGCATTTTTGATAATTTCTTCTACGGTAAATGTCGGATGTTCACTCTCGATTTTGGCAACTACTTTTTGAGAAGCGATAAGATTAAATCCTAACATTGTCAAAGCAGCTATGGCTTCTTTGACCACCTCGCCCGAAGCGCCGGACGGAATCAGCGGAGAAGCGGCGTCTTTATTTACTCTGATTTTGTCTTTCAAGTCGATGATGATGCGTTCCGCCGTTTTATTTCCAATGCCTTTTACGGTTTTCAAAGCATTTGCATTACCGGAGGCGATTATAGCTTCCAATTCATACACCGCAATAGAGGACAGTACCATCCGGGCCGTATTTGCTCCGACGCCCGACACGGAGATCAAATGCAGGAATAAATCCCTTTCCCGTTTTTCCGTGAATCCGAACAGTTGATAAGCGTCTTCCCGAATCGATTCATAAATGTATAATTTACACGATTTCAATCCATTGAGTGCACTGTACGTATTCAGTGAAATATTAGTGAAATATCCCAAACCTCCGGTTTCAATCACTACTGAAGCCGGGGTTAATTCGACAATTTCTCCTTTGATATAATCCAACATATCTTCTTTTTGTTAGCTAATATATAGATAATAACGGAGAATAATCAAAAAGCGTATATCCGTGAAAGTTAAAAATGAGTATATGCATAGAAATTCAGCGCTTAAAACCCATTGTTTGTTGAATTCAGAAAAAAACCGTACCTTCGTACGTTCAAAATGAATCATTTTTAATAATTTAAAAATATGAAAAAGTACAATTTCAATGCGGGTCCTTCCATTTTACCCAAAGAAACAGTGGAAAATACGATAAAAGCAATTGAAGATTTTGCAGGTTCAGGCATCGGGCTGATGGAAGTGAGTCATCGTTCCAAAGATTTTGAAGCGGTTGTCAATGATGCTGTCGCTTTATTTAAAGAACTGTTGCACATTCCAGACGGATATTCCGTGATATTTCTCGGCGGAGGAGCAAGTTTGCAATTCTGCATGGTTCCTTTTAATTTATTGGAAAAGAAAGCAGCTTACCTGAATACGGGAACTTGGGCAAGTAAGGCGCAAAAAGAAGCTAAACTTTTTGGCGAAGTTATTGAAGTTGCTTCTTCTAAAGAAGCTAATTATACGTATATCCCCAAAAAATTCACTATCCCTGCGGATGCGGATTATTTCCACATTACAACAAATAATACGATTTTTGGAACGGAACTTCACACCGACTTTGATTCTCCGGTACCCATGGTTGCCGATATGTCATCGGACATTCTTTCCCGACCGGTTGATGTCGGCAAATACGGATTGATTTATGGCGGCGCTCAGAAAAATCTGGGTCCAGCCGGCGTAACTTTTGTCATTGTAAAAGATGAACTGTTAGGAAAAGTTAGTCGGGCAATCCCAACCATGCTGGATTATCGTACCCATATTAAAGAAAACTCGCTATTTAATACGCCTCCGGCTGTGTCGATTTATGCGGTTTTACAAACCTTAAAATGGTTGAAAGCCTTGGGAGGCGTTAATGGAATGTACAAACTGAACAAAGAAAAAGCCGATTTATTGTATGCCGAAATCGAACGGAACAAATTGTTCAAAGGGACAGCCGCAGTCGAAGATCGCTCGTTGATGAATATTTGCTTTGTGATGAACGAAGCGTACAGCGCTTTGGAATCCGAATTTTATCAATTCGCCGTTTCACGGGGAATGGTAGGAATCAAAGGACACCGTTCCGTTGGCGGCTTCCGCGCTTCAACCTACAATGCTTTGCCCAAAGAAGCAGTCGTTGCATTGATTGAAACCATGCAGGAATTTGAAAAAAATCATTAAACTCCCTGTCATTGCGGGCTTGAGCCGCAATCCCTTTTTATCAGGGGATATCGCGTAAAAGCGCAGGATAACAGAATAATTCATAATTTATAATTTATAATTAATAAAACATGCAAACAATAGAAAAATTCAATTTTTCGGGACAAAAAGTCTTTATTCGCGTTGACTTCAACGTACCATTGGATGAAAATTTCAATATCACGGATGATACCCGTATTCGCGCTGCTATTCCAACATTGAAAAAAATTCTTTCCGATGGAGGATGCGTCATTATAGGCTCTCATTTGGGACGCCCTACGGGAGTTAACCCCAAATATTCCCTGAAACATATTTTAGGTCGAACTTCCGAATTATTAGGCATTCCAATTGATTTTGCCAATGACTGTCTGGGGCGGGAAGCAATTGAAAAAACAGCTGCATTGAAACCCGGTCAAGCCCTACTCTTGGAGAATCTCCGCTTTTATGCAGCCGAAGAAGGCAAACCCCGCGATTTAGCTGCCGATGCAAGCGAAGAAGCGGTTGCAGCAGCTAAAAAAGCCGAAAAAGCCAATCAGAAAGAAATGGCTAAACAATTGGCTTCTTATGCAACGGTTTATGTGAATGATGCCTTTGGAACGGCTCATCGGGCGCACGCTTCTACCGCCATCATTGCCGACTATTTCGACAGCGATCATAAACTTTTCGGTTATCTAATGCAAAATGAAATCGAAGCTGTTGAACGCGTTATGCAAAATACCGCTCGCCCTTTCACTGCAATCATGGGCGGTTCAAAGGTTTCTTCCAAAATTGATGTTATAGAGAATTTATTAACTAAAGTGGACAATCTGATTATTGCCGGCGGAATGACTTTCACATTTACCAAAGCATTAGGCGGAAAAATCGGAGATTCCATTTGCGAAGACGATAAACTGGATCTGGCTTTAACTTTGCTGGAAAAGGCTAACGAACATAATATCAATATCGTTTTAGCTGTTGATGCCAAAGCTGCAGACAGTTTCAGCAATGATGCCAATACACAATTTGTTCCGGTTGATGCTATTCCCGATAAATGGGAGGGATTGGATATCGGTCCTGAAACGGAAAAGTTATTTGCAAAAGTCATCGAAAATTCTAAAACAATTCTTTGGAATGGACCTACAGGCGTTTTTGAATTTGAAAATTTCACGCACGGTTCGCTGGCAGTCGGCGAAGCTATCGTAAAAGCAACAGAAAACGGAGCATTTTCGTTAGTCGGCGGCGGCGATTCTGTGGCTTGCGTCAATAAATTCGGTCTTGCCGACAAGATGTCGTACGTTTCTACCGGCGGCGGCGCTTTACTGGAATTTATCGAAGGGAAAGTATTGCCTGGAATTAAAGCAATTAGAGGATATTAATTATAATTATGAGTTATGAATTATAAAAGTATTCTTTTTATGATGCTTGTGAGCTTATTGATGAGCTCACAAGCATTTTCGCAATCCAAGGGCGATAAGCTGATCGGTACTTATTATGTGATTAAAGAAGATACCAAATCCGAATCCCGTATCCAAATTTATAAGAATTCCGATGGAAAATATGAAGGGAAGATTTTTTGGCTTAAATACCCCAATCATCCCGACGGTTCTCCCAAATATGATGAGAAAAACCCTAATCCGGAGTTACGTAAAGTAAAATCAGACCATGTCGTTTTGTTAAAGGATTTTACTTACGACGAAAAAAACGATCTGTGGTTTGGAGGAACCATTTACGATCCTGAAGAAGGAAAAACCTACAAATGCAAGTTAAATTTCGAATCGCCTGCTAAACTGAAAGTTCGCGGATACATAGGAATCCCTGCGATTGGAAAAACGATGTATTGGACAAAAGAGAATCCCTAAATCTTCCTCCGGGAATAAGTTAATAATTTACATTTCATTAAATCTCATGAAAAAAATTTTTTATTTATTTTTTACTTTATTGCTTGTAATAAATTTATCAGCTCAAACTAAACCTAATACACAATGGTTTGAAGATGCACGCTTTGGTATGTTTATCCATTTCGGCGTTTACAGTGTGTTGGGTGATGGAGAATGGGTGATGAATAATCGTCCGGTTACAGGTTCCGATTACCGGCGCTTACAAGATATATTCAACCCGCAGGCATTTGACGCAAAAGAATGGGTCAAAATCGCAAAAGATGCCGGAATGAAATATATTACTTTTACTTCGAGGCATCACGATGGATTTAGCAATTGGAATACAAAACAGTCGGATTGGAACATTATGAATACGCCTTACGGCAAAGATTTAATTAAGCAATTAGCCGACGAATGTCATAAACAAGGCATAAAATTAGTATTGTATTATTCACTGTTGGATTGGATGCGTCCCGATTATCAATACGAAACCGGACGTACAGGACAAAAAGCCGGAAGAACTGAAAAAAGCAATTGGGATTCGTATATCAGCTTTATGAAAGCGCAACTTACCGAATTACTTACCAATTATGGCCCGATTGCCGGGATTTGGTTCGACGGATATTGGGACCAAACTTCGGACGAAAACCGTACTTTACACAATACAGCCGTCGATTGGCATTGTTCGGAACTCTATGATCTGATTCACCGCCTGCAACCCGATTGCCTGGTGGCGAACAATCATCATCTTCCTCCCCTACCCGGCGAAGATTACCAAATCTTTGAACGTGATGTTCCGGGACAGAACAATTCCGGATTAAGCGGTCAGGAAGTTTCTCATCTTCCGTTGGAAACTTGCGAAACATTGAATAATAGCTGGGGATTTAACATTACAGACGATAACTTTAAATCACCGAAACAAATCATTCAGTTATTGGTGCGAACTGCCGGAACGGGCGCCAACCTGCTGCTAAACGTAGGTCCGATGCCGAACGGTAAAATTCAGCCCGAATTTGTCGAACGATTGCAAAAAGTCGGCGAATGGATGAATAAATACGGCTACACGGTGTATAAAACCAAGCAAGGTTTCAACGCTCCGCAAGATTGGGGAGTAACTACCTGTACCGGTAAAACACATTATATCCATATTTTAGATAAAAATTGCACAACGCTGACTTTAAATATTCCCGGTTTCCAATCGGCAAAGGGAATTAATTTGGAACAGCCGGTGGTTTGGAAAAAGGATAAAAAAACAGGAGCTATTATTTTTACATTCAAAAGCGCTACGGATGAAATCGATTCAATCATTGAAGTACAAACTAAATAACAATAATTGAATAATTGAATAATTGAATAATTGAATAATTGAATAACTGGATTGCTACATGATTTGGAACGAAACAATGGAATGTATGTCCCGAAAGGATATGCGGAAACTTCAGGAAATTCGACTGAAAAGAACAGTCGAACGTGTTTATCATAATTGCGAACCTTATCGTAAAAGAATGCAGGAACAGGGTATTACACCTGCCGATATTCAAACGCTGGACGATATCGTTAAATTACCTTTTACGTCCAAAAAAGATTTACGCGATTATTATCCTTTTCAACTGTTAAGCGTTCCATTATCGGAAATTGTTCGTATACAGGCTTCTTCCGGAACAACTGGAAAACCGATTGTGGTTGGATATACCCGCAACGATTTGAATATTTGGGGAGAAGTCGGCGCCCGCTGTTTCACGGCTTTCGGATTGGGAAAGAACGACGTGGTGCAGGTATCTTACGGGTACGGCTTGTTTACCGGCGGTTTAGGCGCTCATGCGGCAGTCGAAACAATTGGCGGAACAGTTATTCCTATGTCGAGCGGCAATACGGAAAAGCAAATCCTGTTGATGCACGATTTGGGCGCTGTCGGTTTAGCATGTACTCCTTCTTATGCTTTGTTCTTAGCCGACGCCCTACTCGATTCCGGAATTCCCCGCGAAAAATTCCACCTGAAAGTAGGCGCTTTCGGTGCAGAACCCTGGACGGAAGGAATGCGCAAGGAATTGGAAGAAAAATTAGGCATCAAAGCTTACGACATTTATGGTTTGACCGAAATCATCGGACCTGGCGTCGGACACGAATGCGAGTGTCAAAACGGGACGCATTTGTGCGAAGACCATTTTTATCCCGAAATTGTTGATCCGGCAACAGGCGAACCGCTTCCGCAGGGAGAGACCGGTGAATTGGTGTTTTCGACCATTACTAAAGAAGGAATGCCTCTGTTGCGATTCCGTACCCGCGATTTGACGAGTTTGAACGTTGAACCTTGCGCCTGCGGTCGTACCTCCGTGCGGATGAGCCGTATTTTAGGACGCAGCGACGATATGCTGATCATTCGGGGCGTCAATGTATTTCCTTCCCAAGTGGAAAGCGTTATCTGTGAAATGCCTCAATTAGAACCGCATTATTTGTTGATTGTGGATCGAGTTAACAATCTGGATACTTTAGAGATACAAGTAGAAGTCAAAGAAGATTTCTATTCGGACGAAATAAACAAGATGCTTGATCTTCGAAAACAAATCATGCATCGGCTTCAAAGCGTGTTGACTATTTCTCCGGATGTCCGTTTGGTTGAACCACGTACCATTGAACGGAGCCAGGGCAAAGCGAAACGTGTGATTGATAAAAGAAACTTCATACAAAAATAAAAAATATATAATCCAATGCTAAATAAACAATTATCCATTTTTTTGGAAAACAAAAAGGGCCGCTTTACAGAAGTAACGACAATTTTGGGGGAGGCGGATATCAATATGACTGCTTTCACTGTTGCCGAAAATTCGGATTTCGGGATTGTACGTTTACTTGTTTCCGATCCGGAAAAAGCGAGAGATATATTGCGGGAAAAAAAATATGCCGTGAGTGTCACCGATGTAATCTCTCTGCAAATGCCTAATGAGCCGGGGACTTTGTCGAGAATAATGAAAATTATCACACAAGCGGATATTTTCATCGAATACATGTATGCTTTTTCGTATGGAAAAGGAGCAATGGTTGTGATCCGCCCCGATAACTTAGAGAAAGCGCTGTCGGTATTATCCGAAAGCAAAGTGGAGTTATTAGCTTCCAGCGAGTTGTTTGCGTTGTGATGATGTCATCGCGTTACAGCGAAAATCACACTTTGAAGATCTATTTTCAAATGATTAAATGCTGCCGCTAATTTTCCCCTCAATCCATTTTCGGGCATTAACAAACCCTTCTATCCATGGCGTGACCTCGTCATTTTTTCGTTGATTCGGATAGTAGGCCCATTGCCAAGGGAATAAAGCGCGCTCGAGATGTGGCATCAAAGCTAAATGACGTCCTTCCCTCGAACAAATGCCGGCAACGGAAAAATCCGAACCATTGGGATTGCCGGGGTAGGCGTCGTAGGAATATTTAGCTGTTATCGAATATTTTTTCTCATTCAGCGGCAAATAGAACTTGCCTTCGCCATGAGCTACCCAAACTCCTAATTTACTACCAGCTAAAGAATTAAACATAACCGATTTATTCTTGGGAATGGTCAATGAAATAAATGCAGATTCGAATTTGTGAGAAACATTGTGCAGCATCTGCGGACGTATTTTATGCTTGGGTGTAATCAGATTTAATTCAATCATTAATTGACAACCGTTGCAGATGCCAAGGCTTAATGTGTCGGGACGGGCATAAAATTTATCAAGCGCTTGTTTGGCTTTTTCGTTATACAAAAATGTGCCTGCCCACCCTTTCGCAGAACCCAACACATCGGAATTGGCAAATCCTCCGCAAAAAACAAGAAAGTTGATATCTTCCAGCGTCTCGCGCCCCGATACCAAATCGGTTGTATGAACGTCTTTAACATCAAACCCTGCCAAATACAGACTGTAAGCCATTTCGCGTTCGCCATTGGTACCCTGTTCACGAACAATAGCCGCCCGAACGCCCGAAGCGCCCTTCCGGTTGAAACTCAAACCATATTCTCCCAGTGTTCCGGTGAAATTCTTATTGAACCTGAATTGCAAAGGCTGCTGTTTATAGTTGAGAAAACGTTCTTTCGCCCATTTTTCTCCACTTTGTAAACGGTCTAACAAATAGGAAGAAGAAAACCAAATATCGCGCAAGAAATCAATCCCGAAATGATAGGGAACGCCGTCTTTGGAAAGAAGAATGTGCCGCTCGGAAGTCAGCTTACCAATTTTTGCAAATGCTATTTCATTTCTTTCAAGTATTTCCTCAACGGCATTCCGGTCTTCTATTTGAATGATTATACCCGGATTTTCACTGAATAACAGCTTAATTATATCTTTTTCGACCAATTTATCCAAATTGATTTCCAAACCGCCGGTTTCGTTTCCAAAAGTCATTTCAAGCAAAGTAACAATCATTCCTCCTGCAGATATATCATGACCGGAAAGAATCAGTTCTTTGTCAATTAACTCTTGGATTGTATTGAAAACCGATACAAAATATTCCGCATCCCGAACGGTAGGCGCCTCATCTCCCAAGCGATTTTGTGATTGAGCAAAAGCCGATCCGCCCAATTTAAACGCATCAAACGAAAAATCAATATAATAAAGCGTTGAACGCAGATTATGAGCCAAAACGGGGGAAACAATTTTACGAATATCCGTAACTTCCGCAGCCGCAGAAATAATCACGGTTCCGGGAGCAAAAACTTTATCTTCCCCGTATTTTTGCGTCATTGACAATGAATCTTTTCCGGTGGGAATATTAACTCCCAATTCGCAAACAAAATCGGAACAGGCTTGCACCGCTTCATACAAGCGAGCGTCTTCTCCCGGATTTTTACAGGGCCACATCCAGTTAGCGCTCAATGAAACGCCGTTAATTCCATCTTTCAAGGGAGCAAAAACAATATTGGTAAGCGCTTCGGCAACAGATAAAATCGAACCCGTTGCCGGATCGATTAATCCGGCTTGAGGCGCATGGCCAATTGAAGTTGCAATACCCGTTTTCCCGCGATAATCCAGGGCAACAGCGCCTAAATCGCTCAGAGGCAACTGAATTTCACCCTGACATTGCTGACGGGCGACTTTCCCGGTAACCGATCGGTCTACTTTATTTGTCAACCAGTCTTTACAGGCAACCGCTTCCAACTGCAAAACGTTTTCTATGTACCCGTTGACACGCTCAACCGAATAGTCTACTTTTTTGAACTGTTCATCGATCGACAAACCATTAATTATTGTACGCGGAGGTTTCCCGAAAAAATCCGACAGTTGCATGTTCAGCGGCTTTTGCCCATCGGCTTGCTCAAAAACCAATTGACCGTCGCCGGTGGTTTCTCCAACAATATAGATCGGCGAACGTTCGCGTCCGGCAATTTTTTGTACTCGCTCAATATCTTTATCTTCAAGTAACAAGCCCATTCTTTCCTGACTTTCATTACCGATAATTTCTTTCGCTGAAAGTGTTGGATCTCCAATGGGCAGCTTCGACAATTCGATTTTCCCGCCGGATGTTTCCACCAATTCGGATAAACAATTTAAATGACCGCCGGCGCCGTGGTCGTGAATGGATACAATTGGATTGTCGTCCGATTCCGCCAACGTCCGGATCACGTTCGAAACTCTTTTCTGCATTTCGGGATTAGCGCGCTGTACGGCATTGAGTTCAATTCCACCGGAATATTCTCCTGTTGCAACTGAAGATACAGAACCTCCACCCATACCGATCCGGTAATTATCACCGCCCAGAACCACCACCTTTTCTCCTGTTTCCGGGACTCCTTTTAAAGCGTTTCTTTTATTGGCAAATCCGATTCCTCCCGCCATCATGATTACCTTATCATAAGCAAATTTCTTACGGTTTTCTTCGTGCTCGAATGTTAATAAAGAACCGCAAATCAAGGGTTGACCGAATTTATTTCCAAAATCGGAAGCGCCATTGGAAGCTTTAATCAAAATTTGAGCCGGGGTTTGATAGAGCCATTTTCTCGGAAGCATCGCATTTTCCCACCTCCGATTTTCCTCCGTGCGAGGATAAGAGGTCATATAAACAGCGGTTCCGGCAATAGGTAACGAAGCCTTTCCTCCACCCAAACGGTCGCGAATTTCTCCGCCGGTTCCTGTCGATGCGCCGTTAAAAGGTTCAACGGTCGTTGGAAAATTATGGGTTTCCGCCTTCAAGGAAATGACGGTTTCAATATTCTTTACGGCAAAATAATCCGGCTTGTCGCCGGAAAGAGGAGCAAATTGTTCAATGACAGGCCCTTCGTTGAAAGCAACATTATCTTTGTAGGCCGAAACCAAGCGATTGGGATTAACTTGTGAAGTTCTGCGAATCAAGTCGAAAAGAGTAGATTCTTTTTCTACTCCGTCAATAATAAAAACACCGTTAAAAATCTTATGCCGGCAATGTTCGGAATTAACTTGCGAAAAACCGAAAACTTCGCTGTCGGTAAGTCTTCGTCCGGATTTTTTGCTTACATTATTCAGATATTCTATTTCGTCCTTACTTAAAGCCAAGCCCTCCTGCTGATTATACAATGCGATATCGTCAACATAAATAATCGATTCCGGTTTTTTATTAATTGTAAAAACATCCTGTCCGATTCCAATATACATTCGCTGCAACATCGGATCATAGCCGGCGGTTTTATCCTGTACGATAAAAAATTCTTCGATCCGGCTGATTCCATGAATACCCATGTTTTGAGTAATCTCGACTGCATTCGTACTCCAAGGCGTAATCATTTCACGACGAGGACCCACCAAAAAAGCGTCTATATTTTTCTTTTGCAGGAATTCGGCATTACCAAACAGCCAAATTAATTTCTTATGATCGACTTTTGAAAGTTTCTGCAATGTTTCAACTGCAATAATCGAATTAGCATTTGTTTTGAAAAAAAGAATCATTGCGAATGAGTTTTTAATTATTTTCAAAACGCAAAGATAATTGATTTTTTGGCAAAAATGGAAAATTTAACATTTTGTATGATTTCCCACGTACTTTTAAAGTAACCTCCAATCCTGTATTTTTTTACGATAACGTATGATCAGCAGACAAATACTTGTCAACATATTCCTGTTGCCGGAAAAAGAACTCGGCCTGCAAGATTTCGTTGGATTGTGAAATGAGGGCTGATTGCCGCTTTAGAGAATTAAGCCATTTCAGTTGTATGGAAGCAAATTCGTCATTCTTAATAACAACCGGATTAACGGTAAATATCCAAAAAAGCGGATCCATTTTATCGTCATATTTATAATAAATTGTATTAGAATTAACAGCAAGCGACGACAAATAAAGTTGAATTTTAGTAGAGCCGTTAACTCCGGTTTGCGCCATATTTCCGTATTGTTCAATCAAATGCAATGTTTCTTCCTTAAGTAAAAACAACTCTTCAGCATTTAATAATTTCCGTTGGTAAAAATATTGTATTTCTTTTATTAAATTTAGAAAAATATTCATATCGAGAATAAGCGTGACATCATTGCCTTTCAGTATGCTTCCTCTCATCTTTCGTTGGTGCATAACGATATCGCCCGGCAAAGCTATTTCCGAATACAGCGCATTCCGGTAAGTATCATTGTCTTGATACAGCCATTTATAATAAGAAAACCGGAACAGATTATCAAAATTTGTAAAGAATGGAGGAGAAAACGTATTAAATGCCATCGTCGCTTCCACCTTTTTTGAATAGCCTATTTCTTCCAGCAATTCATTATATTTTTTAAGCATTATCAAAAAGAAATTGGAGGAATTACTTTCTATTCTCGAATAATCGAAAAATTCATGATTCTGTTTCTCCCGGTCGTAGATATCATCAATAGAAAATTCCAACTTGATCGCTAATGTTATTAACTCCTCCACCGTAAATGGAATATCACCCCGCATCCGGCGATAAGCCGACTCGCGACTTATGTTCAAAGTGTTGACCAAATAAATCACCGCTTTTTTATTTTTAGGAATATGCTTTAATACATTTTCCACTAATCGTTTATTTAAATTTAATTCCATCGTGTATATTTATATGTTCTTAATAATACGTTTTAATGTTTCCGCCGCTTATTATTTCTACAACAAATTTGCAGGATAGAATGTTTTCCGCTTTCGAAAAATAACTGATTCGATGCCGTAATGACGAAGTCGGAAGATGAAAGAATCCGGAACGGATTTTATGGAGTAATACCAGAGGAATGGAAGCGCAGAGAAACGCAACAAGCCGAAAAATCAAAATGTTTACGAATTGATATAAATTCAAGCATTTTGTAATGTAATCAGGAAGAGAAGAGAGTTGTCATTGCGGGCTTGACCCGCAATCCCCGAATAAGCTTTTACCGTTT
>Ga0123354_10002603_pt1 | contig 24067 bp, 30 predicted proteins | sample TergutLab28metaG_2_FD_97872 | JGI IMG/M metagenome (GOLD analysis project Ga0123354, IMG submission 97872) | Labiotermes labralis P4 segment gut microbial communities from Petit-Saut dam, French Guiana - Lab288 P4 | ecosystem: Host-associated > Arthropoda: Insects > Digestive system > Gut ... | reverse complement strand
TTTGCTCCAAACGGCTTTTAAAAATAAAAATAATCATTATGTGTTTAAGATATCATTTACTAATAATATTTTTACTAATTTGCGTAATGGAAACATCTTGTGGCACTCTTGGAAATGGTTTTGTTTTGACTAACAATAATGATACAATAAGAGGTATGATTAACATATTACCGGATGTAGGTCGTTACAGTCCTATTTTTGATGATTGCGTCTATTTTACTTCTGGTTCTTCAACAGATTCAACAACTTTTTTTGTGAAAAATAGAAATGGAAAAGTTTTTATTAAAACAAATGACATTAAGAGTCTCAATTTTGTAGATAAAAAGAATAAAGTTACTTCAACGTATATTTTTAATATTTATTTCTGGAAACTGTTAATAACTAAAGATAATCTGAGTGTTTATATAAGATATTACATAGGAGATGCTCGTACTGAAATGAATTGGAATCTAAATGAGTACGAAAAAAATTATTATAAATATGAAGCAATTGCTATATTTTCAGATAAAATACTGAAAGTACAGATTTATAGTGGCTATCAACTAACAATGTATAACCATCAAGATACCAAACAATTATTGCAATTTATCAACACAAGATATAACCTAAGTTTAACGCAAAATGAGTTACTTAGTTATATCGAACTAAGAAAACCTCCACAAAAGCAAACGAAGTTGTTTGATTTTATATTGGATAAGGAGGCTGAATTGGAAAAAATGCAAGTAAGAGAATGAATCGGATTGGAAGGCGTATATGGAAAAGGTAAAAGATAAAAAAAAATGAAAATGAGCGATAGCCCTTTAGGGCTTGCATATCAATAGAAAACGAATTCAATAGATACGACTTTGTCCGTCAGGACATTAATAGTGTATGTCCCAGCTTGGCGTAGCGTGCAAATAATGAAACAGTTAGCTCGGCATAGCGTCCACGCTATGTCGAGGTAATAGCAAGCGTCTCGCTTGCAAAAAAAGTAAGTAAAATGAAAAAATATTTATAAATTTGCAGCTGATATTAAGCATAAATAAGCAATGAGTACCGGATATAGAATAATCGAACAGGATGAGTTGCATTATGTAACTTTTCAAATAGTGAGATGGATTGATATTTTCACTTTATAATAATGGTTCCAATATAAACTCAGACATGGTAACAAATCTTGCCAGTGGAGTATTAAAATTTTCAAATTTTATGGATTTCTCACAGGGCTCTAATCTTTTGGATGAACATCCTTCTTCTAAATATTTACGTGGACTATCTTTAAATGCTATGTCTCTATTTTCTTCAACCATATTGGGTACTGTGACAACAATCAAAGCGGTAAATAGAAAATTTGAATTTGAATGGGACCCAAATGATAAAGGAATATGGTTTAATTCTTTAATAAAAAGCGTACCTCCTATTTTTATTCCACAAGGGTTTAAATAAAAAAACATACCATGCATTTTAGAAGTTTAGTTTTAACTATATTAATATTAATCATTTACTTAATTAATATTTCGTGCAGTGCCAAAAAAATAGGTTATGTTGTAACCAATGTAAACGATACGATAAAAACGTATTCTCTTCCCAATGGATGGAACACTTATTTTTCTTATTATAAGTTAATAACTCAGTTAAAACCCCGAAAAAAAACGAAAATTTATGCAAATGATATTCTCGAGTTAAAAGTAATAGATTTAAAACAGAAAGATACAATCACGTATCTACATGTAGGAGATATGGTAAACATAAAAATGCGTATAGCGGAACCATCTTCCAAATTTAATTTTTTGACTTTAGAAAAGAGAAAACTTGTTCGTAGAGATACTCAATTAGTTGTTTATAATTTTTGGAAAGTTTTATACACCAAAAACAATTTGAGTATTTGTAATTTAACTTGGACTGTAAATGATGCAATGAGTATTGATGAAACGAATGGGTATAGAGGCTATGAAGCGCTTGCTATTATCTCAAACAAAAACAAAAAAACACCAATTTATACTTGGGAACCAAGAAGTAACCCTAAAAAAGATATTCCTGAATTAAGTGATTCATTACTAAAATTTATAAATATAAGATATAACATAAATATGTCTTCCGGCGATCTTAACCAATACATGGATGATGAAAAGGATATAGAGTACCAGACAAGATTATTTGAATTGATATTGGACAAAGAGGCAGAATTGGAAAAGTTGCAGGGAGGGGAATAAGTCGGATTGTAAGGCGTATATGGAAAAGATAAAAGAGAAAAAGATAAAATGAAAACAAGCCATAGCCCGTTAGGACCTACCTCCCCTCGCTGAGCGAAGCGTCTTTCGCTTTGTCCGTCAGGATATACACGGTTAATGTTCTGACAGACAATCTGAAAGAACTGCAATTTTTTTCTAATGATATAAATGTCCTGACGGGAAAACAGGGTTCTTGTTTTTCGCAAAAGACAAGAATTTTCATTACATTTGTCATCGATAAGTGCGTAAAAAAACGATTTGAAGAACTCCTCATATCCACCTCAAAGACAGAAAGCCAATTTTCCAAAGCAGAAATTGAGGATTCAACTTTGCCGTTTTCTATTCTTCATATAAAACTACTGTTTCATAATCAAATGCCGCAATTCCGGATTTGCCTCAATTTTCAATAATTCCTCCGCCACAATCTGTTTCACATCGGCTTTTATTTGATTGTAATTGTGTTCGATAACCTGCTGCATCACATCATTTCCATTGTCACCGGTAAATTCTGCAATCACCGGAATCGGTTTGAACGCTTTAGTTTTTCGGGCAACGGATTCGTTATCCACAACAATTTCCGCATGAAAAATCTTCTGCTCAATCCGTTCATCGAAATTATCAGACACTGCCCCGACAAACATGCCCTGCGTCAAATTACTGATTTTGGAAGCAGGAATAAGACTGTCTAACTGCGTAGAAATAGAGGTTGAAGTATCCTGCCGGTTAACGGTCAGGGATTGTCGTTTTTGCAGCACTTTTCCAAAACGCTCCGAAAGGTTTTTGGCTGATTCGCCGACTACCTGACCGGAAAAAATGTTTCCAACCGTATTCATCACAACGGCAGCTTCTTTGTCGCCGTAATCGCGTTTCAGTTGCGAAAAATCCTGAAAGCCCAAACAGACAGCCACTTTGTTTGAGCGCGCCGTTGCAATCAGATTATCCAGTCCGCGAAAATAAATCGTCGGCAATTCGTCAATAATCACAGCGCTTTTTAGCTGTTCTTTTTTGTTGATAAGCTTTACTATACGGCTGTTATACAAACCTAAAGCTGCCGAATAAATGTTTTGCCGGTCGGGATTATTGCCGACGCAAAGGATTTTCGGCGCTTGGGGATTGTTGATGTCAAGCGTAAAATCGTTACCGGTCATTACCCAATAAAGCTGCGGGCTTATCATTCTGGATAAAGGAATTTTAGCCGACGCAATCTGTCCCTGCAACTGTTCCTGAGCGCCGCCTTCCCAAGCGTCCATGAAGGGGGAAAGATAGTTTTCCAGCTGTGGATAAGAGGTAAGAACCGGGAAAATATCGGCATATTTGCGATTTAAAAATTCAATCGCATGGGGGAAAGTGCAGTATTTACCGTTCTGATAAATTTTCAGAAACCAGATAATTGCCGCCAAAAGAATTATCGGCGATTCCACGAAAAAGTCGCCCTGCTTTTGTATCCATGTCCTGTTCAGATTCAGCATGATGGTATATGCCGATTCATAAACATACATTAATTATAATAATACATATATAAAAATTTGATAATCAGTTTATTATTTCTCTAATATTTTAGCTACCTACCCCTACATGGAAATCCGCCCTTAAAAGCAAAAAAAAGTAACATTGAATTATATAGACATATAAGCCTTTGTTACATAAGCCTCTGCAAAAATTTCACAAAAAAATTTTTTATAATTCTTGAAAATTCAATATGGTTCGACTATTTATTGTAAGAAATACAATTCATGTATTTGGAAATAATAAATTAAAAATATATTTTTGAAATGAAAAGAAAATTTAGGGAGCCTGATGAGGCAACCAGAGCAAAATTAAGCGCAAAGAAGGCAGGCTGTAATAATCCGATGTATGGTAAAAAGCACAAAGAAAGCAGTAAAAAATTGATTTCGCAAGCCCTTAAACGATACTGGCAGACTGTGACTTCTTCAAAGAAATAAAAGCAATAGGGATGTTACTACCTATCAGGGTAACAAAACTTGCAAAATTGCGCAAATGAATAAGAGATTAATTAACCAATGAATGATTTGTTTCGATAAACTAAGATTATCAATACCTTTGCAATGTGTTACAAATATTGATTACAATAAATTTCAGGAAAAAAAAGAAAAAAACAATATTATAACTTATAAGTATGAAATTTATAAACCTTTTCATTTATCAATAATAAAAAGACCTTATGAATATCTAATAGAATTTTCAAGTAAAATTTTGTTAGATGATTATATTTATTTAATCAATAGAAATACTATCAATGAATGTTTTGAAAATATCAATAAATTAGATGTAATTCAATTAGATATAGATAAAACAATAAATGAAAGTGAGATGCTTTTATGTGATATTACAAAAGATTTTCCAGGCGTTTTGGAACAAATAAAACAGTATATGATATTAAATATTATAGATAGAATTAATTGGAAAGTAACAACTCCAAAAAGAAATAATAATATAATTTTAGAGAATAATGTGATGACAAAGAGATATAAAAAAAGACTTACTTTCTATGATAAAAGGAAGGAAATGGATAAAAAAGAAAATAAAGAATTTTTAGATTCATTGACTGACCCAGGAGATGTATTAAGTTATTTTGATGAAAATAATATAAGGGTAGAATGCAATCTGAAAGCTAAAGAACAAATAAGAAAAATGTTAGATATCAATGATAACAAATTAATAAATGCCTTAAAATCTGAAGAAAATCCTATATTAGCAATATTAACAGAAGCTATAAGAAACATAAAAGATATAGATTTTAACAGTACCAGCGAAATAGCTACACTAAAAGAGTATGAAAAACTATCAGTAATAAAGAGTTGTAACTGTGATATGCTGGCAGTGGAACAATTAATCAAAACTTTGAGTCCCAAAGATGTACCCAGAAAATTAAAACCATATTATGAAGTGTTTGATAAAATAAAGAAAAACGAAATGCCCAGAATTGATTTACATAAATTGGTTTCATAACTTATTACTTTATATTAGTATTTTTAATGCTAATTTATTTCATTCAAAAAAGAATATATATAATTAAATATCTATTATTTATATTTATAAATTTTGTATATGAAAATATAAAACATAGGCTTTGTAATATCCTAAAATATGATATACAAAGCCTTGCTTATTTAGATTGGTTACAAATAATTATGCAGTTTCAGGATATAGAAATTGCCCTAGCTGTTTATGAATTAGTATTGCTGCCTCCTCTGTAATGTTGCTTAACGTGTCATCATTCACTTCAATCTCATAAAGTAAGGGACAGCTATCAGGGATATTTGTATTATATCGCAATTCTAAAACTGAGACTTTTTGTTCATTTTCCATTAGATATTTAAATAATAATTTTTATGATTTGCTTTCAGGATTAACCTCTAATTTAGTCCAATACTTACCTGACATATCTAATATTTTTCCACTTGTATCATTTTTAAAGGAACAGGAAAAAGTACCTTCGATTAAATAAGTTAAAACTCCACTGCTCGCATCTGTACTTAATAACTTTATATTAGTAACTGTATGCTTTCCTCCTGAAACATAATTGTAAGAGCTATCACCATCGTTATTAACTTGAATAAAAAAATCAAAGTTATTTCCTGTATAGACATCAAAATTATCACCTATTCTATAATCGCCTGTTGTTGCATTCTTAAAATTTACATTATTTATGTAATATAGTAAAGAAAACTCAATATCTGCATCAGGCGTTTCAACATCGTACCCGAAATTCCTCATAAATAACTTGTTGCCTGTAATACCTGCATTAATGTTTAGATCGTCATTAATTTTGTAGGTTTTTCCATTTACAGTAACCTCAAGATAACCATAGCCTTTATAGTCATTACCTCCTCCCGCATCGTCCTTCTTACAAGAAGAAACTCCCATTAATAAAGCCATTAAAACAGCTAAAGACCAAATACTTAATACCTTTTTCATAAAATAATAAATTGTTTTTTTGCCCCCTTACCCCTGAAAGCGGATTAATTTACTTTTAATTAATAAGTTATTTGCAGTATTTAAAAAGAAAACGTGAGGTAACTTACATCTCATCCATTTTGGGGCTACTAGCAAAGCCATGAAGTAAATAAGCAAAGTTAACCCCACGCTGTTATACATGGGGCGTTTGCCTACTATCCATAACTTCATTTATCGGAAAATTGCTAGTATTCCAAAATTAGGATAATAAATAAACGCTCTTTAAAAATAAAGCCAAATCATACTATAACAGTACAATCTGGCTGCAAAGATAAACATTTTTTCAGATTCTTAATTTGTTTTAATAAGTTTCTTCATTTTAATAATTGTTGGTTTACTCTTACCTGTTATTTTCATTATATTGTTGAGGCTCAAGCCCTGTTTCAAATATTTAATTATATCTTTATGTTCCACTTTTAGGGCGTCATCACTTTTAACACTGCCTTTATTTCTACCAACTTTTTTACCTGCAGCAATATGGTTTTCATACCCGCTTTTCATTCTTTGTCGAATTTGAATCCGCTCCATTGATGCAAATTCTGCTAACATTGTTATCATTAACTTACTGCTTATACTGACTTCTTTATTTGTATTCAGAGTTTCAATTCCCAAATTAAGAATATAAAGAGAAATCTTATTATCATTCAATAATTCTACTGCTTTCAAAACTTCTAATGTATTTCTACCTAAACGACTTAACTCTGATATTAAGACTTTGTCAATTTCATTATCTAAACAAAATTGAATCATAGCAGACAATTCTTTTCTTTCTTCATTCTTTTTCGCCCCACTTATTTTTTCAGAAAAAGTATTTACTACCTCATACCCTTGCTTTGTTGCAAAGCTGGTTAAATCATTTACCTGTCTTTCATATTCCTGAAAGTTTGTGCTTACCCTTGTATAAATTACAATTTTCATATTATCTAATTTTTAATTTTATAGGACAAAGATACAAATAATATTTTATATGGTAAAATAAAATCTAAAATATTTATGTTTACTATTTAAGGATAAAAAAATAAGGGTAAAAACATACCCTTATAAGATTTTATTTTACTACCTTTTTTATTTTACTATTAGTTTCAGTAGGGTCTTATATATCGCTCCTTATAATGATAGTATTCTTTAAAATTAAAATCATTATCTACTTCTATAATTTGATAGATTCTTTTTGTTCTATCCATAATTTTAGTAGCATAGTAATAAGTTTCAATTTTTCCATTATAACAATCTATATCTATTCTTTTAGTAGGAGTTGATTCAGGAATATTTGATATTGATACCTGCTTAATGTGTTTGTGTATAATATCATAACGCTGTTTTTCGTCTGTATTTTCAATATTTTTTATAATATTTTCCATTTTGTTTAAATGAATAGATTCATATTCAGGGAAAGAAATAGTTGAATTATATTTTGTATTTGCTTCTGCTATTAAATTCTCTAAACGATCTATTTCCTGTTTATAATAAACTTTTTCTTGCTCAATCATTTGTTTGTCGGATTTGGTTTGTTTAATTGCAATAGCTTCTAACTCTTTATCATTCATTGTTTCAACTGAAATAGCTTTACGCAATTTCTTTCTTTCATTACCTAAAATAGTATTATACTGATTTTCTGAATTATCTATTTTTTCTTGTAATTCCTGTATTTCATTTTTCCATCCTTCAAGCTGTTTTTCACTATAATTAAAGATAAAATCAATTTCAATTTGCATCGCCTCATTCCACAAAATACTATCAATTACATTTATATTGATTCTATCTGTTCCACTGCATTCTACCTTTGATAATGGAGAATATTTTTTCGGACATTGATATTGAACTGTATGCTTTGCAGCAACTAAATAAGCTCCGCACGAACTGCATTTGATTAATTTATGTGCATAATAGATATTCTTTGATTTATCAATATTGGTATTATTTTGTTTTGCTATTTCTCTGCATTTATCGTATTGCTCTTTACTTATAATTGTAGGATAATAGCGATTATAACGATGTATTATTCTATCCGCTTTTTGTTTTCTCCTTTTTATAATTTCTGTATATTCAGGTCTTATTCCTCCTATATATTCAGGACTTGTAAGTATTCTATTAATTTGATGAATAATAATCTTATAACCTCTTTTTATCATTTCCTTATACAAAGTATTCAATCCATATTTACCTGTTTCATATAGAGAAAAAACAGCCCTTATGATTGTAGCCTCCTCCTCATTGATTTTATATTCTTTTGTTTTTTCATCGTATGAATAACCAAACTTAATTATTCCACCAGTATATTTTCCTTCCTTTGCTCTTTGAATTTTTATTCTTTTCGTCCTTTCTACTTTCTGTAATATTTCATTTTCACACATTGAAATATAAAATCCTAACATAGTATTAGAATTTCTATCTAATTCTTTCTTTTCATTTAACAATTTAAATCTTTCTTGTTTTGTTCTTAAATCTATTTTCTTATTCAACAACTCATTCCTAACTTTATACAGACTTTCAGGTTTTCGACTTAATCGTGATAACTCCCAACAATACACAGCCTCTATTTTATTATTTGCATCGTTAATTGCTGCATACATTTTATTTAATCCCTGGCGTTCTTCATCTGACAGTTTGGTAGCACTTTCTTTGTCTTCAATGATTTCCATATCATTAATTGTATATCCATCATCTGTGGCATATTCTATTAATTGAAGTTTTTGAGCATCATAAGTTTGGTATTTCGTTGATACCCTGACTAATAAAATAATTTTCTTCATTTTTGCATTGTTTAATTTAAGCACAAAGATATGTATTATTTTATTAAATGTATGTTTACGCATCGGAAATATCCGTCATAAACTCCGGCGCTATAGGATTGCAGCGGTGCGACTTGCGCGGATTATCGAAATTTATCACATAAAACTGCGGTTTCACTTGATATTTATTAAAATTGTTGAGCATTGTGTTGTAGGCAATCACAGATAAATCATCAAATTTGTAATCATAGACATACATTGAAAATCCTTTCTGAATTTGCTGTTTGATAAAGTTATTGACCACAGCGTAGGATTTACCCGATCCCGGCGTTCCCAGAACAATAGACGCTCGGAACGGATTGACTACGTTTATCCAGCCTTTATTCCATTTCTTGCGGTAGAAAAACCGCGTCGGAAGGTTTACCGAATATTCGTTTTCAATCAGTCGCGTTTCCTGCAAAAACGATTCGTTTTCCAGATTGAAAACGTCATCCATAAGGTTGTTTTTGAGTAACCGGCTCATCCAGACGCCGGCAACAAGCAGGAGGATGTAGCCGGAGGAGAGGGTGAAAATGTAGAGGACTGTGAGGAGATGAGGGACAATTGGGACAATAGGGACTTTTGGGGTTGAATATAATAATATACTGTTTCCGAAAAACAGGATAAAACCGGAAAACAGGCAAAGACAGATAGATACCCACTTGATTTTTTCTTCTTTCACGCCTTTGGTTCCCAGACAGGACAAAGCTAAAAAGACGACGGCAAACAGTTTTGTCCAAAGAATAGAAGAAAACAGTCCTGTTGTCCGCTCAAAATTTATCAGGATTTTATCGACAACCCCGATATTGATATTCCATTCCCGTATCGACTGATAACAAAACCGGTACACGTTAACGACACAAAATAAAATACTTATCGCCCGCATGAATTCCATCGTTTTAGCGAGACCTCTTAAATCGTCTTCCTGCTGCATCTTCCTGTTTTTTTATTTACCATTTACTATTTACCATTTACTGTTTTTCAGTCGCCTTAAATAGTAATTGGTAAATAGTAAATGATTAATTCTATAAATTTCTTTGTTGTTTTTTCTTTTTCCTTAACCTGCGAATGAAATCCTGTTCGGCTATTTCGTCGCCTGTTCCGCTATCAGGGGTGAACAAATCAAAAATTCCGGCAAAGTCTGAACTGTGATTATCGTGATTTACATGATTAAATGATTGAGAAGATTCCTTTTCCGGTTTCAAGGGAGTCTTATAATCATGAACATCATGGTTAATATTGAATATGTCATTGAATACATTTGCCGAAAAATCCTTACCCAGCCGCGAGCCGTTGAATACGCATTTCTGTTCATGGTCTATAAATGTTACGCCGTAAATACGTCCTTCCGCGTTGGTACGGAAAAGAACTGAAATACCCTGTTTTTCCAATGCCTTTTCAAAATCTTTACGATTATCCGTATTGCTGATTACTGCTGCAATAACTTGTTTGCTTCGGTCTTTCAATCTTTTGTCTTTAATAACTTCCGCCGATTTTTCGATACGCTTTTCCAGCGCCTCAATACCTGCCGGCTTACCGAATAAAGAAGATTTGAAAGGATTACCTGTTTTTTCACCCTTACTGTTTAAAGCGGAATAAACTAATCCTTTGTATTCTTTTCCTTTGATTTCCCCGCGTATTTCATCCACGCCTGTATTATATAATGAAAGTAATGCGCGGTATTCTTTCAAGCTTTGAAAATGCCACGATTGGGCGACAGGACGGATTACGTTAGCGATTTGGTGTTTTACGTCGCCTTTTTCGTATTCTACTTTTTTGAGCGTCAAACCTTCCAAACGCTGTTTTTTATCTGCGGGAAAAAGTCCGTATTTCTGTTCCAGTTCGCGACACATATCCATCGAACGCCTGTGTTCAAAACGGTCGTTAATTTTCCTGCCTTCCCTATCCACCCGCAAGGATACGATATGCAGATGATGCCGCTCTAAATCTTCATGCTTGAACACAATATAGGGCTGCTCGCCATAGCCCGTTTTTTGCATATACTCCTGTGCGATTTCCGACAGCTGTTCATTTGAAAGTTTGTCTTTCGGGTCGGGATTGATGGATATATGCAATACCGGTTTTTCCGTCTTTTTATTTGCCGTCAGGCGCGATTCAAAGGATTTTAAACAGACCGGAAGGGTGTAGATTCCGTCTTCGGGGTCTTTCATGTTTGCAGCATAAATCACCTTTGCTTGATGGCGCTCAACCTTTGTTTGATTGTATGAAAGTGCGCCGTATAATGAGTTTCCTGAAGTTATTTTTGCTATCATTTTGGGGGTAATTGGGGATAATAGGGATAATAGGGACAATTGGGACATTAGGGACAATTGGGACAATGTGGACAATTGGGACATTAGGGGTGCAGGTATTTGCGTTCAAATTCATGAGTCAAGGCAATAATTTTTTGATTGACTTCGACTAAATCCCGTGTCGCCTGTTCCAGCTTATAAAGGAAAGCAAGCGCTTTTTTCTCGGTAAAAGTTGCCTTGATTGCCTTAACCGCCTGATTATAATTTACGCCGATGGCGCGGAATTGAGCATAAAAATTAGTCAGCCGCGTATGATATTCCATCGCCGCCATGTCGTATTTCACGACTTTTACCGGTTTTTCCATGATGCAGGCTGCGATAAAATGCGCTTTTACTTTCATTCCCGACTGCTCGAATCGGGATAAAAATCCGGCATGTTCTTCCGCATTGAAGCTGACCGAATAGCGGAATATGGCAGGGTCTGTTTTGGGTTTGCGTCCGCCGACATGCTGTGTTTTTTTGTTTGTTGCTTCCATATCTTGATATCTTGATAATTGACAATTAACTTTCAACTCTCAACTTTCAACTGAAATGCCGACTTCGGAGGCATTTCCCCCCTGTAAAGGGCAAGAGCGTTTTGAGCTGCGGTAAACGAAGTGAGCAGCTCAAAACACAACTTGCTATTTGCAGGTGCAAATAAAATCCCGCCTGAGCGGGCTTGGGCATTAGCGCTGTTGACTGTTTGCCCTTTGAATCGTTTGATTTTTCTTTTAACCATGCTTTTTGATATTAAGCGGCAAAAATAGAGTGGATTTTCTTAAATGTTATCATACGGGCGACGCAACTCGAAGACACCTCCGGCGCAACTCGCGGACAGCGGGTGAAAACATGAAAAATACATGGATTTTTATATATTCCTTCGCAGAAAAATTGAATCATACAACTATCCATGCGGTTGAGTGGTAAAAAAAGCAGATAACAGTATAAAAGGATAAGTAATTGGTTGGCTATACAATTGATTGGCTATACGTTGCAACGGACAAACGGTTGTATGTACGGACGTATATCTCGCAGGACAGTCATAACTTGGGAAAGATATATGACAAACCGTACAAAAAGATTACCGGTCATTTTATCGTTCAATCAGCCGGATAACCGAATAACGAAGCATGGAAATAGCCGGTTATCCGTGCATGTCGCTTTACAGATGTGCGTACAATAATCTCAACATAATAATTTGATTTAAAAATTTTTAATTAAAAAACAATGGAAAAAAAGGAAACATTATTTATCTCGTTTGCAACCCAAAAGGGCGGAATGGGAAAAACGGCGCTGACCGTTTTAACGGCAAGTTATCTACATTATCTTCGCGGCTACAATGTAGCCGTCGTTGACTGTGATTATCCTCAACACAGTATTGTTGAAATGCGTGAGCGCGATGTGGAACAGGTAAAGAATAACCTGTATTACAAAAAACAGGCTTATCTTCAGTTTAAGAATCTGCAAAAAAAAGCCTACAGGGTAATAGAATCCAATGCTTCCGATGCAATTACTGCCGCCGGGGAATTACTGAAAGAAAGCGATTTGGATTTTATTTTTTTTGATTTACCCGGAACGCTCAATACGCAGGGCGTTGTTAAAACGCTTGCGGTGATGGATTACCTGTTCATACCGGTAAGCGCTGACCGTGTAGTTCTGGAAAGTACCCTGCAATTTGCAATGACCATTCATGACAATTTGATTACCACAGGAAAAAGCAATATAAAAGAACTTTTTTTGGTGTGGAATATGGTTGATGGCAGGGAACGCACGGAGTTGTATAATGCCTACGACGCGGCTATTGCAGAATTGGGACTGCAAATAATGAAAACCGTTATTCCCGATACAAAACGTTTTCGCCGTGAAATGAGCGAAAGCGCCCGCGCTGTGTTTCGTTCTACTTTACTTCCTGTGGATAAAAGCCTTATAAAAGGCAGTAATATGGAAGAGATGATTAATGAAATTATTTCTATAACGAAAAAATAGACGTCAACTATGGCAAAGAAATTTAATTTGGATGAAATAGACGAAAGTTTTATTATTGCAGCCGTCAAAAAAGACAAATCCTCAGTTCCGGAAAATCCGGAGCGTCTGCTGCAACCCGCTTCTGTCAAAGCAGAAGAAACGACAGTACAAATTGAAACGCATCGGGCAGAAACAGAACCGCCGGCTTGGACAGAACAGCCCAAAGAAGAAAGTAAACGAAAACGGAAAACGCAGGATTACGAAAGTCTGTTTATTCGTGAATCAGGCGTTACGGCAAGATACGGCAAAACAGTTTACATCCGGAAAGAATTCCACGACCGGATATTGAAAATTATTCAGGTTGTCGGCGCAAACGAAATATCCCTGTTCAGTTATATCGACAATGTACTTGCACATCATTTCGATAATTTTCAGGATGATATTTCGCATGCGTATAAACAACGGGTCAGTAATGATATATTTTGAAAATGAAAATCTTTGTTTTAACAATTATTCTGCTTTCCCTGTATCTGATATACCGCCTGTCGTTTCCCAAACAGACATCGAAGGGACAGGGAAATGAAACGCCTCCCTCCGAAGCAAAGGATGATTACGGGGCGGTAGTAAAAAAACGTTATGTCCTTCCCTCCCAAAGCAACTCGAAGCGACGTGATGACAATAGGCAAGAATCTGATAAACAGTATGAAAAAGCAAATATATTTGCAGCCGGAAACAGCAAACCGGACGCTTCTGTTATCCCCAAGGAAGAGTTGAATGAAGTTTTTGGCGAGGAGGTCAATCCCGAAGAGTTGGACATCGAGCCGGACGAAAGCGAAACGGACGGCTCCGAAGCGCCGGACGCCGAAGAAGAAGCCGAAGAAATCCGGCAAAGCGTTGGCGCAATGGAAGGTTATGCGGAAGGTTATACTTATGGCGAATTGACTGAAGCAATTCACGACGCCGGAAAACAAACGGAGGCAGTGTCGAAAGCGACTGTTGAAACGCTTCGCAGCCTTACAGGAACGGATATGTTCGAGCAGTTGGTTTCGTCCCATCAGGGCAGGGCTTTACAGATTGCTTCCATTCTCGACCGGAGTGAACAATCTCTCGTAACGGACAGCAATCTGGCTGATAACGGGGATATGGAAGGTGAAAAATTGGATATTGAACAGTTTTTAGTAGAATAATTTAAACAGAATTCATTATGGTAAAACAAAAAAGTTTTTTAAGAAAGGTCTTTCCAACAGTCGCAATTCTTATGACTGTCGCAAACGCAGTGGCACAGGGCAACGGCAGCGCCGGAATAACCGAAGCTGCGCAAATGGTAACATCGTATTTTGACCCTGCAACCAAGCTGATTTATGCTATTGGCGCCGTAGTCGGACTTATCGGCGGGGTAAAGGTTTACAGCAAATTTGCAAGCGGCGATCCCGACACGGGTAAAACCGCCGCTTCATGGTTCGGCGCCTGCATCTTCCTGATTGTAGCTGCAACGATTCTGCGTTCATTCTTCCTGTAATTGACAGTTGAAAGTTGACAGTTGATAATGATGGAATTTTCAATAAATAAAGGGATAGGCAAACCGGCGGAGTTTAACGGACTGAAAAGTCAGTATCTTTTCATCTTCGCAGGCGGGTTGCCGGGACTGTTCGTAGTGTTCGTGGTTATGTTTTTGTCAGGTATCAGCGAGTGGGCGTGCATCACTTTTGGTGCGTCGGGCGCATTGGTTCTGGTTTACGGTACTTTCCGCCTGAATGCTAAATACGGCGAACACGGCTTGATGAAACGACAGGCAAGAGGCAACCATCCGCGATATGTAATCAATCGAAAGAACTTTTCCGGATTAATAACTCAAAAAAAAAGAAAGTATGAGAAACGTAATGAAAGCGGCAACGCTTGAAAGCAAATTTCCGCTCATGGCAGTGGAAAACGGTTGCATCATCTCAAAGGACGCCGATGTTACGGTAGCCTTCAGGGTAGAACTGCCCGAACTCTTTACCGTAACTTCCGGCGAATACGAAGCCATCCATTCGGCATGGGCAAAAGCAGTCAAGGTTTTGCCCAATTATACGGTGGTGCATAAACAGGATTTTTTTATAAAGGAAAATTATTGTCCCGATACCGAAGCAGACGACTTGAGTTTTCTCTCACGCTCGTTTGAGCGGCATTTTAATGAGCGTCCCTTTTTGAATCATTCCTGCTTTTTGTTTCTGACGAAGACGACAAAAGAACGGATGCGGCAGCAAAGCAATTTTTCTACCCTGTGCCGCGGTTTTCTTGTTCCGAAAGAAATTAAGGATAAGGAAACCATTCAGAAATTTTTGGAAGCGGTAGGACAGTTTGAGCGGATTGTCAATGATTCAGGGTTTGTGAAACTTTTGCGGCTTTCTGACAGTGATATTGTTGGGACGCAAGAGACTTTGGGGACAATTGGGACGGTTGGGACAAATGGGCAAGCGGGATTGATAGAAAAATATTTTTCTCTGTCGCTCAATGATACGACCTGTTTGCAAGATATAACGTTAGGTGCAGGCGAAATGAAAATCGGCGATAATATTCTGTGCCTGCATACACTTTCCGATACAGATGATTTACCGTCTAAAGTTTCAACAGATAACCGTTACGAAAAACTGTCAACCGACCGTTCGGACTGCCGTTTGTCTTTTGCTGCGCCGGCAGGTGTGCTTCTTTCCTGTAACCATTTATTTAATCAGTACATTTTTATTGATGATTCGGCAGAAAATCTGAAAAAATTTGAGAAACAGGCAAGGAATATGCACTCACTGTCGCGTTACAGCCGTCAAAATCAGATAAATCGGGAGTGGATTGAGCAATATCTGAATGAAGCCCACTCGCTTGGATTGACCTCTGTTCGATGCCACTGTAATGTGATGGCATGGTCGGACAACCGTGAGAAACTGCAAAAAATCAAGAACGATGTGGGCAGTCAGCTGGCGCTAATGGAATGCAAGCCGCGCCACAATACGGTTGATACTCCCACTTTGTTTTGGGCTGGCATTCCGGGCAATGAAGCTGATTTTCCCGCAGAGGAAAGTTTTTATACTTTCATCGAACAGGCGCTGTGTTTTTTCACGGAAGAAACCAATTACAAAAGCTCGCTGTCGCCTTTCGGTATAAAAATGGTTGACCGTTTAACCGGCAAGCCGATTCATCTCGATATTTCGGATTTACCCATGAAAAAAGGAATTATCACGAACCGAAACAAGTTTGTACTTGGTCCGTCGGGTAGCGGTAAATCGTTTTTTATGAACCATTTAATGAGGCAATATTACGAACAGGGAGCGCATGTGGTTTTGGTCGATACCGGTAATTCCTATCAGGGACTGTGCAATCTTATTAACCGTAAGACAAAAGGCGAGGATGGCGTTTATTATACATATATGGAAAATAATCCAATTGCTTTTAATCCATTCTTTACCGATGATGGCATTTTTGATATTGAGAAAAAAGAAAGTCTCAAGACGCTGATATTAACGCTTTGGAAAACAGATAACGAGCCGCCGACGCGAGCCGAAGAAGTTGCCCTGTCCAATGCCGTCAGCATGTACATAGAAAAATTGAAAACAGGTATCAATCCGGGATTCAATACTTTCTATGAATTTGTCGGCAATGAATACAGGCAGATGCTTCTGCAAAAGGAAGTTCGTGAAAAAGATTTTGATATAGCTAATTTCCTCAATGTACTTGAACCCTATTACAAAGGAGGCGAATACGACTTCCTGTTGAACTCTGAGAAACAAGTTGATTTATTATCTAAACGCTTTATAGTCTTTGAAATAGATGCTATAAAAGACCACAAAATCCTGTTTCCGGTAACTACCATAATCATTATGGAAGTTTTCATAAACAAAATGCGGCGACTCAAAGGAATCCGGAAGGTCATTACGATTGAAGAAGCATGGAAAGCAATTGCGAAAGAGGGTATGGCAGAGTACATTAAGTACCTGTTTAAAACCGTAAGAAAGTTTTTTGGCGAAGCGATTGTCGTAACGCAGGAGGTAGATGACATTATTTCCAGTCCGGTCGTTAAGGAATCCATCATTAACAATTCGGACTGTAAAATCTTGCTCGACCAGCGGAAGTACATGAATAAATTCGATTCGATTCAGGCGCTTTTGGGATTGACGGAAAAAGAAAAAGCTCAAGTACTTTCCATTAACATGTCGAATGATACGAGCCGGAAATATAAGGAAGTTTGGGTTGGTCTGGGCGGCGTTCAGTCGGCGGTATATGCTACTGAAGTATCAGCGCAGGAATATTATACCTATACGACAGAGGAAACTGAAAAATTGGAAGTGATGCGTTTGGCGGAAAAACTTGACGGAAATGTGGAGCTGGCTATTAAACAGTTAGTAGAAAGCAAAAGAATTGAGAATTGACAATTGACAATTGAGAATTAATAAAGAATTAAAAATTAAGAGTTAAAAAAAATTAAAAAGTAAGAAAATGAAAAAGGTATTATTATTGGTAATGACCGTAATACTGTGCGGTTTTACCGGCAACATGAAAGCGCAGTTTGTCGTAATGGATCCGGCGCATATCGTAACCAGTATTTTGAACTCTGCCAATCAGATTGTGCAGACTTCTTCGACAGTTTCCAATGTGATAAAGAACTTTGAGCAAGTAAAAAAGGTATATGACCAGGGCAAGGAATACTACGATAAACTGAAGGCAGTGAATGACTTGATAAAAGATGCGAAAAAAGTGCGCGACTGCATTTTGATGGTTGGCGATATTGGCGACGTCTATGTTAACAGTTATCAAAAGATGCTGTCCGACCCGAACTTCAGCTTCGAGGAGCTGGTCGCTATTTCAAACGGTTATACCATGCTGCTTCAATCAAGCGCAGATATGATTATGGAATTGAAAGATGTGGTCAACGCAAACGGACTGTCGATGACCGACCATGAACGGATGGATATTATCAATTACGTTTACGACCGGCTGAAAAGTCATCGAAATCTGGTGAGCTACTATACCCGCAAAAGCATCTCAATTTCTTATTTGAGAGCAAAGAAAATCGGCGATACCGACCGGGTGGTTGCGCTGTACGGAAACGCTAACGACAGATACTGGTAAATCAGTGGTTAGCGGTTAACGGTTAGTGGTTAATTCACTAACTATTAACCGCTAACCACTAACCGTTAACTACTATAATATGTTATTGGCAGTAGATTTTGAAAATTTGCATCAGATACTCCGTAACTTATATACGGATATGATGCCGCTGTGCGGAAATATGGCAGGCGTTGCCAAGGGAATGGCAGGACTTGGGGCATTGTTTTACGTCGCTCACCGGGTTTGGCAATCCCTTTCCCGCGCCGAACCCATAGATGTGTATCCGCTTTTGCGACCCTTCGTGATTGGCTTGTGTATCATGTTTTTCCCCACCTTTGTTTTGGGAACGATAAACGCCGTCATGTCGCCTGTGGTAAAAGGCTGCAATCAGATGCTCGAATCGCAGACTTTTGATATGAACCGGTACAGGCAACAAAAGGACAAACTCGAACACGAGGCAATGATGCGTAATCCGGAAACGGCATACCTTGTCGATGACGAAGAATTTAACCGTCAACTCGACGAACTCGGCTGGAGTCCGTCCGACTTGATAGCCAATGCCGGTATGCGCATAGAGCGAAGCATGTACCAGTTGAAGAAGACTGTCCGCGACTTTTTCCGGGAGTTGCTTGAAATTCTGTTTCAGGCAGCGGCGTTGGTGATTGACACGCTCAGGACTTTCTTTTTGATTGTGTTAGCCATACTTGGACCAATCGCCTTTGCGATTTCGGTCTATGATGGCTTTGGGTCAACTCTGACTCAATGGATAAGTCGCTATATTTCGGTTTACCTGTGGCTTCCTGTATCGGATTTGTTTTCGTCTATTTTGGCTAAAATCCAAGTTCTTATGTTGCAGAACGATATTTCCGAGTTGCAAAACAATCCCAATTTTTCGATAGACGCAAGTAACACTGTATATGTGATATTCATGATTATTGGCATCGTAGGATATTTCACTATCCCGACCGTTGCCGGATGGATAATCTCAGCCGGCGGCATGAGCGCCTACAACCGTAACCTGCAAACGACTGCCGCCAAAACGGGAGCTATGGCGGGCGCGGCAGCAGGGGCAATATCGGGTAATATTTCGGGACGGCTCGTAAACAAGAAAGAGAGTTAGCGGTTAGTGGTTAGTGGTTAGTGATTGGTGGTTAATGTCAGGTTAAATGGTAAATACAAAACAATGGAATTTAAGAGTTTAAAAAATATTGAAACAAGTTTCAAGCAGATACGGTTCTTCGGAATTGTATTTGTCTGTCTTTGCGCAGGAATAACAGGTTATGCTATTTTCAGCGCCTACCGTTTTGCAGAAAAGCAAAGGCAAAAGATTTATGTGCTTGATGGCGGAAAATCGTTGATGCTTGCACTCTCGCAGGATATGACGCAGAACCGACCGGTCGAAGCACGCGAACATGTCAAGCGTTTTCACGAACTGTTCTTCACGCTTTCGCCTGATAAAAATGCGATAGAATCAAATATCCGCAGGGCGCTGTTTCTGGTTGACAAATCGGCTTTTTCCTACTATAAGGATTTGCAGGAAAAGGGATATTTCAATCGAATTATTTCGGGGAATATCAATCAGAACCTGCAAGTCGATAGCGTTGTCTGTAATTTTGATAGCTATCCGTACAGAGTGGTGACATACGCACGGCAGTTGATTATCCGTGAATCAAACATTACGGAAAGGAGTCTTATAACACGCTGCAATCTGATTAACTCGGTGCGTTCGGATAACAATCCGCACGGGTTTACGATGGAAAACTTTGAGATTTTGGAAAACAGGGATTTACGCGTAATTGACAGGCAATAATTGAATAATTGAATAATTGAATAACTGAGTAACTGAATGATAAAAATGAATAAGTTGCGATTAAAAATCAAGGAAAGACTGTCCGGTATGATGGATTGGATGGAGTGCGGCTTGCGTCGTCTTTACGGTCGTCCCTCGCTGATGAAACAGTTTATTATTATCCTGATTTACGGCTTTGTGTTGAGCGCTCTTTCCATTTATACAATCGTCACTTCCATTTATAAAATGGGGAAAGCGGACGCTCAAAAGGAGTTTATGGAAATAAGGCATGCCGGACATTTGGAACTGCATCATCGAGGGGACAGCATTACAATTGATAATTGATAATTGATAATTAAAAATTAAAAAACGAAAGAATATGGATGAAAGGAAGCTCACGAAAGAGCAAAAGGAAAAGATGAAAAAATACGCTGTTTTTGGGTTGATGGGTATCATATGCGCGGGCTGTATAGGACTGATTTTCATGCCGTCGGCAAAAGAAAAAGCCCAAAAGGAACAAATGGCGGGCTTTAATGCCGATATTCCGATGCCCAAAGATGGGAATATGATTAACGACAAGCGCGAAGCCTACGAAGAGGAACAGATGAAGCAGAAGCAGGCGGAACGGATGCGCTCGCTTCAGGATTTCTCGTCGCTCTTTGGCGACAGCAGTACCGCGAAAAAAGAGATAGACTTGTCATTGATGAGTGATAACGCCGTTTCTCCCAACTCCGCGCAATCCAAAAGGGAGGAAACAGCGCCTGTACAAAAATCCGTCAATGCCTATAAGGATATTAACCGTTCACTCGGTAATTTTTACGAAACTCCGAAAAAAGACACGGAGAAAGAAGCATTAAAACAGCAGGTAGAAGAATTGCAGGCAAAGGTTCACGAATCTCAAAACAGTAAAAACGAGGAAGACAGGCAACTGAAAATAATGAAAAAATCAATGCAGATAGCGGCAAAGTACATGCCGGGCGCTGCCGCTGTAACCGGCGCCCCGCCGGTTGCTTCTAAAGAATCTCCTGTAACAGGGGGAAACGCAACAGGCAAATATACGGTCGTTCCGGTTACAGAATACAGGGAAAAAACGGTTTCCATGCTCCAACCCGAAATGACGGCAACGGAGTTTATGGAAGCATACAGCCAACCGCGAAATCTTGGTTTCCTGACGGCTGCAACCGATACCGTTGCCCGTTTGAAGAATACCGTTGGGGCTTGCATCCACGCTGACCAGACCCTGATGGACGGGCAGTATGTCCGCCTGCGCCTGCTTGAACCCGTCAAAGCAGGCAATATCATTATCCCCTCAGGTACGCTACTGTCGGGACTGACTAAAATTCAGGGCGAGAGAATGCAGGTTTCCGTCAATATGCTGGAATATGCGGGAATGATTATTCCTGTCAATCTCAAGGCTTACGATACGGACGGACAGCCCGGCATTTTTATTCCCAATCTTCAGGAATTGAATGCGGCAAAGGAAATTGTCGCCAATATGGGAACAAGTACGGGGATGAATATTAACCTGTCCGGCGACGCCGGTAAACAGTTTGCCTCCGACATGGGACGCAATGCCATTCAAGGCGTTTCGCAATATATGGGAAAGAAACTGCGCGAGGTAAAAGTCCATCTCAAAGCGGGATATATGATTTTTCTCATGCCGGAAAAGAGTTGATAATTAAAATAATAACGCTAAAAATATAAAGAAATGAAACATTTATTTTTAATGCTTGCCTTGATAGCGGGCATTCTGACCGTTAATGCACAGACTCAAAATGTGCAAGACAGCCCTTCAACAGGCGATTTGTACAGGGGCTTTACACGACCGCTCACCTTTAACCGGATGATTCCGCCTTATGCGTTGGAAATAACATTTTCAAAAACGGTGCATATCATTTTTCCATCCCCTGTCCGTTATGTTGATTTGGGTTCTGCAAATCTTATTGCCGCAAAAGCCGACGGAACGGAAAACGTCCTTCGCGTGAAGGCGACAACAAAGGGATTCAGGGAAGAAACCAACATGTCGGTAATTACAGAAGACGGTAATTTTTACACGTTTAATGTGAAGTATGCCGATGAACCTGTGAAGTTAAGTATTGAAATGGCGGATTTTCTTCATCCCTCAACTGTTGAAAATCGTTCGGGAAATGAATTGCCGGTTTACTTTTCCGGCTTGGGCAGCGAATCGCCGTTTCTGGTTAACCTGATTATGAAAACAATCTACAATAACAACCGGATAAAAATCAGGCATATCGGCAGCCGGAACTTTGGAGTTGAGTACCTTTTGAAAGGAATATATTCATACGGCGACCTGCTGTTTTTTCATCTTCAATTGAGAAACAAGTCCGGCTTATCTTTCAACATGGATTATCTCACATTTAAAATTGTGGACAAAAAAGTCGCCAAACGAACAGCGATTCAGGAACAGGTAATTCTCCCGCTCAGGTCTTACAATGAAGCGATATCGGTTGCCGGCAGACAGGAGGAGCGGACGGTGTTTGCCTTGCCGAAGTTTACGATACCAAATGACAAGCAGTTAATTATCAGCCTCGCGGAAAAAGACGGCGGGAGAAATCAGCTGCTGATTGTCGAAAACGCCGATTTGATTCGTGCCGAAGCAATTGGAAACTTAAGGGTAAAGGGTAAAATAACTTCAAAATAAAATGAAAAATATGAATAAATCATCTGTTTTATTCCCGCTTGCGCTGTTCCTGCTTTGTTTTCAGGCGCAGGCGCAAAGGTGTTTACCCTCTCAGCGCGGGTTGGAAATAATTGCAGGAACGGCAAACGGAGTGAGTCCGCAAAACGGCTTTTATTCCGGTATTGCTTTTTCCCAATATGCGAAAAGCGCCGGTCAGTGGAAATTTGGTCTTGAGTACCTTGAAATAAAGCATCCGTATGAGAATATTATCATTCCCCAGTCGCAATTTTTGGTTGATGCAGGCTATTATCTGAATTTACTTTCCGACCCGCACAAAACATTTTTTGTTTCCATCGGGGCTTCGGTAATTGCCGGCTATGAAACAATCAATTGGAATAACAAAACGCTGTTCGACGGCTCGACAATCACCAACAATGATAACTTCCTGTATGGTGGAGCATTAACGCTTGAACCGGAAATTTATCTGACAGACAGGTTTGTTTTGTTTGCCCTCGTCAGCGAACGTTTGCCGGCGGGGTCATCAGTCGGGAAATTGAATACATTGTTCGGTGTGGGAATTAAATATATTATCAACTAAAAAACAGATAAAAAAATGAAACGGTTTTCTTCTTATATTTTATATACGCTATTGCTTGCTGCAGTAGTTTTAGCCTGTAATGACCGGTTGGATATTGTTCAGATTTACGGCTTTGATTTACAGACTTTGCCTGTACCTAAAACGGTTGTTCAGAATGAAACGGTTGAAATCCGGTGTCAATTAGTCAAGCAGGGCGATTACAGCGCGGCAGAATATGCCATCCGCTATTTTCAGCCGGACGGCAAAGGGGAGCTGCGTCTTGACGACGGCACGCTGTTGACGCCTAACGACCTTTTTGCACTCAAAAAAGATGTTTTCCGGCTGTATTATACTTCGCGCTCTACTGACCAGCAAACGATTGATATTTATATTGTTGATAACAGCGGGCAGGTGGTAAAAAAGAGTTTTTCATTCTCCGGTGAAAGTAATGATACATCCCAATGACTGCGCTTACCGAAAGAGAACAGTGGGATATTCAAAAGGTTTTGGAAGATAAAGATTATTTTGCATCCATGAATGAACGCCACAGGACGGCTGCCGTTTCGCTGGCAGCCGTTTTTCAAAGCGCACATAATCTGGAATATGTGCCTGAAGCGGCTATCAACAGGGATATATGCAGGATGGCGCTTTCGGGAGATGGCGCTGACTGTACGATTCTTCCCTTAATCCCCTATCCCGATATACAAAAAGAGGGTATAAAAAAGTTTTCTGAGAATACGCCTGCGTTTGTTCTTTACAGTTTTGC
>Ga0123354_10002602_pt1 | contig 24068 bp, 24 predicted proteins | sample TergutLab28metaG_2_FD_97872 | JGI IMG/M metagenome (GOLD analysis project Ga0123354, IMG submission 97872) | Labiotermes labralis P4 segment gut microbial communities from Petit-Saut dam, French Guiana - Lab288 P4 | ecosystem: Host-associated > Arthropoda: Insects > Digestive system > Gut ... | reverse complement strand
GAGAGAGGGAGATTTTTAAAAAAGGGCAGTTAGCAGAAAGTTGGTGTCAAGTGGATGGCACTTTTGCTTCATATTTTGAAGGGCTTAAGGTCGGAACTTCAAACCACAAATTCTTAGGGGGGGGGGGGGGGTTTGTCATGGTTTTTCCTCAGTTTTTCTCAGTCCCTTCAAATAAATTAGGCTATTGCACTTCCCCCTCCATATCCTTTCCAATTCATCATTCAGTGCTGTTCAGCCCAGGATAATGACAGTAGTGTTACATAAGCCATAAATAAAAACTCCGTACATTTCGCTAATTTGCACAGTTAGGGGACACTAACACATTCTTTTGGGTTCAGGGTATATTGTAATTCTCAGAATGTTGTGACCAAATATCATGATCAAGTGTATACCACTTATAGTTGATATTATGAGGTACCAGGTTTGAATCTCAACCCAGTTTGGCTATCCAGACTACTGTTTCTTGTGGTTAGCAGTACGTCCTCTGTGTTTCATTATTTGCTGTCATCCTGCCATTGAACACTATAGGGTGAGCTACTAATAGCGTCATTATATCAGTATATGAACTATATAAATAATGAATGTTTCGTAGTTGGGGAGGGGCATCAGTGTTCCTAGTAGTGTGTTTGGAACAAACCTGTCCAGTTTGATTTACACAGCACATGTGTGTTTGTATTGCCTGCGACATGTGTTAACACATCCTTTCCTCTGTGTGTGGTAAGTGTTCATTGCTACATCATTATCTGTATTTATGGTGTATTTCTATAACCAGAGTAGTGTAGTTGGAATAGCAACTAGGCTATGGGCCAGGCGGTCCAGGGTTCGAATGCCAGTAGGGGCAGGGGGTTTTTCTCTTCCCCAAAACATCCAGACCAGCTCTTGGGCCCATCCAGCCACGTACTCCATGGGTACCAAGGTTCATATCTGGGGTAAGGTGGCTGGGCCATGAAGTTAATGACTGACCTCCTTGTAGTGCCTAGTGCCAAGGTTAAGAATGAGTGGAGCGTTATGTCTTTTCTTCCTATATTCCTTCACGGTGTGGAGAGGGAAAACTATACCTTTTATATCATGTTTTTTCCATTAGCATTTTGCACCATCATGGGTCTATAGCTGAGAACTGAGTGTAGAAATGGTAATATCCTTGAGGCAAATTTGTTGTGATGGTGTGAACTTATTGAGTTGCTGTTTTACATCTGAGTTCTGTTAGCAGAGCCTGATAGCTGAGTGCAAGGTTGTAGTTATTTAAGTAGCTGATACTAAAAAGTATCATGTTTCTTGCTTGAGTCTATATGGTAAGATTTCATCTTTTGTTGTCTTCACATTGCTTACTTTTGCAGATGTAAGCAATGTACCAGCGGAATACAGAGCCCAAAAGATGAGGGTCGTTCTAGGTACAGTACAACCACCATTCAAAGTAATGCAGCTTAAATGTGTGGCAGTGGAAATGTCAGTGTGTTTTCTAATGTGTCACTAATGTAACTGTTACCAGATGGATCACTGTTCGTGTCATGTCTAGTGGTTGTGAAACGTGATAAGTACAGTCTGCTCTGTTTAGTCACTTCTCTGGTTATTGAGCCTGAATGTCCTAACTCATTTACCTGTTGACAGACACTATTTATGTTTCGTTAAACAATGTTTTGTGCAAAGTTTCTCATTTTTAAATTCTTAGTCATCAGCCCACTGCGTACTAATGGCGTGGAATTGGAGGCGCAGTAAATGGCCAAAAGGCTGTACCTCATGGGTATTGACTCTACCCTTTTTTGGCAATTCTGCCCTTTTGGGCATTTATATAATTTCAAGGCCATGGTGTATGTCACTTGGTCCCTGTAACTTGTGAGTGATGAATGTACTGAATTTAATAATTGAATTCCAAGAAGGTGCTTATGTTTCAACACACACACTGTTTTACTGTTACATTGGTGTGTCTTGTGCTGTGTACATGCCCAGTCAATGAATCACACAAAGTCAACAAAGTACATACAGCTTGTAGAATTGCAGTGACTTTATTCTTCCTTCACTATTTTTCAGCCTATAAGGCTGAGAACTGCACGGTTGTGGATTATTTTACAGCGGGTAGTGGTAGTTTCTTACCGACGTTTCAGGACGACCTTTCTTTCCTTCCACTGTGCTCAGGTGGTGGTCTCCTGTGTCTCGCTATCACACTGGTTAGATTCCTTCTTTCATGGAGTGTATCTCTCTAGCTACACTGACCACCACATTCCCCTCCATCCAGCCACTTGCAACAACACTATTGGCTGACACTACTGAGACTTTTGACCTCCCACATGCTTGCCTATATAAACTCTGTACGGGGCCAGAGGCTTTCCTTTGGATTCTTGAACCGTGAGGATGGGGGTGATAGGTTGTCCCGAAACGTCAGTAAGAAATTACTACTACTTGCTGGGTAATAGCTAAAGAAGATCTCAATTTTCAGTTACTTCGCAGCGGAATCCGGAAATTGGCATATAGGGCTATCTTCAGGGAGAGCAGTTACAAATTAATGTAACTTAACTAACCAGAATATATAGTAATTGCTGTCCTTGCAAATTGCCATGCTACAACTCACGTGTGCTTTGTTAGTTTCTTGTGGTCCTTTCCCTGTGTATGTTGTTTATATTGCCATCTTCATATTTATGTACACCAGTATGCAGTGTGACAATAGTGGGTATCCACATTTCTGAGGGACACTGCAGTTTGGTTCTCTGTGTTGTGACACTGTGTTGTAGTCTTCATTCCTGAAGATGGGAGTGTATGTTATTCTTAAATATTGATACCAAGTTGCCTGACTGCAGTGTTGTAACACAGGTGACCACAGTATGAATCTTCACCACCATGAAACTTCAAATATTACGTAATGTTCGGGCTGTGTTGGTTCACATTTATGCCATAAGATTTATTATGTCCAGATGTTAAAGTTTTCTGCGTGAGCAGCATGCATTTCAATTGGTAGAAGTTGTTTGTCTTTCAGCAGAAGCTGTGTGAATATGTCTTTGTTATTAGACAAATGGTTTGTTAGACATTGGAATACAATGAATGTCCACATTTATCTGTTTATACTGGCAGTATTCTGTTTCCTTGTATGTGAAATTTTACTTGAAAATAACAAACCCTCACATATAAACATCTGCTGTTGTACATGTTATAACAGATCTTTTGATTACAGTAGCATAATAACATTTGTGTATATTTATGTTTTGTTTAATTTGTATCCTTATTTTGTTATATCCTTTTAAGCGGCCAGTTGGATATGTGCGTGTGGAATGAATTTCCATCATTTCATGTTAGCAGATCCCTGTTGGTGAAGGTAAAAACAGTCCACAGTGGGCATTCTTTGTGGTGCGAAGACTTAATTGCATTCAGCCACATTTAAGCTGAAAATCTTTTTTTTTTTTATGTCCCACTTGGATGATATGAAATATCAGAACCTCTGGAATTTTAACTCATGCATCTTATTTGGAATAAATATAGCTTTCTTAGTAGTAGCTGTTAGTATTTTACATGTAGTTTGCTTTTCAGAACTTGGTTCCTTGTGGCAGTGCTTTAAATGGCAGAACGAAGAATATGGAAATTTGAGAACAGTATGCTGAGAGGAAAACTTCTACTGAAAGGAGAGGAAGTGGCAGGAAGTGGGAAAAGATGTATTGTTGTTGTTGTTGTTGTTGTTGTTGGATAATAAGATCAAGGAGCAGGAAATGGGTGGGACAAATAAGATGCATGAGGAAACAGAGAAATGCATACAAATTGTGATAAGACAATATACAAGAGAGAGACCACTACCAAGATCTGGACGTAGGTGAGAGGATAATATTGAAATTGCCCATAGTGAAATTGACTGGGCTGGTGATGATTGGATTTGTTTGGATCAGAATATGGGCTGGTGGTGGTTCTGATCATCATATTAATGACCCTTCTGAATTTTCAAAATTCAGGGAATTTTTGAGTGACTTAGGAACAGTTATGTTCTCTGGGAGTGTTTTGTTCTGCAGAGTTAACTTATGTTGTGCCATAAACAGTAGCAGGCACATGATCAGATGGATTAGGATTGCTGTATTTAGAACAGTCTGTGTTCTGAAGACCATTTTATTGTTGCAGAGGATTTACCTGGAAGTGAAGATGTTGGAAGCAGCACCTTCTCTTCAGATGAGACTATCCATGTTCATAAAGACACTGGTACAGGGGGTAACATCTTTGCGAAGGTGGTGTTCTTTCTTTTGCTTGGTGCACTGGCAGTTATGGTGGGTCTCATTCTGACAGAGTATCGAGGATCCAACGATGGTAAGTACTGCTTCAGCAAGTGATTATTAAGTACAACTGCTTCCTTTCACTTCTTTGCAGTTCGTTATTCACCATTTGTGCCATTCATTACATTACAGGATGGACTGAAATTAATGCACAAGCTCTCCATATTGTGAGTCCTTGTTAAAAAAATAAGAGAAAAATGTTAGGTTCATGTCCTGAGGTGTATACTTTTTGAGTTGCAGTGTGTATGATATCAAATTGTTTTTGCCTTGTAGGTACATGTAGAGTCAGTATAGAAGAACATTCTCTCGAAACAGATGTACGTTCCTTGAAGTAGTGGTATGGCTCCAGTTGCTTGTTAAGAAGTGCTGCAGTTGGTATAGTTCCAACTCTTGTGCAATATAGTGTGAGCCACTCCATGGCTCTTGTTTCGCAGCTGCAGTTATGGCATTTTCATTGACCTGATACCCAGTTTGTAGGCCGTTTGTGGAACAAGTGCCTTAACTGTCCTTTCATGCTTCACCGAGATGCTTCTGCAGTTGTCAGAACATGCAAATGAATAAATACATGAATAAATTGAATGTGATGGTTTGTGAGGAGCATCAATGCAGTAGGTAACAGGCAGCAGCTATAACTGCTCAGTCAGTATAGTAACTAGGTTACAAGCAGGAAGACTGAAGAATCAGTGTTGATTTCTGGAAGGAACAGAGGTTTATCTCTCCTCCACAGCCTCCCAGCCACCTTACTCCAAGTCCAATGGGTACAGGAACAGCTAAGGCATATCTAGTGCCAAGATTAAGATGGAATGGAATTCTGGCTGTACTTCCCCATACATCTTCATGTAGGATTTGTCACCTTGGCTGTGATGCTGTGTACTGTGGTAGATAGGTTCTGATATTTCAGAGGCAGGTACTATGCCCATCTTCTGTTCTGAGGGCGGAGGACACGAACTACATGGTGTCACTTTACAGAGGATGGCAATGTTCATGGTCATCGCTACAAGAATTCTAGGTTTCACAACTCTACATATTGGTTGCATTTAGTGCTGAGGTGTAGAATGTTTAAGCACTACCTGTGTGCTTTCTGTGTCATTACTTCTGTGTTGTCTTTATTTTACACCTGAAATTACTTGTGGTTTTTGTCTTTCCGAATTAATTCTCGATAGTGGACACACCAGTAGCAGAATCGAGATGGGTACAGATGTTTGATGGCTTGGTTGATGAGAGTCTCTTGAAACAGGAAGAGCATGATGGACCGACGGAACAGAGCAGTGAGCGTGATGAGGGTAAGCGTGTTGCATGTATACACATCTGCGAGTTGATCCCTGTATGTTTGCACCCAGTTATGCTAATGTAGTCACTGATTTGGGGCTCAATTCCAGGCAGGGGAAAGAGATTTTTCTTTTCTCTAAATGTACAGTCTGGCCTTGGGCCCCACCTAGCCTCGTATCCAGTTAATACTGGGGGTTCTTTCCTTGGAGGTAAAGAAGTTTGGATGTGAAGTTGCCCACTGGCCCCCATCTAGTGCCAAGATTAAGAATGAGTGTGGCTATACCTCTTCTGCCCCTACATGCCTTCATGGCACAAAGAAGGACAACTCTTACCTCTTTCCAGACATATGTCAGGATAATACTGTGATTAAACCATGACGGCTTCCAGATCCTTTAGAATTCATCATTCACGAGTTGTACTGTCATTTTACACAGTGTTGTCTGTGTGATTTTTAGTAACACTTTAGTGCCATTGCATTGTTAGTTTATTTGCTTGTTGCTCTGTGTTGATTTATTATTGCCCCTAGATATTTACATCTTTCTACCATCTGTAGGTTGTGCCCTTCTTATTTCATATTTAACTGCCCATCTTCACACACACACACACACACACACCCACACACAAACTCATAGATATACAGAATTAATTTTTTTTTTTGAATTAGTTAGGCTGCTTTTATTCATGATAATTCATATTGATATACTGGGTGCATATTTTTGCAGAACATTCTGAAGAGGCTGAAGAACATGGGGATGGTGAACATGATGAACATGGGGAGGAAGAAGAAGAGGAGGAGGAAGAGGAGGGAGTAGACAGTGAGGAGGCACAGTCCCCAGAACAGGAGGAAGATGAACAAATATCAGATGAAATTGAAGATGGACAGGAGGAGGAGGAGGAGGAAGAAGAGGAAGAGGAAGGGGAAGATGAGGAGTTGGAGGAGCTAGAAGTCAGTGAAGAGGAATTACAGGACATCCCTGGTGTAATGGAAAGTGATGAAGATGAGCAAGGTAATTGTTGGTTGAACTTTTCAGTGTGACAATGCAAGATAAATTTCTCTGAATGTTGGCTGGGTATTAGCTTCATGTGGGTGCCAGGACAGTGTGTTTCAACTGTACCGTGACTTTTCTGTGTTTAGGTTCTTACTGCAAATCATGGTCATCTTTTGTTACTAGATAACCTGTGCAGGTGTCCCATGACTTGTGCAGATGTTGTGTGTTCACAAGTTTATTTGTATAACATGAAGTTTTTGTTATTAGTTTGGGTCCACTGACTTCAATTTCTGTTGGAAAATACACCATTTATTTAACTTTAATGTCATTTGTTTTAGCCGTTTGCAGACTGTTTTTGATGAATGATTTATTTAATTTTTGTATTCACTAACAAGAGTTAAATTATAAACATCTGTATGAAATTGTGGCAACACATACTTTTAATAACATGAAATTGTGGTAACGGGAAATTGTAAAGGTAAAAGATAAAGTTCACCCTATAACCTGCCATGTAGTCCCAGCAGTGGAGTAGAGGTATATATCTGCGCTTTCTTTAACTTTGGTGCCAGATGGGGGTGGATGGTCAGAGCCACGCCCCAGCTGCCTTGCACCTGGAAAAGAGACCCAGTAGCCATTGTACAGTAGGCTAAATGGGCCCCAGGGCTGGTCTGGACAGGTGTGGAAAATCTCGCCCCCCACTGGTGTTTGATCCCTGGACCATCTTGCTGGTAGCGAGTTGGTATACTTGGTGTGCTGTCCTGGCCCCTGAACCCAAAAGTGTGGTAACACAAAATCCAAATGATTCAGAATCACATACGTTGAGTGACAGTTGTTCATTATTTTGGAAGAGCATTGTTAAGTAACTTAAGATTTACCATTTCCAGTACATGTTAATTTCAAGTACTTCATGTGAGGCCATATAAAACATATTTTTTTCTTCTTCCTTTATTTTACAGGGGATGATGAGAGTGTTGAGGCTGAGCAGGATGTTGATGATGTTGCCAGTGAGGAGGCAGAAGGTGAGGAAGAGGAGGTAGGTTTTGGCTGAACAATATGCCTGCTGCTAGTAATGTAGACATGTCCAGTGCATAAAACATTAACTCTTCCCTTATTCTGACTAATTTAATTGAAGAGTGTATATGAAACATCATGATTCAGTAACCTGTCTATGTGTGTGTGTGTGTGTGTGTGGTTTAAAATTTGGCCTGTAGAGGACTCCATCAGCAAACTGTGCCCATGGTGGAGAGTCTGCATCATTACAGTCATCCCATGTCTTAAGCACTATAAACAGTAGGCAATGTATTAAGTAAATAAGCAATCAGTGTGTCATTTGAGTTATTCATAGTATGTATTACATTCATAGTATGTATTCCTTAAGTTGTGCAGCTGTGTATATTAATTGAGGCAAGCACGTTAGGTCAAGGGTGGTTTATGCAGTTTCTGTTTTATCTAACTTATATGTATTTTTTGTTTTTAAATTCTGCTGCCCGATTCTCTTCTTTGTACTGCATGAGGCAGATAGCAGTTTGAATTAAGGTGTGTTAGGTACATGTTATGATAAAATTATTATTATTTGTCTACCTGCAGAGTACTATCAAATTATGCAAATGCCTTTGCCACAAAGAACTTGAACACCACCACGATATAAATGTATCATTGTATGATCATAATATGGAAATGTTCTAGAAGAAATGTTTTCTACACCAACATAGTGTAAAAAGTTTTGTCTTATTCATGGCAGTTTATCAGAATTTGTAAGTTTTGTTTGTTGTTTTAGCTAAAATGCCAGAACTTTTTATCTGCCCACATTGGTACAGTTCCGTAACATGACCATTTGAGTTAAAAGGATCACACACATGAAATACAATAAATTAGTAACAAACAGCAGAATAGGTCATTACGATATGGTGAGGAAATGAGGTGCTCATGGTTTGTGTGAGAAATGACATACAAGGGGATATGGCACTTGTGAAATATATTACATGTGACATGGGAACAGTTAGCAGGTTGTAGCTGAACATTTATGGTACATTTGTCGGTCAAGTAAAATGATTGCTAACCCTCATTTATGGTCGGTTTGAAGCCGTCCATCATAAAACTCACTCTAAAGGTCCCATACCAGAAATCTTTAGTGAAAGGGTGGAAGTTCATGGCCCCAGAGATCTTTAAGTCAGAAACCCTGTGAGCATCCGACAAAAGAAATAATAGTTTGTTTAGCTAATTTCAGAAATGCAGGGGCAACATGAAGTACTCAGTACTCACAATGTAACATAGGGTGAAGAGCATTAGCCTAACATAAGTAAACCTTGAACCTATGACAAAAAATAAATAAAAGAAAGAAATTTTCATACTGACCAAAGGGAGTTGGATGCTCTCATTCAAGTAAGTGAGTCATGTAAGTGAGATTTCACATAGTGAGGTCACCTAAAGCACAGATTAATAGGTTTGGAGTGCAGTGCTGTAGGTTTCTACCCTGAGATTTGAGCTTGAGTGAAAGAAGGAGGTCGAACAATTGGTAGTTGATAAACTGGACAAGTGCAGACTTTTTACTTCATATATAAATAAATAAGTAAATAAAATTATAGTGAGGACTTAATCAGATTTGATGAACCTCACTCATATCCCTTAAGAAGTCTCACTTACAGTACTGAGCATGTCAGGACATACATTGTACAAAGGGTCAGCATGTATAGGTTTAAATACTTTTGTTGCCATGTCGGCAATAACTGTTTAACGGCATGATTAACAGTGTGTTGTTGGATCATACTAATTTCTGTAACATTTGCATGTTGTGTTCCTAATCACTAGGCAGCAAGTGTATCAACAATGGCACCAGTGAAAGATACATCACCAAAGTTAAACACAGAAACTCCTGGTCACACAAAAGAAACTTTGAGCAAAGAGTCACAACAGATACAACAAAAGAAAGACAGACCAGTAGTGATGTCACTGGAGGGAGAGAGAGAATCCCCAAGCATACAAATGAAAGGTGAAGATTATACAAGTCAGTTAGGAGCCAAACCATCAACTTCTGATCCACATGTTGTGCAGCACGATGGAGCAAATAGAGTGTTGGATACAAACACTGCAAGTTCCAATGTAATACAGGGCATCCCAGTCACATATGACAAGGATGCTTCAGAACACATTGCAGAATCTATTTCCGGTACTTCCTCTGTCCCTCCAGGGAAGCCTAGTATGTCCCATGCCACCTCAACAGAAAAAGGAAACATACCAACAGAAAAACAAAGTGCACCACACATCCCAAAAGAAAAACCAAGTGCATCACACATCCTGACGAAAGAACCAAGTGCGCCACATATCCCAACAAAAAAACCAAGTGCATCACACATCCCAGCGGAAGAACCAAGTACACCACACATCCCAACAGAAAAACCAAGTGCATCTTACATCCTGGTGGGAGAACCAAGTGCACCACACATCCCAACAGAGAAACCAAGTACACCACACATCTTGACAGAAGAACTGAATGCACCATACATCCCAGGAGAGAAACCAAGTGCATCACACATCTTGACGGAAGAACCGAGTGCACCACACATCCCAACAGAGAAACCAAGTGCACCACACATCTTGATGGAAGAACCGAGTACACTACATATCCCAACTGAGAAACCAAGTGCACCACACGTCTCGACGGAAGAACCGAGTGCGCCGCACATCCCAACAGAGAAACCAAGTGCACCACCACACATCCCAACAGAGAGCCCAAGTGCAATGGAAAATCTGATTACACCACAAGTCCCAGCAGAAAAACCAAGTGCACAACACATTGCAACAGAGAAACCAAGTGCACCACACATCCCAATGGAAAAACTGAGTGCTCCACAAGTTCCAGCAGAACAATCCAGTGTACCACATGCCCCAACAGAAAAACTAAGTTCTTCCAACTCTGAGGTGCCTCTTACAATAATACCTAGAGCAGCCTCACAACCTGTCCATGACAGTGATTTAACAGAAGATAAACTGGGTTTCTCCAAAGTTACTGAAATGCCACATTCAGAATATTCTGAAAGTATCGATGTGAAACCATTTGTCAGTCAAGCATCCAGCAAGGAACCAGTGGGTGGCACAAAGCAGGACACTTATGTTTACCAACAACAGAACAAAGTTGAGGAGTCTCAGAAGGCACAAGCACCTGATTCAGCTACCCAGTCTGCAGGTAAAGTTCCAAAAGAAGCATCAGTGTTAGATGATAAAAGTGAACTGAAACTGTCAGAGACTGTGGATACAGCTTCAAGAACATCTGCATCGAAGCAGAAGAAGGTAATGTATTGTCTGCCATTCTTACAGTGTGTGTTGTAATTATGCTAATGTAACGTACTAAAGCAAGATGCAGAAGTTGTTAGACTTGTATTCCCAACCACACATTGTTTTATCCATTATAATTATTGCATCTCTACTGTCATGCTTTGCATCCCATCACAAAACATAAAGTATCAGTACTGCCTTATATTAATGTGTATAGTCACCCAGGTTATCATTTACCATTCATACGTAGTGTTAGACATATGTGGAAAATAAAAAAGAGAAGTTTTCCTGAAGATGCAAGTGTTTCTGGTTGTCCTGCCATATCATTGGATGAGTAGTTCCCCATCATTGTGAAGGATTGCAGTACCTTTGTGTACAGGGTCAAGCAGTTATTCTTTTGGACTGCATGATGATTAAGCTGAAGTCACCAAAATCCTTCAAAATGGTGGTAACTGCTCACTTGACGCAGCATCGTATCCCAGAAGACTTGTGTCTTCAGCAGTGCTCTGTGAAAACCTTAAATCTTTTAGAGATTGTTCTGTTGGCAGTCGTATTTTATTTGTCATGGAGTCGAACCCTGTCTTCTTGTTTGTCCATTCTGTTGTCTCTACCTAGAATGCCTGTCATGAAATAATGTTTTTTTGGTGGACACGATTATAAAGTATTATATGCAAGGGGCATTACTGGTTTTCAGAGCCCTAAAGCGCAATTATAGCAGACTGGGATAACAGTTTCCCAGAGCCCACACAGCTGCGAGGTAAAGTGGGGGAATCTACTGTCTGCCTCCTTTACTTGACAGCACTGGAGTAGTCATGACAGCAAGAAACAGAAACATGCTGCCAGTTTGGATGTGGCACAAATCTTGAATGTTCATCCACAGAACATATTGAATTTTCTGCTTAAAAATGTGCGTGGGTATTGGACAGCTTCTTCAGAGATGTCGGGCTGTTGTACAAACCGAAATGCATAATTATGACTGAAATTTTAGCCATTGTCCATTTTCTTGGGCTAGAAACCCACAGTGTTTTGGTTTCTGGATCTGTCTTTGTCTTTAGGTGAAACGGAAGAGGAGAACCGTATTTTGATGGTCTGCTAAAAACATGTAGTCTCAATTTCCATCTAGCAGGCCCATGAATGTATCTCTTTCCGTCTGTGTTTTACTTGTAAGCAGAAACAGAGCCAGCCTCTGGTTTTAGCCTGAGACTTATGTCCGCTGTTGCTATCATGGCTGTGACCATGTACCATCAATGGCGTCCTTTATAGTTCACCTAACTTTAGTTCTGATGAAGTTAAAATGGCTTTGAAATTTACAGTTTTATATATACTTAAACATGAAGTTTACCTATAACCTGCCATGATGGCCCATAGTGGGAGTAGAGGTATAGCTCTACTTCTTCCTTACACCTGTAGTGCTAGATAATGTTGGGTAGTCAACACCGTGCCCCAGCTGGTCTGGACTTGTGTAGAAAATCTCACCCCCATCTAGCATGTGGCAAGTTGCTACTCCAACTGAGTTAAATACTTGTCTGTAATTACTCTATACTGCATGTGCTACAGTCTTGCTTTAGTTTTGGAGTACCATGATTTGGGATCCATGGTGTAGTTAGAACATACACGCCACTGTTGCCACAAATTACAATTTTGGTACAGAATTGTTAGTGTTTTATTCTGTAGTCATAAAGCAGTGTGATGTCTGTATTCGCCATGTACTGAGAAGCACGTGTGATTTTGTTTTGATGCACCACAGTTTGAAATTCATGTAAGTAATATTTGCATATTTCATTCCCACCTCACATACAACACTGGCTCTGTAAGAAAGACTGATCAGGTGATACTGTTGATGGAAATAATTACCATTTGTTGGGACAGTCATATGTAACTCATAAATATGCTCTGTGAAGATATTTGTAATGTTACTGTACTTGGTACTTGCAGTAGCCACTTTGCATTCAGGGGTTATTTGTTAGAAATTTTTACAAATGATATTTCCACATTCTAACAACTTATGAGGTTGGTATTTTGGTAATTATGTGGGTCTGTGTTCAAGAGGTACTGAGTTGAAATTTCAGCTAGCTTGCCTTCTGTCATGACTGAAGCTCTGTGGGTTTCTTCAGGCAGATATTACTCTGAAATAGGCCACCACTGCCTACTTCTAAATTCTTATATACTCACCATTCATGATTACCTTAAGATTACCATCTTCTGGTGTGTGTTGTTGTGTATTAAGTTAGAATGGCACCATTGTTTTAGAGCATTTTGCTGCTTCCCTGAAGATGGAGGCACAAGGTTCTTCTGTAACATTGGTGCCTGTCCACTGAACTGCATGGCAGCACATCACAGTAAACCATGATCTTTATGGTGACCATGGTGAGGTCCTGAAATATGACACATTATTTAATTGCCTGTGGGTTAATTAAATCATGCAGGTGCTGAAAATTGTATTGCTTTGCTTCTAAGTCTGAAGGTGAAGACAGCGATGAAGATGATAGTGATGGTGATAATGACGTTGGTGATAATGAAGCTGTTGAAGGGATGGGAGGAGAGGAAACTGAAGGTGAAAAGGAAGGTGGCCTGGCAGGTGAAGATGGTGACAATGATGGCACTGAGGAAGAGCCTTCTGGTGGTGAGTCTGAATGTTAAATGTTTGTTGTGATTTAAAGCTTTTTGACTAGGTGCTGAGTCAGTGAAATGGTTGGATTCTTTGTCAGTAGAAACTACAGACTTCAGTTGTTGGGAGGATTACTGTCTTCTGGGGCTATGGCACCTTGTCATTTTGGGGTAGGTAGGTACCAACATTGTGGCGGAACCCGCTGCCTCCATCTGCAGGTAGTAGTGTAAACTGCATGGCAAGAAAGGTAGAGATGAGGTGACGAGGATCTGGGCTATGAGCAACAAATTGGAGAGTAAAATTGAAAAGCATAAGAGCAGGAGAGCTTGTGGAAGAGGGCAATTAAAATACAAGTAAGATGGTACCAAAAAAAACGAATGCAGGGGGCATGAAAGCAGAGACAGCAGAGAGGAAATCAATGATCTTTAAAAGGGCTGTTATATAAGGTTAGGTGACAGGGAAAATTGAGGCACAGATTTGGTTAATTTCTTTCTTCTGAGTAATTTGGTTGGAAATATCTACACTGAACAGCAGGTCTGAAGTATGTTTGGGATGGATGCAGCTGTAGTGTTATCTCTACTGATGTTGCTGACAAATGTTCTTTATGGATTCCAATCGCTACAAACAGTCATTATGATGGCATTTAACCTCTGATGGCTGTGTGCAATGTCATTTTTATGAATCCTGTATTGTCCTAGCTTGCTGAACACGACATTTTGTTACATGTGGGATAAGATATGGCTGCCAGCCCTTCTGAACCAACTTAAAATCTCTATTCCTGGATGCTGAAATAAGTTACTAGTTCTTTGTAACACATTTATTCCTCTGCACAGTTGTTACTTAGTACATTGTCATAGCAGTAACAATGAAAACTTATGCAAAAATAATCTGGTTTTGATCTTGACTTGGCTACCAGCTGTCATGACTGAGTTTGTCTCTTGATTTTCCATAGTCCCTTCAGACAAGTGTAGGAGTAGTACCTCAGATTAAATCACTGCAGCTTCCTTCCCCGTCCTTTCCACTTCATTATTTTTTCTGATTCATTGTGAGATTTGAGACTGTCATAGTGATGTGGCTGTTGAATGATGCTGTCTTCAGTGTGATGCCATGTCATTGGGCGAGTGGTTCCTGACAGTTTGAAGGATCATAATACATTTGTTTTCAGTGTCATGGAGTCCTGGAAGAATAACCACACAGATATATTGGACCCCTTCACCCTGAAGAGGGCACTACAATTCTTTGACTTGTTGGGAACCATTTGCCCAGTGACACTGTCTGTGTCCCAGATTATTTGAATTGTCATGTAATTTAGGCTTTTAGTATGAAGTAATGACAAAGATATTAAGATAGTTGGGTCTTTCTGATGATGACTGAACACAGTGCTATGGGGTGAGTACTGTGGAATGCCTTGTGTATCAGCAGTTGCTGCATGATATGAAAAGCTTTCTGTCAAGTCATCTAGGACTGTATGTTATGTTACAGCCAAATAAAATTTCATGTTGAAAGCCTGTTCTTCTGTACTTGTTCAGCCCAAAAGAAGCTCCGAAGTTAATGGTATTTTGTACAGCCATATTGCTCCTTATGGTCCAGGAAGACTTTATTCATATGCTGGCTGCTGGTTGACAATTAATGTTGGGGGTTAGCACACCTGGTAGAAAATTAGTAAGATGCACAGCATAACTTTTGTATTGCACATAACAAGTTTTTGGAACCACATTAAAATGCCAACATTTCTGAAGGACTTTATTTTATATTTCTTTCTGAATTGCTTATTTGTTGACAAGTGAGCACTGTGAAAATCATGTACCAGCTGTGACATAGACAGCAGGATCAAGTGTGTATGATACGGGAGATTTGTGGGATATTGAATATTAAGATTGTGATCCTCTGGGATATGATGCCTTGTAATCTTGCAGATCAGTACTTGTTTAATACACTGCACAGCATTGCAGTGTAATCTTTACAGAGGTGCTAAACCCTGCTTGGAAACTTGTGACAATGAACTTTTCAAAGCTGTGCAGCAGAATTTTTATGGGCATTCGGCAGATCGTGTTTGAACTAAAGACTAACATTTCAGAGAGTAAGGTTCAGGTTTTCTGGGATCTTGTGTGTTGACTGGTAAATAGTTGTAGACATTTCAGCATAGCATAATCCATCTGTCTTCAAGTTTGTGCAGTCCACTTTAATTGGGCTGCTTGACATTGAATATTGAGGCACTGCATTCTGCCAGAACATCATTAACTGTTTATCATTCAAGATTTGATGTTGTCACAGTGTTGTTTGTAAAGATTCTGGTTGTTTGGGATATGACTTGTCACTGGGAAAATGGCTCCTGATACTGTCAGGGCACTGTTCTGTGAAATGTTGGGAGATACTTGCCTAGTGACACAGTGCGGCTCGCCAGAAAACTTGAATCTTCATCACCACTACTTTGAAAGCCTCAGATCTCACATTTCAAAGGCTGTTGTGGTCATTAAAGAATATTATAGTGCTTTTGTTCACTGTGAAGGTTTCAGATCATACATTATGAGATACTGCATCAGAAATTTTGAACTTAAAGTCTGAATGTTTCATAGTGATTGGTTTGTACTGTATGAGCTTGTTGTATTTATCTTGTTTTTTTATTGAGTGTTATGTCACATTGCACCTGCAGCTCCATTGTTGCTGCACTCAACTTAATTTGATATTTGTAAATGGGAAATGCAGTGTTAACATTTCCTTGCTGACAGTGTACCAGTTCACAACTAAGTCTATGTTATGTGTGTTTCCAGTGGCGCTAAAGTTTGGTGTTGGTGTGGCGCTAGTTCTAGTAGCGCACGTGGTTCTGGTTAGGAAGTGGAATGCGGGTCGGTATTCTTTGTTTATGTGTCTCGCTCACTAGCTCACACTGTCAGCATGGCTCGCTGTTTGTAACACCTACTAACAATGCATTTCTCATGTCAGATGATGTTAGTGATGTATATGTGTGTCTGTGTGATAGCATAGTAGGCAGATGACATAGATCTAGCTGCTTTAACAATGCCTGCTGGAGTTAAACATTGTTTTTAATAGTAGGGAGTGGCATTGCTGTAGTAAATATGTGTTTAATACTTTCATGTTTGGCACAGTTTGTATGTAATGCTGTACACGTATTGTATAAGAATTTAACTCATGCATTGTTTTTTTGTACTTGTACACAAAAGTTTTGTATTTGTTCAGAAATTTGCTGTCATTGAGACCTACAAACTTTACCTACTCTAAGTCAGATAGCTTGCTGTATCTATCTGGGTGGAGTACACCACCGCCACCACCACCGCCACTGCCACCTCTGCCTTATCCTCCCCTTGTTTTCTTTTTTTCCTCCTGTTTTCTTATTCTTTTCTTTTTATCTCCACCTTCCTGACTGCTTCCACCTCCTCCCAGTTGTGACCAGTACATTGCTTGTCAGCAGTCTTTTCTCTTCGTTTGTGTAGAGTAGTCTGTGTGATGAGTTACCATATTATCAGACAAAGTGCAGTGGCTGATCATAGGCTGTGTTACTAAACTGTGGTTACCGAGTGACCCAGTGGGAATGTATATGTGGCTGTAAATATAGTAAAGATCACCCTAGAACAGGCTTTGTATGCCCAGAGGGGGAGTAGAGGTGTAGCTCTGCTGTTTCTCTAACCACGGCACTAGATGGGGTAGATGGTAAGCGCCACACCCTGGCTGCTTTACGTCCCGGGAAGAGACTTGGTACCCATTGTTGTAAAAGGAGTGGTGTACTAAATTAATTTAACTGCTTGAAGTGAATTGAGACTACCTCAAAAAATAAAAGTAATTCAAGAATTCTGCACTGTTTTGTGTCTGATTGATTGCTGTGCTTATTTGTGAATTTAAAGCAACTATTTATGTATATTGAACCTTAAAATTAATTTTCAATGTAAATTAATTTTCCCCTTATTAATGGCTATTTCTCCATACCGGATGAAATGTTTCTGAACTCCCTGTGGTGGAATCGGATGGTGACAGTTCATCTGTTTCTTATGTAACAGTTATATTGCCACAGTATCTTAAGATTTGTTAAGATTTCCTTCATCATAACTTAGATTGAAATGTGGTGTAGAAGTTAAATTGACAGGGTCAAAATTGAAGATGGGCATTTGAAGTAGAAATGTTAAGAATGTGTTTGAGAGGTGTTTTTGGTTGACTACCTTGTCTTGTAAAGATTTCCAATAATTGCTGTACAAACCTGTAATGTCAACACAGCGCGCGCGCGCGCGCGCGTGTGTGTGTGTGTGTGTGCGTGCGCGTGCGTGCGTGCGTGTGCGCGTGCGCGTGCGCCGGCAGCTACAGATAAGTTGCATATCTTATAAAAGTAATTGTGGTAGGCTTATTATGTTTTTGTATCTAACACATACGAGTGTGTTTCTGTGAGATATGTAATTTAACAACTGAAACTGTGCAGACAAATACCATTGAAGAGGTTTCACAAGATGCACCTTATGGGCTTCTGGGACGTTACACTATATAGTTCAGTAGGTCATTGCCAGTGTTGCAGAGAAAAATATTGCCACTGTTTTCAGGTCAATATATTCTTCCAAAATTACATAATAAAATAACCCAGAAGTGAATTTTAGAGATGGTGTAAATGTTGGGTCATGTCTCAAATAGTAAGTGTGTACTGATGTTGAAACCTCATATATTGGCCATATGTCTCAAATTGGCCTGACATTAGCACGGAAATTGTGGTAATGGCTGAAATTGTACAAATTTTGTAAATATTGATAAAATTGTAAACTGTGGCTAATCTCAAATAATAGCATAGTAACTGTTCTGAAATAGTAGCACAGTAACTGTAAATAGTGGCCAGGTCTCAAATACTAATACAGTAACTATTAACAATGGCCAGGTCTCACATAATAGCACAGTAACTGTAAATAGTGGCCAGGTCTGAAATAATAGCACAGTAACTGTAAATAGTGGCCAGGTCTGAAATAATATCACAGTAACTGTTATGTTATAGTAACACAGTAACTGTAAATAGGGGCCAGGTCTCAAATAATAACAGTAACTGTAAATAGTGGCCATGTCTGGAATAATATCACAGTAACTGTTCTGTTATAGTAACACAGTAACTGTAAATAGGGGCCAGGTCTCAAATAATAGCACAGAAACCATAAACAGTGGCCAGTTCTGAAATAATATCACAGTAACTGTTCTGATATAGTAGCAAAGTAACTGTAAATAGTGGCCAGGTCTCAAATAATAACAGTAACTGTAAATAGTGTCCAGGTCTGAAATAAAAGCACAGAAACCATAAACAGTGGCCAGGTCTAAAGTAACAGTACAGTAACTGTAAACAGTGGCCAGGTTTTAAATAATTGCACAGTAACTGTGAACAGTGGTCAGGTCTGAAGTTTTAGCACAGTAACTGTAAATAGTGGCCAGGTCTGCAGTAATAGCACATTAACCATGAACAGTTGCCACCTGTCAGGTAATACAGCTCAGTAACTGTAAACACTGGACAGGTCTCAAATGATCCTACAGTAACCATAAGGAGGGGCCAGGTCTGAAATCTGGTTGCTGTGCTGGCATGGTAATGTTGACTGATTTGCAGATGATGGCACAACAGTGCAAATGGCTGCCTCGGCACAAGCACGTGACCATGATGATGGTGTGGAAGAGATTGCACCAGAACTGGTAGAGAGGCGACAGACACTGATATCACCAGATGATCTGGAAGGTGAAGTTATGACTACTATTTATTGTGTGTGTGTGAAATGTCATGTAGCTTGGTCATGGTGGTTTAAACTTTGAGCCATGTAGCAGAGCAATAATAATCTAATATATTGCATTAAGTGGGTACACAGTTTGAATCCCAACCAGGGCCAGTGTTTGAGTGAGATTTTATGTTTTTCTTCAGCCTCGACAGGCAAAATGCCAGGGTACCTGCAAAACCTTAAGTTTGGCAACACTTATTTTCTTCCAGATCTTTTCTAATTCACAGTACATGATTATTCTATTCATTTTGACACACCTGAGTGCTGCCAGCACCTGGCCATTTGGCGGCATTTTCGTATGCTGCATGTCTCCAGTTTTGAGCTGGTACGAATCAGCACACACATCTAGCTGGACTTTCTTGGTTTTTGGGTCATTCTTCTTACTGGCCACCATGGCATCTGTCACCAGTACTGTGGAAATACAGCAGTTGGCTGCATCGTTAAATAACACGTTAAAAACGTCAATCACTGTGTGAGCACTGTTATGAATTTATTGTCCTGATTTTCTATTTTAATTTCAGTTTAAACGCCATATCCAAGAAAAAGTCTGTCCAATGAACAGGAAATCTATGAACCTTAAAAGAAGATTGTTGCTATCTTTATGGAAGCCATCTTATTGTGTTTATTACTAAACAAAACATGCTTATTCAGGCTAACACAACATGGGTTTATTTTAATTCCTCTGGTTACCTTTACATGTATGCTACATGTGTCAGCCTGTACTGAGGCCATCAGGCATATCAATACAAACACCTTAAGGTGGGTCCACACCAGCAGCTTCGTACATTTATATACATTACGCTTTAAAGAAAAAGAGAAAAGAGCAGTTGTGGTGGCAAAGGCAACTGTACACAAGCAGGGATGTGTATTGTGGTTCAAGTGGGTTATATAAGAATTTCACCAGAATGTCTCCCAGTGAATTTGAGTTTTTAATTAATTTGATTGGAGAAAAAAATCTTGAAAGGGATGCAGCATTCAGGAAAGCCATTTCTGTTCAAGAAAGGTTGGCACTGACGCTATGTTTCTTGGCAAGTGGTGATTCGTATGTTAGCCTGCAGTACCTCTTCAAAATTTCCAAGCAAGCAATCAGCTGCATTGTGCTGGAAGTGTGTGAAGCTCTTGTTGAAAAATTGGAAGGATTACATACAGGGAAGACAAATGTTATTATTATTTGTTTTTTTTTGAAAGAATTTTAAAATGAGATTGTAATTGGAACTTTTACTAAAATGCATTGGGTGCTTTGGGTCCCATATTATTTCTTATTTTGAAGTTCATTGAATTCTATGCCACTTTCCTGAGTCCATTCCATTTCACAATTACCAAAATGCTCAAGAAACTGTACAGCACTACAGATTTGCACCACTCTTCAAGACCGAAGCGTCGGGAAGGAATAGAAGGGCAGAGGAGTGGATTGTGTTGGCATGTTATGTTGCACATCCACACCTGCTCAGGCCATAACCGTATCATCCCTTTGATGTGAAGACCAGATACTGACAGCCCACTGAACAAGCCCATAATGTTACTGCGTAACCAACTTTTGATATGTTACCTGGTCACAAGTCCCTCCACACTGTCACGATATGGTGTTACGCTACGCGGTAATGTTACAAGTGTGGACCCACCTTTACAGAGTTTGTAATATAAACCTGTGTTGTTTTAGAATGAATAGACATGGTTTGTTCAGTAATAAACGCTATGAGATGGCTTCCATAAAGATAACATCCACTACTAAGGTTCATAGATTTCTTGTTTATTGTATAGACTTATTCTTGAATATGGCATGTAAATAAAAAATTAGTTATAGAAAATCGGGGGAAAAAATTAATTGCAGGGCTCACATAGTGATCGAAGTTTTTAATGTGTTTAGTAGTAAGGCGTGTGTATTAACATGCCTGAATATGGCCTAAGTACTTGTAGCATACATGTCAGGGTAATTAATTTAATTGATATAAATGTGTGTTGTTTTGGACTGAGTAAGTGTTGTTTGTGTAGTATTGTTGCTGCTTACATTGTTATCCTGTCTCATTGATCAGTCACAGTCAGTTTGTCATTGAATGTGATGTAGTGCTGTGATTGAGATAATGTCATTAATTACACTTGTACAAAGGTATTCCACCATGGCCATTTTTGTTCTGGCTTGATCAGTTTGCAGAAATAAAATGCAAGGAAACTATGACATTTCATATTTAGGATCTGAATATTCTGAAGAAGGAGGAGAAGGAGAAGAAGAAGAAGAAGAGGAAGAAGAAGAGGAGGAGGAGGAGGAGGAAGAACTGCAGAAAGTAGAAACGTTTGAAGAATACATTGCAAAGTACAGGCCACAAGCCATGACAAAGAAAGAACCTACAACAGAGGAGAGGAGAATTTCCACTGCAGAGAGTGAAGAAGAGGAAGATGAAGATATGAAAGAGGAGAGTGAAGAGGAGGAAGAAGAAGAGGAGGAGGAGGAAAGTGAAAAAGAGGAACAACCAAGAATAATCAGTGCACCACCACAGAAATGTTAGTACCTTCATTAACACTATATATGACCACAAGTGTAGAAGATAAATGTTTTCTTCCAAATTGTTTGTATATTTTTCTCTGAGTTTGAGTTGTGACACAAGTGCATTTTATTAGGGAGGTACCTGGTTCATATCTCAGCCATGAGGCACTGTGTATTCCAGAGTCGTTTGCAGTTCTGTGAGTGCCTCTGAGCAAATACTGACAGATTACTGAAACACCCCATGATCAGCATTATGGTCTTTGGGATGTGATGTCATTTCTTAGATAGCTATGAGGGTTTCAGTGAAACATACTGCTTCGATCTTTAGGGTACAAAATGGAGCCAGCCGATTGCTCCAAAGTGTTGCCATCTGTCAAACTACACGATGTTATTCCAGCAGAGTGTGATATTGATACTCACTGCTGTAAGAACCTCATGTCACCTACTCAGTTTGCCATCAGTCCTTTGCATTTACGCGTGCGTAATTTCGGTATGCATTAACATCTGAAATTGACATGATTGTGTATGATTGATTATGATGATGACAGCAGTTAAATAGTGAATCTTGCATAATAAATACGTAGGTGATTATATATTGTTATTAATTATGATGAGCACAGTGACACTGATGATGACAAGGACTGGAGTGTCTTAAGTCTCCATGTTCTGCAGCCTCAGATGTACATATTGTACCAGTCCCCTGAAATAAGGGTGATATGGTTCAATTCTGTCAGATTCTGACAATGGCATGGTATGTTTGGAAATGTTCATTCTTTAGACTTCACCTCTCACGCTGTGTTTTAAATAAAATATCTTTCAGGTTAGACATCCCCGTTGTGTTGTATAGAATTGTAAATATAAACAATATATAGTCAAACACAACTCATTGATTTTACTAAGATGTATTTCTTACATTGTTTCGTTCAACAACATGTTTCGGCTCTAGTTACGAGCCATCTTCAGGTTGATTACTTTTCTTAGTAGGGTAAAATATACAATTAGCAATGGTGTTGTTATTGTTACCTATGAGGTCTCATATGACATATAAAATTTTAACATTGATTCCACTGTATAGCAGTATTAAAATTAAGTGAGTGGAAGTTAATTATATAGAATATTAAAATTACAGGGTATTATAATAATAGAATGTGGTGTGGGTACTAAAAATTATTCTGTTTAACTGTGTTTATGGATTCTTCATTGATGCAGTTGTTTTTTGTGACGATGTAACATAGGTCTGTGGAAGTTGTCGGAAGTTTGTTGACCTTCTGTGACAGCACCACAAACATTATGTTCTAGAAAATTTGGGTGTTTTCAGTTTATTATGTGTCATAGGTGATATTTTGTTACATACATTTTGGTCGTTGGTAATTGGTATATATAATCGTTATTTAACAGAGGATAACTGTATTAAGACGTTGTTTATGAATTAATGTAGAATGTTTCTGTTGGAAATATGGTGTGTGGACTTCAGCAAATAGATGGTATGTTTTTTTATGTTGCATCTGTGAATATAATAAATCTATTTTATAGTGGATTATTAATCTGTTTAGATACTATTGTCATTTTGTGAGATGCTTAGGTTAGTTTAAATTGGTACTTACATTTTGAAGTATTTGTTGACTGATGTATGTTTACGTTTGTGCCGAAGAAAATAATTTATTGAATTGTTGTAGTATTATTTACTTTGTGAGAGGAAATCGTTGAATATACGTGTGTCTATTCCTTGTGGTATATGGGTTTCCCTGTATGTTATGTTGTGTAAGAATTGATGCGTATTGATTGGTTTAAGGTCATGTAGGTGGAGGGGGGGAAGGGCTGAGGTGGTGAAAGTGTAGGTAGGGAGTAATTATGGATGGTAGGTTTTGAGGATGGTGTCAAAGATTCTGTTAGGATATATTGTTTGGTTGTCATTGAGATGGTTATTGGAAGTGGCTTCTGTATGAATATAAAAGGGTTCTCTTGTATTTAAATGAGGGCCTTTCTTCTGATAATGTAGTATTTGCATGATATCGTTTAAGGCTCCGAAGGAATGTGTATGTTCATTTAGATGCTGTGCGAATTTGGAGGAATGGCCATTGTTCCGAAAGGCACGTTTGTGTTCATTGTATCTCTTTGTAAAGTTCTTCCTGTTTGTCTTGTGTATGTTTTCTTGCAAACAGGGCAGGTTAGTTTATAATAATATATTTATTTACTGCAATTGGGTTGTTATCTGGTGGCAGTGGTTATTTTACATGTAAACAAAACGTGAAATTGGTTACTACTAGATTCAAGTCAGGAGGGCTACATGAAGAGCTTGTAGCGGCAACTTGGAATCTTGGGAATCATCTCAGCATTTGCTTATAGACACAGGGAAACCAAGAAAAAACCTGTGTCGAGATGGCCGGTCACAGGACCTTCCGAGTACTGAATTCTAGCCAGCAGTCCGGCATCTAAAGTACAAAAAAAAAAACAATGCACACACAG
>Ga0123354_10002601_pt1 | contig 24071 bp, 26 predicted proteins | sample TergutLab28metaG_2_FD_97872 | JGI IMG/M metagenome (GOLD analysis project Ga0123354, IMG submission 97872) | Labiotermes labralis P4 segment gut microbial communities from Petit-Saut dam, French Guiana - Lab288 P4 | ecosystem: Host-associated > Arthropoda: Insects > Digestive system > Gut ... | reverse complement strand
GTGCGCGTGCGCGTGCGCGTGCGCGTGCGCGTGCGCGTGCGCGTGCGCGTGCGCGTGCGCGTGCGCGTGCGCGTGCGCGTGCGCGCGCGCGCAGTTAATCACAACTGTTGAGACTTTGCTACAGGTCTGGACAGTAATGTTTCACAAGACTTTTGTGTCAGCATTCTTGGACAACACCACTTTTGTGCCCCTCCCTGTTCTTTCAAAATGCATACAGTGGGGCACAGATGTATACAAGTGGTCTGAGTCTCCAGCACACATATAACACAACACAAGGACCTGTTATAACAACATAAATATCAAAAAGAGAACACAAATGAAAAAGTTACTGTCTCTTGAGCTGTTGCAAACGGTTGCCCTACCTGGCAAATTCCCACAACATCCCAGTTCCCCCCCTCCCCCCCCCCCCACATTAAAATATCACCACCATTCTTGGGTTTTTCAGAAGCTTAAAATTCCCCCTTTCCTGGTCTGTCTACTGTTACTGCCATGTTCCTCATCCCAGGACAGTAGACTTAAGAACTGTTCTAAATTCTGGTGACTACCTTTGTACAGGACTAAACTGATCCTGAGATGGAAGGAAGACAAGTGCAAGTGCTGTATAAGTCAAGAACATTGCCAACACTGGCTGAGCATAAGAAGCTCTTCAGACTGCACTCAAATGCAGTATGTGCTTCCTTTTATCTTTTGTTTGACCTCTCTCTCTTGATCCCCTGCCCTTGACTTCTAATAGACATTTAGTGCACAGGTGTGTGACAGTCACTGTAGTGGGAGATGTAAAATCTCCAGTTCCTGGACAATAACAATTAACTGATTTAGAAGAAATAAGGAGCAGAGAGGTATGATGAGATCCATTGCACCCTCCATGCTTATGAGCTCAATATGTTGTGGGCATGAGCAACATAATATCTTTTCTTGTCCTTAATGGTACATGCACCAGCAACGTGTTGCCCATACTGAGCTGTAATGTTACAGATGTCAGCTACATGCTTTCCTTGCCCAGCCTGTAATGTTGTGGCCACCAGCAACAGGCTGTCCTTGCGGAGACCATAATATTACAGGCTCCGTTCCTGAATGCATTCAGATGTGTTGTGCTGTGAACATGATGAACTGCACTTCAGACCTCTCTGTCACATTATGTGCCATCTGTAGGACAGTTTGGAAACTTGTGTGTCTGGCAGTGGGAATGTATCACCTGACTGGTGTTTATGTAGGCAGAGAACATGACATCCACAGTGGGAATTTATCATGTGACACTGATGTTTTTGTGGGGAGTGAATGTGACATCCACAGGTATTCTCAAAGTAATTATTTGCGTAGAATTTAACAAGAGGTATTGTAGATGAGTTCAGTACTTATGTACTGTCTCTTGATTTCCATATTTCAGGAAAGTCTTGAAAGTCAATCAGCAAAAGAGGTATGGTTTGTTATTAGTCTGCAGTAAAGGCATTACATAATGTGATATTTTGCCTGTGGAGTGTCCTTTAATCTGATTCCATTAATTATGTCTGCAGCACAAGTCAGGGTGTGGAGGTCACCTGTTTGAAACCGTACACACTGTATGAATTCAAAGTGCGTACACATGACCACAACAACCTTTATGGTCCCTACAGTCAGACGGTTGAGTGCCACACCCTTGAAGATGGTAAGCATGTTTTTGTAACTTCTTATGGTTTACGTCTGTGTATATACGGTGCTTCTTTTGACATAATAGGTGAAGTTAGATTGGCTTAACAAATAGTTTGAGTCTTCTGGCATACTACATCATGTAGGAGTGACAGTTCCGGACATTTTAAAGGGTCCTTGTGTCTCCGTCTTCAGGGTTAAGCAGTCTTCGAGGAACTGTTTCTTTTTGGACTTCTCAGCCATGGAGATACAAGTACTGTAATCCTTCCAAATGTTGTTCCCAATGTGGTGCATTTTTCCAGAGCAGCACTGCTATGAGAGCATCATATCACACATAATGTAGCTTAGGTACAGACATAAAATTTGGGTGTGCTTTGTCACTTCTTTGTATTGAATTAGAAGAGAAACCCAAGGTTTAAAAATGGAATGAGATTTTAAGGTTTCAAAGGAACAAAATTTCTCAGTGACTGAGCTAAATGTTGGGTTATTAATGATACTGAAGTATATAGGCTGTGTTGTGTCAAGTGGTGGGACAGTTGTGTGAATTATGAATTGGAAATGGTGTGGAAGGAAGTGTTGTGGCCATTTGTAAGGTACTGCACTAGCCATCTCTGAAGGAACTGTAAAATCATTGGAAACCATTGTGATAAAGTTATGTTATCTGAGTATGGAGCTGAATTGCGAATTATTGCACACCAGTTTGCAGTGAATAGTTGTTTGAGTTGTATGTTAATTGTAAAGAAATGTGTATTCTGACAGATTTAAATGTTACGTGTATGTTACTGCAGTTCCCAGTGCAGTGCTGGATGTGCAGTGGAAAGCTCTGAACTCCAGCACAGTACGTGTGTCATGGAAGGAACCACAGCACACCAATGGCATGATCAAGCAGTATGAGATATCATTTGTTCGGGGCTTTCCTGGAACACCAGAAAGTGTGCGCTCTGTTACTGTGTCTAATTCCAAGTTGAGCACTGAGGTTAGTAGGCAGTACACACATTAAATCTGTGAGGAAGTTGTGTTTGCATGATTGTGTTGTCATGTGACCTGGGAAAAGTGATGATTCAGTATGCATACAGGACCATTCCAGGTTCTGGCTGTTAGTTGCCAGCCTGTTAACCATGCAGATGCAGGTTCGATTCCGACTCAGTCCATATGGGTATAGACAGAGTGGCACTGTTGGACAGGTTTTTTTGGGGGGGGGGAGGGGGTGTGGGGGACTACTTAATTTGTCCCCCTGTCAGTGTCATTTCACCAGTTCTGTGTATTCATTTGTTTGTCACAGGTGCTGTATAATATTAGCAATTGACCTACTTAAGTGAAACAACAGAATACACCTGAGGTAAAGAAAAACAGAAAATGTGTTTAAACTCCACATTTAATGTTTGTCAGTTTATTTAAGGTTTTCCACCAGTGCAGCATTACTATATTTGCCTGAATATAAGATGGCCTCCTTTGGGTTTGATCTTTCAAAAGATACCTGTACAGAACATTTTGACTCACCCCCTTCTAGTGCCGTGGTCATGGAAGAGTAGAGCTATACCTCTACCCACCCTCTGGACCACAGTGGGCCTGTAACAGGATTGCTTTACCTTACAGACCATGTTCAAGGCCCTTTCCTATTTGTCAGATGATGCATTAGGATAAACATCCTCATATTGTGGTAAATGCAGTCAATTTCGGTGATCCTAAGTACAAAAGTTTGACCATAAGTTTACATCCTTTGAATTCTGTTCAGTATAGGGATTGAAACGATTGCTTCCAGAACAAATTTTAAGTGGGCATTTCACTGTCATGTTGACTTCCTTTGTGGAATTTTTAATATTTGCCATATTTCGAAGATGAAGGCAGCAGTGTCACTTGCCTGTGAAACTGCGCGTGCCGCACTCCAAATGAATGTAATCTTAATTTTTACTGCTGTCAGAAAGTCAGATCTTATAACTTTTCCCCAACTCCTTGCAGTGGCCACAACTGTCACATGAAAGTTGTGTCTAGTATTTTTTATTGTACCATTTACTTTTGTTTATGGCACGCTACCATTTAGTGCGGCGCAGTGTTGTGACATGTGGTATTCTATAGTTTTTCTTCTGTGCTGTCCGCTTCCCTTACCTCTACACAGTGCAATTAAAGTCCCAGTGCAATCTGCAAAATCACAAATTTAAATTACAGGATTTAATATTTTTTCCTCATCAAAATTCAAGAAGGGGGGGACCCACAACAGGGGTGTACAAGGATGGGTGTAATTGACTGACACATATGCTGTGTTGTTTTGGAATTGGGCCCAGAACCTTGCACTACAGTTTGCGTGTCATTTGGTGCTAAACGTTTGATCATTTATAAAGTTGCGTTGAACTCTGGGCACTGTTGTTTAGAATTATCCTACTACCTTCATTATATCTCCAAAATGTTTTGACCCATCTGGGAAATGATTGGGTTTAATTTAACAATGTGATATTTATTTGCAGGTTACAGATTTGGAGCCTAACACACGGTACTTTGTAACTGTAAAGGCCCTGACACGAGCAGGAATGGGCCCTCCCTCAGACACAGTAACTGTCACAATTCCTGTAGTTACATCGTCTCACATTCCGGCCAGTCAACGACCCTCATCTTCTCATGATCAAGAAACAGATCAACAACTAGGCAAGTGCCTTTGGCTTGGGGACCTGGCAGTGCCATATTGCTAATTACATATTGTGAAATTATCTTCCGTCATAAATTAACCTTTTCACTGCTGAATATCGTGTCACCAGCCTACTCCCTTTACTGGCTTCTTTCCAAAGTTCTGCGTCACTATGGAAGTGGCAGGGAGGAAATAGAAATTGAATTACTACATAATAACTTTTGTGTGAAAATGATACAGGGATGCTTGTGAATTCAGTTGTCACTGTCTGTGGCATGCAGGTTACAGGGAGTGTAATTCTGTTGCTAGGTGGAGTAGTGTTCCGAATTCAACAGGTGACACAGTGAAGAGGTAGCAGATAGGTCTGACAAGTAGCTCGTTATATTTGTACTAGATGGCAGAGTCAGCCCAGCAAGTGAATACATTCAGTGTACTTATACTTTTGTGAATTTACACTGGTTTATAATAAGACAGCAGCAAAAAATGCCATCAGTTACATCTATTGTAAGCTCAGCAAGGTTAAGATTAAACAGAAATTCACTAAAAATTTGAAGTGTGACTTTTTGTACAAAGCACACATCTTTGCAGGAGGTGGGGCTGAGCTGAGAGTCTGAAAAATATTCCATAACTTAACTTTGCACTTGTATGTGGTTCTTCGCTCATGCACATGCATACATACGTGTGTGTGCGTTTTATGTTGTTGCAAATAATGCATTAATTCTACCTTAAATACGGTCAAGCAGGTGACTTATGTTAAGGAATAAAGCTCTAAATCAACTCAAGTAATTCCCTTCCCCCCACTCCCCACCCACCAAAACCAAAAATTGTGCCACTAGGTTCTGCTGTGGGACACATCTGTAGTAATACACTTCGCTGTCCATAAAGTTTGGGTGTTTTCCCTACAGTAAAATTTTCTCATTAAATCTCCCATATCTTATTCTGGAATGTAAATATTTGACACATATGACACATATTGGTATGTTTGTTGTTCCCTGGCGTGCCAAAATGCATTGTCGTTATATTCTCTGTGTTGTAACTGAACCTGTCATTCAGACCAGACTGTATTAGTGTCAGCTGAACACATGCCCCAGGACCCCATACTTGTACAGAAGTGTTCTTCCTGCACCATGTTATAAGTTGTTTGCACATTTTGCAAGGATGAATATGCACATTATTACAAAAAATAATATTCTTTTTCTTCTGCATCTCATTTATTAGACACTAAATTCCTGTGAAATCAATCCATATATGGCGCTACAGCCCCTTCCGGGCCTTGGCCTCCCTCATAAGATGCCTCCATTTATCCCTGTTTTCAGCTCTTCTTCTCCATCCTCTTATCCCCAGCAGTTGTAATGCATCCCTGTGTACCACATCCGCCCATCTGCTTCTTGGTCTTCCCACTGGTCTTGAGGTGTGGAAGTTTCCATTTAAAACCTTTTTTGGAATCCTTTATTTTTCCATTCTTATTATGTGACCTGCCCATCATAATCTTCTAATATTAATGTCCTCCACAATGTTTGGCTCATTCTATAAACTGTACATTTCACTGTTCCATCTGGAATGTCAGCATCCCTTCTTTTGTATTGGACCATATATTCTTCGCAGTATTTTCCTTTCAACCGTTTAGAATCAGGTCTGCTGTGTTAGTGTCCAGGTCACACTTCCATAGCATAATATTGACTTAATTAGTGTTTTGTACAATCCTATTTTGTTGTTTCGATTAATTTGTTTAGATCAGAATATGGTTTGCAGGGATTTGTAGGCTTTATTACTTGCAGTTCATTCCAGACTCTGTTCCTTTCAAGAATCAGGTGTAACCTACCAACAACCTAGCTGCCCTAGACACTGTGAAATACTTGCAATTCATTCCAGACTATATTTCTTTGAAGAATCAGATGTAACCTACCAACAACCTAGCTACCCTAGACACTGTGAAATACTTGTAGTTCATTCCAGACTATATTTCTTTGAAGAAAGGAATTTAACCTACAAACATGTTAGCTACCCCAGTTATTCCAATGTCTTGCAAATGCAACAGCTGCTTTGAGGGTTTGATTTGCCTGTCTAGTCTATTTTTTTATCTACACAGTGATACATAGACACCTACCAGCCGTTTTACAGTAACTGGACCAGTGAATGTGCTAAATACAAATGTATTCAGGGTTTGTTATGGAAGTGTTAACTATCATTTCAGCATTCATTTTGAATGATAAGGTTGTTTTTACAACAATTGCTGTACAGATAGTAACGTTTGATTAACTCATGGATGTGTATTCACAGGTATTGTGGTAGGTGTCACTATTGGAATCATCTGCATCGTAATGTGCTTTGTTGCTATTGTGTGGCGAAAGCGCTGTGTCAAATCTGCATCCCGTGAATATTGTGGTGCAGCTATCGGGTCTGGCAGTCGTCACATTAATGGGAATGGCTGCTACAGGGAATGGGACAGGTCTCCTGCCAGTCATACTCGCATAATGGCTGCACGGTCAGAGAATCACGAGATGGATTACTTTGTGGCAGCTGTCACCACCAACATTCCTTGTGAAAATAACTCCGATCATTTGGATACAAAGGTAGTACACACTTTATTTATTCTACATTATTTAGCGTGAAGTATGGATTTTATGTTCCTTGAATCTACGCTTTGTTTTATTTTACATATGTTGTATCAGTTCGACCAAATCTTTTTTGAGAACAAAGTTAAATTTTCCTGCAATATGTGTTTGTGCTTTCTATATACACATATGTATATATTTGGGGGGGGGGGGGGGGGTTAGGGTTTAAATTTGAGCATGAATTGATTTTTTGTTGTGTTTTTAAAAAAAAATTTGTTAAATTGTGGGGGGGGGGGGGGGGGTTATGGATTCAAATTGAGCATGAATTGAATTTTTGTTGTTGTTTTAAGTACTTTTGTTTGGAAGTACAAGGGAAAAAATTATTTTCAGTAGTGATTTCTGATCTTCTCTGTTTGCCAACATGTCATACACGTCATGTGTAGTGTGCAATGGAGAAACCGGGCTGAACTTCTGACATATCATTTGTGTCAAGTGTTGTGTAGTGTGCAGCGGAGAAACCGGGTTGAACTGCTTTCATGTCATCATGTCATTTGCAGTGGAGGAACTGGGCTGAACTTCCAACATATTGTATGTGTCGTGTGTTGTGTAGGGCACTGTGGGGTAACCATGCTGAATTTCTGACATGATTGTGTTCTTACAACATAGCAGTGAGGCCGGCTCCAACAGGTCACTTCACTTTACATAACATATTCATGGAAAAATGTCCACTGTGTGCTAGAATGAGTGGACGATATGTGGTGATCATGCATGTGAGTCTGATGATTTTTGTCAAAAAGGCTTGCCTCTTGCACAGACTAACTGCTGTCTCCCTGTTTCCTGTTTGCAACTGAAGTAAGTTTCATTCAGCATGACCCATTATGATGAAGGGTCAGCCCTTTCTCTGAATCCCTTCTTTCCGACGTAGTTGTGGTTGTCTTAAGTATGTCTGCCTCTTTGGTCAGAAATGGAATGCCAGTGAAGGAAAGCAGTACCTGTACTGTATTTCTTTCAGACCGATTTTTAAACTTCCTTGGTTTCCCTTGTGCCTATTACAGTACATAAATTTGTGTGAAGTGTTCTTCATCATTAAGCAAAGTGGTCTCAGTAGATCATTTGTGCTGCTTCCAGTTGCACTGGAATTTGTTTTGGTTTGAAAGGCAGATTTCAATACTGTAATTTAGTGTGGCTGTTGATGTGATGTTACGTAGGTGATACTCTGTATCAGTTGCCATGATTCTTGTAATTCATTTGTATCTCTGTAACTGAATGGCAGTTTCATTCTTCAACCTGTAGTGAAGTCACAAACTTGTACTGGTGAAAGGATCTGAAGAACTGCTGTTCAGGTGATGTTATTGTCATACTGTGAGTAGTGTAGAGATAGATACATTATTGTATTTGAACTGTGATGTGTGATGTGTAGGGTGGCTACCCAAATGGACAAGCAAATGGTCTGAAGCACCCACTGCTGACCATAGGACGGATTCCCAATGGACAGGCATCACGTGACAGATACAGTGTCCGTATCATAGAGAATCCCCAGGTAAGTCAAGGAAGCATCTGTTGCTGGTATTAGCAAATGTTATTGCAATATTTGAATTAGAAAATGTTAGCAACCAGAATGGCAACGAAAAATCTTTGATAAAGCCTGACAGTGCAGTATGTCACTCGAGTGCAAATTCAGTCCAATTCGAGCACTTTGTGATAGTAATTGGTGATTGTACCATACGTATATACTGGTGGACTTTATTTGTGATTGTAAGATTCAAAATGGATACATATTGTATTAGCCTTTGATGTCTAGGAATAAAAGATCATAAATCCATTAATCCTAGATGCTGGATATTTCATTCACTGTAGAGACTGGGTATGGCCTGGATGACGTATGAATTGGGGTTTGATTTCTGGCAGGATGAGATAATTCTTGTGATTAAAGCATCCAGATGAGCTGGATTTCACACATTCTCTTCTTCAAAGGCACTTGGGTGCTTTTTCCACAGGGCATAAAGTGGCCAGGATGCAAAGCCATTGACATACGTTCATATTGTGCCAAGGTTCAGAATGCACTGGGCCGTACCTCCATTCTGCCATAGCCCTTTTTACTGCATAGTGCATGATTAAGCATGAGCAAAACTTCACTCGTGGTGAGATATGTTGGGGTTATAGCATTAATGCTGACCAAATGTAATGCTTGGCCATCTGGACTATGTGAATATGTTGTTAATGCAGTGCACAGTCAGTTGGACCAACGTGTGTGTGTTGTCAGTGCAGCATATGGTAGGCTGGACCATGTGAATGTATTGCAGTAATGCATTGTGTGGCCATTAAAGGTTAATTGTACTGTGGGAGTTTGAGATTCTGACAGCATTTTTCTGAAATGTGATGTGTTATTTTTGGATGAGTAGTTCGCATTGTTTTGAAGGATCACAGTGCCTTCATCTTCAGGATCGGCATTCTGAGAGGAATTCTGTATCTGTCAGTGTACTAGTTTACATGTGACTCAACCTTAGGATCACCAAACACATGGAAATGGTTTTACTTAACATGATTAAAGTACATTGAATGGCTCATGAAGACTTCCCATGTTACACAGTTCAGCCGTGTGGAAGGTGTTGGTTCTGAGCAGAGGCTGCCGTTGCCAGTGACTAAAGCCCATACCAGTCACTCACACGGTGTTCTGAGATCAGAAGAGGAAGTTCGGTTGCTGGCAGACCATCACGACCCTCTGTGCACAACTGGGTATGTTGCAGCACTGCTATGCAATTCTGTGAATTGTCTTTTGAACAGAAGTAGCCAAACAGTTCTTGATTTTGTATTTTTTGGTGGTAGTAGCTGTGAAATTGCTCACAGGTACATCACACAGAGGTTATAGGAGATGAAGTGAAAATGGAAGCATGCCTGCTTTGCTACTGCTGATGTACATGTATGGTGACTGAGGGTGAGAAGGCACCATGCCTGTACCCAATTTATTGCATGAATCTTAAAAATGTGCATGTTATATGCCTTATGCAGGGTAGCATAGCTCATGACCTACACTTGCACATGGTATAGTGTCTTCTTATGCACCCTGTGGCTAATACTGCGTAATATAAAGCAATGGTCTACGTACACAGCTGTGTTTTGCTGTTGGTACTAACATTGCAGTCCATGTAGTGACATGTTTTTGTCTTCAGTAGTTATTTTCATGGTGTACATAAATTGAGAGCAGCATTTGGGTTTAAAGCTGTGAAAGGTTGATGCACACTGGTCTTGGAAGACAGCATTTTCAGGGACAGCATATTAGGGTCTCTACTGCTGTATCACTCAGAAAACCCTTGGGAACTGAAGGAATTCATCAAAACTAAAATTGTCTGTTGTGTGAAGGGTGAGTAAGGAGAGCTTGATAACACAGCCAGCCTTCTGTGACTGTTTTTAAAGGGGGCTGCAAGAGGAATCCAAGGGCTGCTGTGAAAGGAGAAGATTTCTGCAGAAATTCTTGTTACAGAAAATGTACTGTGTTTCATCACTGTGTTACGGCTCCCAGCTATGGAAGAAGAGGTTATAGCAGCATCTGAAGCCTCTTATGTGTGATGGTCCTGCCCAGCATTATCAGGCAATGTGGTGCAGCAATATGGGATTCTGGTGCCAGTTTAATGTCCAAGTGGCAATCAGTGTGAGTCACACTGCTTGGGATGAAGTCACTGTTTGTTGAATGACTTTCATGCGAAGGCAACTGCAGTCTGTCTCTGGGTTTCACGGTGATGAGTGGTACTGACGCAGTGAGCCGTAGTGCACATTCGGCAGTGAGAAACCTGACAAACAAAACGTGCACGAGTTGTTGAGATTGCACTGGGCGGGCATTGGCAGCGGAAATATTGTAGCTGTGGAGGAGCCTGCAAGACACTCAGTCAAGTTCTGAAGCTGTGGAGCCCATAGACCATCACTTTGAAGGTCATGGCTCAGACATTTTAATGCACTGATGGCCCATGCTTGATCATGACATCACTTACTTACCTCAGGAGAAGTTCCAAGGTGTGAGGGGAGACTGACTGTGTCCCAGAATGCTATAAGGAAGTCTACAGTCAGAAGCTGAAGGCTGTCACTGAAGGTCCCATGCAGGAGTTCTTGAAAAACCAGTCTTCAACCTGACTTTAGCCTCCATTTCCTCTCTGCCTTCAGCTTCATCTGGAAAGCTTGCCTGACCTCAAGAAGCCCCTGTGGGGTTATCTTACTAATTTTGAGTATATACAATTTTTATGTTTTTATGTGCTCTAATTGTCTTATATCTTAATGGGTGAACAGTATATAAAAAATAGGTCGAGTAAGGATATGTTGATTTTATTGTATATTGGGTAGTGTGTCCTGTATATTGGGTAGCGTGTCCTGTGTTATTACATGTGATATATGTCCTCTAATTCACACTTTCTGTAACTTGATTCTTTAATGTATTGAAATGTTTATATCATATGCAGTTTTTTTTTTCTTTAATTTGGGATTCTGAAAGCAGTATTTATTAAGATTATGTTCTTTTGGAATGTGATGCTGTGTATGTGGCAGATAGGGTCCAATGTTCTGCAGGAAGAAATGTAGCACATTTTTCCAAAACATTAGTCACAAGATTTAAGGAGGAAACTGGACTGTACAGTAGGAGAGCCACAGACTAATGATTTTTGTGAAGTTTGACAAAAATCTTAAAAGATTCGCCATAGAGCTTGTTACCAGGTGTGATAGTAAAGTGTATGAGGAGCTGGGTTTTCTTCTGAACTGTGCCTTTACTGGAGGAACAGCTGTCTGACATTTAGTAAATGTTTTAATATTAAAGATAAAATAAATACAATTTTCCTTCAAAGTATTGTTTACTTTTTAGAGGGGAAGACGTGTGTCTGCAGCCTGAGACCAGTGGCGGGGTATCAGAAGATAACAGCTGGAGTGATAGAGACAGGACGGAAGGTGCCACTGGTGCAGAGGTTCAAGCAAATAACCTTGACCTTGACACCACCAAGGTCACGAATTTGGACTTGAGTTGTGATGGTGGCAGTGTCCTCAGTGAAGGGGGTATCGACAGTAGCCACCAAAATCAGGAGCACCTTAACAGTCAGCAGCATTCCCCACATCACCATTATCGTAGTCATCATCACCATCATCCACAACAAAACGACAGTAGTCATAATCGCCATCGCCAAGGCCATATAAGCCTTCATCACATCGATTACAATACGGGTACCACTACAACAAGAAGCCAGTTTCATCCACCCCTTTGTGAGCAACCCCCAGTAATAAATACAGGCTCACACCCAGCTGAATTGTCGTCTGAGGCGGCAACAGCAGCAGCTTCCTCATAGAATGATCTGTTGTGTGACCAGTAACAAAGTCACATTGCTGGAACTCTTTGAAATACTGTGAAAAAAGTAATGAAATATAGGTATGTTTCAGGTGTATGCGGGTACAAGTGAATATTTTATTAAGTAACTGAGGTAATTAGTGTTATTTAACTACTGTAATGTACTGTATACTTCACTGCTGCTACAGAAGCTAGTACTGCTGCTACTACCACCACCACCACCACCACTTTCACCACCACTACTACTACTACTGCTGCTGCTGCTGCACCATTGTCACTAGAGCCATAACCTCAGCTGCCAGGACCATTTGTACCATCATCAGAGTCCACATACCCACGGTGTGTTCAAGAAGTTGCTACAACAATATTTATTTATTTCCAAACCCACTGGGTGGTTTTGGTGACCACAGTTGTGGTTGGCAGGTTGTGTGACTAGGTCCTTCTTAAAATCTGCAACAGTAGTGGTGTTATGGTGGTGCTGAAGGTGTCTGTCATTGAGGCTTGCAACTCGCTGGTTGGTCATACTAGAGTGTAGTTATTTTGGCTTTTATAAGCCCTGAAAGGCTGTTACCAGGATGGGTCTGTTTGTGGGCGTTGTAGATGAACTAACTCATACATACAAATTCCGAAGAGTCCACCTCTTTTGTAATGCTACTTGCAGGAACTCATACAAACCATGAGCAGTCCACGTGTTTCATAATGCTACTAAGAGGAAATTGCACAGATCACAGTCAGTCCACCTGTTTCATAATGCTACTAAGAGGAAATTGCACAGATCACAAGCAGCCCACCTGTTTCATAATGCTACTAAGAGGAACTCAGAGGAACTGCCAACAGCCCATCAGTTTGGTAATGGTATTGTGAGGAATCCACGCAGTGTCAGTGAGAAGTGTGCTGGTACAACACTGCCTTGAGAGACTTATTACTGATGTCCCTCTTCATGTTTTGCTTTATGTCTTACTGATTGCTTGCTTATTGATATTAAAGGGAGATGTTCATCATACAAAATTTTTTCTGTAAAAATTGCATCGTAGGGCACAACAATATGGACTGTAGCACTTTGCTGACAGGAATGAAATGACAGTTAATTAAACTGTGCAAGAACACAGTGCTAATAAACAGCAGCACAACATTCAGTGAGTCTTTTGTCACTGTTGAAATGAAACATTGTTGAGGATTTGTGTCTTCTGGGATTTTACATTGCATCACGGACTAAGTGGTTTCTGATGCTTCGAAGGAACTGCCGTCATTCAGAATGTAGGGAGCCAGTACCCACTGATGCAATGTAACATCCTAGAGCAACAAATCCTAACATATACTGCTGTGGAAACTCAGAACTGCCTGTAGTCCCAACTTGATAACAGCCTGAGGGAATTGGTAATGGGTAGCGTGGCAGCACATCGGGTTGTCAGATCTCAAGCTACAAGTGCCACAGATGGTGCCACAAAGGACCTTTTTACACCTGTCTGTCCCAGCCATGATGATACACCTGTATGCACACCCGCATGCTATCACCACCAGTCTGTTGTGTATCCGTAAGAGAATAGGTGGCATCTGTGATGGTAACCGTTGACTTTGAGGAGTATGAAGGTGTACAGTTATGAAATATGTGTTCACCAGCAGGGTCCCCACTCACCTACAGATGTTTGACGGTATGACACAGTATGCTTGAAGAGCCTGATGATTAATAAAGGCAGTTTTATGAGAAACTTCTAATGTGTTCAGTTGTGATGATATTTACAATTGAAGACAGAATTGATGTGTTTATTTATGTATTTATGTTTTTATGGTGGACCTGAAGGGGCAATTTTAAATTGATATTTATTTTCTCCTAAATTTGACAATTTTCCAAGTATTTCTTATACAGCCTGTAGCATTTGCCAGAGATCACTCTCCAGTCACTATGTACAGTTCCTATTACTTCTAATGTTTAAAACAGTGTATATTGCTCATGAGTGGGAGCCCTGTGCAGATGTTTCATTCTCTTACGGCCTGTTTGTGCCAGCAAGGGCACCTTTATGTAAACTATCTTAGTTCTGTATGGGGAAGAGTAGTAGTGTTGGTGTTGTCGAAATTGAGTGTTTGTGAATGGCCTGCTGTCACTTGCCCAATTGACATCTATTTTAAATTGGCTTTTTATTTCACTCTTGTATTTTTGGGTCACTACCGTGTGATAGAGTTGATGTGCATTGTTAAGCTCGCACCTTGCCAGTATATGAAAGAATAAATAGCTGAGTTTGAGTTTTTTTTACCTAACTGACTAAACTACACAAAGCAGAATACTTTCTGTGATGCTAACAGCCACTCTGCTAGTCAAGAAATTGCCCACATTTTACAGAACCTGAATGTTCATTACTGAGTTCACCGCAATCTGCCACTTGCACCAGCCACGGTAATTCATTCCATGCCCTCCCATCCCATTTCTTTGAGATCCATTTTAGCCTTATCCTCCTTTCTATGCCTTGTCTTCCAAGTTGACCCTTTCCATCAGGTTTCTCCCCTAAAACTTTATGCATTATCTTCACCCCTGTACATGCCACACCCTGCATAGTTTCATTTACCTTTTCAACCCCATCTTATTTTCACCCTCACTCCTACTGTATCTGTTCAGTTTGTTTGAATTAATACAGAAAAGAAACTCTGGTATGGTAAAACATAAAGGTCCTGCCAGGCATTGTTCGCTTGTATGAGCTGCTAGGCAAGATCTCAAAGAATGTAAAGATCATAAATGTAGCAGGCAGTAAATTTGTTTAGTTGGGAGTGAAGGTCTTCCTGACACAGAACTGGTGCCAGTGCCTTGAGACAGATGATTGGTAAAGGGTAATTCTGTCTTAAAACTGAACGTGTTCATGCAGCTGTTTAAAAATGTGTGTTGGCATCAGTGTCTTGTGCACGTGGCAGTGGCACTCTACACCCGGCAGTTCTGGCATAACCATATTTCCATGTGAATGTTGTGGAGTCAGATGGGTTGGTGACAAGTTACGGCCACCAGAATTGTGGTGTGTAAATGTTCAATCATTTGCCCCTCAGATTAATATGGAGAGCTTTTTAAGGAGCAGAATGTTTGTTCATTTTCTTTATGTGTTATCTGTTACTGATATGCACTTTTCAGGATGTTCATTGGCCGTGCAGGTAGCATGGGACTGGGTTAGAAATCTTGTCAGCTGAGAATGTGTGTGTGTGTGTGTAGACATTTTACACAATAACCATAAGGTGTGCTGCAATTTACTTCCTGTACTGTGGCATCTCCTATGCCATTCAGTGCAGTAGCTGGATACGTAACGTATATTGTATATTAAACATAGCTGTTTAGGGTGTGATCTTGTTACAGCAAGTGATGTCACCCTTCAAGAGTATAATGCTGGTACCTGACATAGAAGAGTGTGTGTAAAATAATACAGAATGGTTTTGTCCTTTCCACACATTTACTGTCTCTCTCTGTGTCTTGTTCTCTAACCTTTCTGTCTTTGCTCGCCGTTGTCAGCCCAGTTAGGCCTCGTCTCCTTGTTTGTACTGCTGTATGGTTTGTGTGTTCCTAACCATTGTCACATAATGTACAGTAGAACTGCTCCCTATTTACATATGATACGTAGCAGGTCATTCAACTTGGCATGTATGTTGCATTCATACTGTGTACGTAGTGTGCATTTTCCACTGACCTCAAACTCTTTTTTTTTATTTTTTATAATAGGCAGCCGGGATATAAAGATACCTAATGGAAATTTGGTAAATTTCTAGCGGAGTTTTGATCTGCCGGAAGTGCCTTGCATCATTGTATTGCAAGGGTAACTCATTGCATCCAACGTTACACCAATCCTCCCCCTCCCCTCCCCCAAATGTATATAGTATTCAGTCACGTGATAAGCTTACTGTTGGAATAGCGGGGTGGCGTTTCTGTTTGAAGTGCCTCAATTCCTGAAATTTGGCAGCGTGCTCCAACAATATTTCCGATGCTATAATTACACCTAGTTTTGATTTGTATGGTAATTAGGGAAAGATCTGTAATGCTGTGCTTATTGTAGTCTGAAACACCGATTAACTACTGACAGGATTGCTTTGTTTGGTTGAAGCCACATGCAAAGACGATGCTGTCTGTGTGTGTTACAGTTCGCTGTCAGTTAGTTAATGATAGGAATGACAGAATACAATTTAAAAAGTATTTATAGAAAATAAGTAAAAGTGAGATCAAAAGTTAAAATATTTCTCAAAACAGTTTTGGGTCCTCGGTGCCTTTTATATGACGTACAAATTACTTCTTATCATAAAGGTTTTCTTTTGGTGATCTGTGAGTGTGTGATTGTGTGTGAGTGGTGATGATGATGATGATGATGATGATAAGTTACCAAGATGAAAGTCAGGTTTCTGCTTGTAGATGTAGGCTAATTACCCATTGCTCGCTCGGCCAGGATATCTGCTTGCTACAACTAGCCAGTAAAGCCCATAGAAATATGAGAGGCTCTGATGTTGTTTGCCCTAGTAACATGAATTAGATTTCTTCTGCATGGACTTGGACTGTGTGACGGACATGTGTAAGGTAAATCTGAGTATTTACTAGCGTTTTGCTTAAGAGCTGGTATCCTGTCTCACCTCTGTGAAAATTGTTTGTTGTTTTCCAAATCTGTTTTAAAGTCTTTTTTATTCACCACACAAACACTTGCATGATGCGCAGTGGAACAGTTGGTTGAGGCACTACGCTACATGCTGGAAGGTTGCGGGTTTGATTCCCAGTGGGGGTCGCTGGGATTTTTCATTTACATACTCCTTCTGGCTGCACTATGGCCCTGGGGTTGACTCAGCCTCTAGTAGAAGTGAGTACCAAGAATATTCCGGGGGGGGGTAAAGGCGGCTGGTGTGTAGGGCTGACAGTCTTGCCACCTTATCCAGAAATCCTGGGAGCCTCAGTCTCCTGGAACCCTAAGTGCCTGGCCAGGCCTCTGTAGGGATAGCTTGACCTTTACACAAATGCTGTAATTCATGTATAATTAAATCTAGTCTGTTATCTGAGAACTCTTCATACAAAAATTAATGATTTCTTGAATACTAAGATGGAATGCAGCAGCGCAGGTACCGAAATAAATGTTTAAAAAATACATACGGATATTCTTCGAAAATTGTACTGCAAATCCATGGAAAGAAAAATATGCTGTTTTCTTCTGTAAATTATCATCTGCGAAGTAGGATTAAAGTGGCAGTTGTTTCTCGCAGTTTAATACTTTATGGTAATGTGATTCTTATCGGCATTCAGTGCTTCGAAAGTCACGACAGTTTTCTTAACTTTGGTAATGTTTTTAAGCTTCTTTGTATAAAAATGTAATTAAGATTATTTGGGAAACAAAACCCATCAGAAATGCAATGTTAGAAGGAATACGTTCAGTGGGGTCCTTATTTGAGTATAGAAGTTTAAATGTTTTGTGTGTATTGGTATCCATTTTAGAATTATTAGGTATATCTTGTTTTCTGGGCTTTTCGGTCTTTTTCTCTGGGCTTTTCTGTATTTGGTGACAGTTATGTCAGACGGTCAGTTAACAGTCATATGTCATGCAGGTAGTAGGCATTGGCAGACTGATGAACAGAGCAACAGAAGCAAGTCATCCATCTTTTGATATCTCCTTTCTCTTCCCTGAGGGGTTCCTCTAGTTAGAAAGTGGCAAGTACGTGTTCTCAGGTTTTGGCTGCCAGCTACAACTTGGTAGTCTTCATATCTGTTAGAAGAAAGTAACAACAACCCCCCTAGCCTCCACATTTCCTCTTGATAAGACCGTAAGCAGGCATTTTATTATTATTATTATTGTTGTTGTTGTTGTTGTTCAGTTCTTAATTTTGATCTAAATTTTTCTTCTTGTGTAAGAAAAATATTTTAATCATTCAGTTCCCATTTTTATAATGGAGTTTCTCATATGAATACCTCATTTTTAAAATACATAGAGCATAATGCATTTTTATACAAAAACAGTATGTTCTGTCATTGTTTAATTGTAGTTGTGTTTATATGTTTTTTATATCTATACTTTGTACGTATAGTTTTTGCACCATCATATATATATTGTACCCCTGCTCCTGCATATGGCTCCGTTGTGAATTGGAGTTAATTTAAGTGTACAGTTGAAATTGGGAGTGGTTACAGTTCTTCCTATTAAGCCCATGTTTGGAGAAGGTACTGTTTAGTATTAAATTTCAAGCTGTAAATATGTTTGTTTAAGACCCTCAAATCAAAATTCATTGTATATATTGTGGTTTGTACTGGGTAGATTATTTTTGTAATCATTTCAGATATTATCTTAGTAATGCTAATACACAGTCAGTAGACAGTGAGTTCTGTTGTTCTTGTGGCAGATTTTATACAGGATTTGACAGATGTGAAGCTTTTTTTTTTAAGTTATTCTGTGCATTTTTCTTATCATTCAATTATAAAACAAAGTCATTGCACAAGTTACAACCAAAACTAAAAATATCTTTCATCACTCCGACACACATTGGCATGTCTGTGCATTGCTCAAAAAATATAGTTAATGATATCTGCAGTAGTAATTGTATATAGCATTCAGCCTCCCAGTACTGTACATTTAGTGGCTGAATGCCACATACATTGAATTTTGCAGGTGTAATTAATTATATTGTGGCAGGTTATAAATATGATGTATGAACTCCCCGAGGACGGCACAGATGGCACAGATGTGCCAACATGTAGGAGTGGAGATAAACCAGACCTGAAGCATGTTGAATTAATTGTGTGAAAGAGTCAGTGAAATATGCTTTAAATAGAAAATTGGTTCAGAATCTGAAGTTAACTAGCTCAAAGTAAGTGTAATTGAATGCCTTGTCCGTGGTGAAGGAAGTGTGAGAGGTGTGCAGCATCACAAGGCATAGAACAGTGTTGTTGTTGTTGTTGTCAGGGTACTGTGGGCCATTGATATGCAGCAGACATGAATGTCGCAGTGCTGAGTCTTTCCAAAGAGGTAGGTCATGCACAAAATAAAACAGTTCGGTTTTGACAAAGAGCTGGTCTCAGAATGTCTGATTGGGGGTGTTTTAGATATAGGTTGATAGTGCTGAGTGACAGGAAGCAACATGCATGACGTGAGACAGTGGCTTTAGGAGCTGTGGTGTTGAAGTATGAGAAGCAATGAGTTGGAAAGTCAGCAGATATTGAGGGCTCACTATACCTATGAATATTAAGGAACTTAAATGGCTTACTGCAAAACAATGTATCCTAGACAAGTAACTGTACAGGTTTTATTTACTTATGAGAGAGTGGTCTGTGAGTGGAATCAGGAACTGCATTTGGAATTCACAGGGCATGGGTATGGTTCACCACTCCCATTTTTCAATCATATAGCTGTAGGATCTCGAAATAATTTATTTATTATTTTTATCCTTTTTGTTCCCATTTCTTCATTACTTCTGTGTTGTCTGTTAGGTCCGTTGTGATCACATGCATGAACCGATCCTCTTCACTGCCGTTAGTGAGCCATTTCAAATGTATCCATGATTTATACTTGAAAGGCCATTTGCTGAACAGGCCCAAGAAAGTTATCTGTAGAACAAAGTATAAATAAGCATGAGAATATCAAATACAGCAGTACGGTGTTTTTTAAGGATGTTCAGACCCGGTTTGTAAACTTACCCATCTGAACACATTCTCTATTAACGAGTGAGTAACTGTAAATTTTACATTAATTAGATTGTAATTGTAATGATATGCTAAGCTAGACAGTGCTGGTTGTTTGGTGTTGTATGTGGCTGTTGCCCTAGTTCTGTGTCAGTCAGTACAAGCATATGTCCATCAGAATGTCTCAAATGTGTGTGCAACCTGCAGAACATGATTTCTAATGAAGCTTAAACTTTCCTGGGTTTAATAAGGAAGCAGCAACTTGCCATAAAGGTTCTTGTGGTGGGGACTGCTATAATTGACTTATGTGATGTGACAGATGGATACCAGGTACAAGAGCAAGGTGTATGGTATTAGAGGAAAGAGAGGACTGTGACCAAGGTCATGAGTGAACCATCATTCTTTTTTCCCTGTACCCAGACAACTATTATTGCCATGTAGACTACTCTTCTGCCCTGTAAAGGAGGCAGCAGGTACCTCCAAAATCTGTTCCCAGGATACATAAAGTTTTTGGTAATGCTGGATATATGCATTTAACATTCAAATGAGCAGCAGTGTTTGTGTTGTCTACATATGCTTTATAATTTTATTAGTCATATCCTGCTGTTGCAGGTCATGTGGGATGCACAGTAAATAAGAGAGACTTCCTAATGCTTCTCCAATAAAATACTGAAGAAGGTAGCAGACAGCCAGACAGAACGTAACTGTTCCTGTAAAGAAATGTTTGAATGGTTGAAAGCAAAAGGCATGTGTTGTGAAATGTCTTCCGTAGATCACCTTCATTGTTACGTTGCCATAAATTATGCCAAGTAACAGTTGCATCCATGATTTAGTGTGTGTGTGTGTGTAGTTTCTGTTGTTCATAGCAGCTGTCTTGCTTGCATGCTTCTACACACCTTTAGTGTTCATGTTACTGACAGCTGATTCATTTCCTTGAAACTTAGATCATTAACATTTTTCAAATAACATATCAAAAGAAGCTATTTCAAGTTACAGCATCTCAGTACTATAAGAGTCAATACAGTTCATGTTGGCTAAAATTCATACTACGGAACTTTAGTCTCACATGTGTTAACGGTTTTAACATGGCTGTTTAAAATTAAAGTGTTATAAATCTGCTGGTAATTTGACAGTCACAGAGTGTCAAGCTTGAGAGTTGCTAAATTGTGTTTTTGGAAACTAAGAGGAATCATTTCAATTCTTGCATTTTTAGATTGCAGCTTGGTAGTAGCAAGTATTCCTTCAGTATAGTCTGTTCTTAATTTCTTCATGAATTTGAATTTGTTACTGCCATTGACAAGATTTGAACATTCCCACATTTTGTAAGATTTTTAGCCAAGGAGAACAGATTGTGACTGTTGCTCAGTAACATGTTAGTTCTGAGTAAATTGTGTGTGGCAAACAGAAGTGACAGGAAGTTGCAGTCTATACAGTGCTTGCTGTTAACTCTGTATTTTCGCCTCTTTGCAAGAAACTGCAATGCACTACCATTTCTTGCACAGTTTTAAGTAATTGTGTTATCTGACTGAGAGTAAATTTTAATTCACTGATAATGCATCATATTTTAAAATGTAAAAATTCTAACAGCATTAAGACAGTAAAGTACAAGAGTGAAAAAGAGTGCTGCTGTGTGGGACAAAATTCGCTGCATGCAATTATACCCATGACGTTACGCAGCAGTTTTGCACTCCAGTTGTCATGAGCATGTCGGAATTAATTTAAAAAGTTAAGTTCTCTATTATTACAGTTACTTCCTTGCATGTTATCTGTATGATTTTCTCCTGCTTTCTAGTGATAAGAATTGCACATGTGACTTTGTTTTCTCTGTATTTGCTTCTAGACCAGCTGACCAAGATCCTTTCTAGCATCTGATAGTTCATCTGTGTTATTATTTATAGTATTCATGTTTTCTGTCTTTCAGTTAACAACAGCATAGACTGTAAGCTGGTTTGTGCCATGTAATCCAGTCCTCTCTATTTGTCTTGTCCCTTCCTGATGGCATATTCTAAAGCAAAGGTGCAAAGCAGTGACATTGAAGATTTACTTTGTTTCCATTCATTCTGTGTGGGAGATGTGTTTTACAATTTTTATTCCTGTCTGGACTTTACCATTGGTCGTATTGAAACCCATTGTAATTCACCTAACTATTTTCATGGTTGAACCACATTCAATGACAGTACAATACCAATCCATCCTCTTAGCAGGATTACAGGATCTATTGGGAGGTCCGTAAATGCTTTGTTATGTATCCTCCTTACATTTTTCTGCACTATCTAATCATCCTTGATAATTTTGTCTTTATGTACAGTTAATGTCAAGAGAGGAACACTAGCAAATATTCTGTATGGAATGGATACTAGGGATATTCCGTCCATTTCTATGACAGTTCTTCATTCTTTATCGCAGAATTAATCAGTATTTGGTTCTCAGAACAAGTTTTTACTTTCTGCTTGCATCAGAGGTGCTGGAATTTGGTGAATAACAGCAATGATACTGAGAAGGAAAAGTAAAAAATCTGGATTGTATATATTTAGACTTCACCTCTTCTATTTAAATTATTCATAAGGTCAAGAATCTAGTTACACATATTTTTGAAATTAATATAATGAGCCTCTCTCAGAACAAGAAGATGTGTGCAGTCTGTGTGAGTAGTATTGACCCACATTCACCATATCGCAGCTGGTATAGACTGGTGAACAGTTTGTATCAGCTGCGATGTGTTAACTTTGTAATGCTGGAATATAGATCAAATTAGTTGTCAGTATTGTGTAACTAATAAAATCCACAGAGCAGAGTCCTCCTCCAAGAGCTAACAGGTCTTCTGCTAGTCGAGAAGTTACTTGCATTTTGTGCAAAGTGAAAGTTCATTCCTGTGTTCACAACAGCCAGGGGTTTGTCTTTTTTTAAATCAGACATCAGTCCATGCTCACCCAGCCTATTTATGATTCATTTTAATATTATCCCCCCCCTCTCTGTACCTAGGCCTTTCAAGTGGATTCTTTGCTTTAGGTCCCCACCAAACCCTGTCTTCATATCTCTCCTCCCCATATTTGCCATGTACCCCACCCAGCTCAGCCTTCTTGTTTTGATCACTGTAGTATTGTTGGCTGAGGAGTTAAAATCATGAAGCATCTCCTTGTACAGCTTTCTCCAGTCTCCTGTAACTTCCTCTCTTTTAGGCCAAAATGTTTCCCTCAACACCCTATTTTGGAGTGCACTCAGTCTCTGCTCTTCCATTAATATGAGAGCAAGTTTGACACCCGTATGAAACATCACACAAAATTACAGTTCTTTGATTTTTTAATCATCATATTATTAGCAACGAGGAACACAAAACATTTGGACCAAATGGTAGAAGGCATGAACTGAATTTAATCTGCTGTTAATTTCCTTATGCTTACAGTTTTTATTTGCTAGTTTTTTCAGAATATTATAACTTCACCACATTTTGAAAGGATTTGTTACCCATAATTGTCATCATTGTTGCTAGCACTCTGTTCACTGAACGTGAACTTATATCTAGTTTTCTTAACATATACTTCAGTCTCCTGACTGTTGTCTAATAAACTGTCTGTATTTTTCTTTCTAGTATCCATGTTTTCACCCAATAAATTTAACATCCTCATTGTAAACCAGTGGTTGATATATCCTGTTCAATTTCTGTCTTCCCTGATTTACAATGACCTTGCTAATGTTGTGTTCTAAAGCAAAATTAAAAAACATTGCTGATAAAACATGGTAATAATGTGTACTTTAAGACAGCTGGTTTGTTAATATGTTCAAAAGGAAGATAGCACACATACTCTGTTCCTCTTCTTTAAATTTGTTGAGAAGAGCTGTCATTTTGTAGACCATGCGTGAGTGTTGTTGTTGGTGTAATGATGGTGACTGATCAAAGTGTGGGAGGATAAACATGCGTGAGTGCCACTGTATTGACCACAGATCCCACATGGGCTCTGGGATCAAACCTGGGCTTGAGTGGTGAGAAGCTGGTGGTAACTGTCCATGTCATTCCGATTTCATACATGCGGTCAAAAGAAACTAGTAATTTTGTATAAGTTCTGCACAGGTAATTGCAAAGATGTGACAAAAAAAAATCCCTGTAGTTATGTTTTTAATAAACTTTACTGACGCTAGGCTGCATTGTAAAGGAAAAGTTGAATAGTCTGATACCATTTTACTTAAAGGGAGCTCTTCTATAGCAATTCTATGTCACTGGCAACAGTAAATCTTAATTCTTCATGTAAAGTGCTTTTTTTTTTTTTTTTTTGTTTCAGTTTTTACCAAATTTCAGTTTTCAGGCCAGGCTTGAAATGAAAAGAAAGTCTTCAGTTCCAAATTTAC
>Ga0123354_10002600_pt1 | contig 24072 bp, 14 predicted proteins | sample TergutLab28metaG_2_FD_97872 | JGI IMG/M metagenome (GOLD analysis project Ga0123354, IMG submission 97872) | Labiotermes labralis P4 segment gut microbial communities from Petit-Saut dam, French Guiana - Lab288 P4 | ecosystem: Host-associated > Arthropoda: Insects > Digestive system > Gut ... | reverse complement strand
GGATGTAACCATCCTGAACTCGCTAGCAGACAGCCAACATAACTAATATGACAAATACCAATTGCAGTGAATACAGTACTAGATTCCTGATGATGGACAGTAAATCTGTCTGAAACATGTAGAGTTCTTTACCATAATAAAGTTTAGAAATAGTGCATCTTGTTGGCTTTTATTACAATAATATATCATGATGCACGGTCGTGTGAATGTCAAATTCTTCTGTGTCATTTTAAGGTTCAATAAATTCATCCATTGCACTCCTTTCTCGCCCAAATTGTTAATAACATAAGTTTTACCCTATAGCATGCCAAAAAGTCACCGGGGGGGGGGGTAGCGCGGAGGATTGGTGGTTGAGGTATCTCTCTATCCTTTCTTGAACCTCAATGCTAGATGGCGTGAATGGTCAACGTCACGCACCGGCCGTCTTTTTCCCGTGAGAGATATCCGGTATCCACTGAATGAAAGGTTGGCTGGACCTCGGGGCGCGTCTGTTCGCGTGCGGAAAACTTCGTTCTTTATCGGGTTTCGAAACCTGAATTTTCCAGCGACCTGAACAGGTTAAACAGTCATCAGGAAAGCCATACTAACCAACTTCTCTTCGCGGCTTCACCGGATTGAAAGTGCAGGAAACTTAAACCAGCCAGTGGTCGGTTATCTGAGCCTCATCCAAAGCGGTTTCTTTTCACGCGGGTGGAATGTTTGTCTAACAATAATGTATTATTTCATCTCTTCACTTACAAAGGTTCTAGTTATTTGGCTACGAATAATAATATTGGGTCAACTTATGCATCGTATGATACGGTGGGATTACCGCCCGCTGAGACGAACAGCTGGTTGAAATTATAGTAATGCAGGTCGCATTGTGTTTTGTACGGCTGCATCTGATGTGTGAGTATGAATTGTCGCTGTAATATGGGCACAACTGGGAATAAAGTTCAGAGTTTAAGTTTCCATTGTGGTGAAAATGTCGATAATGATCGTCTGGGCTATAAGACCATGTTTTTAAGCACGTTTTTGTAGACGTTTCGAATAAACCTGCTGTCTCCGTCTTCAAGGTAGAAGTTGCTGAATAAATTAACTTTAAGAGTACTTGGAAGAAAGAGAAAATCAATAGTGAATTGTGTCTAACCTTCAGTCACAACAGATTTTATTAAATTTATCAGTAATTGTCACAAGTTTCGATACCGCGGACCGTCATCAGGTACTAAAAGCATTTATATTTAATGTCTGATGACGGTCCGCGGGATCGAAACATAGGCTACAGAATTTACTGACGACGATAATAAAATTTGTTGTGTCTTAAGGTAATATATATATATAAAATGATTTTTCTAATTAATCAGTTAGATCGCTATGCCGGAGTTGTAGATCACTTAGCCGTACAGAACGTTGCCTAGAGTGCACCACTAGGAGGTGGATCTACTTTGACTTCTTCTTCTCATTAGGACTTTCATATTTACTTTGAATGTTTTTAGTATTTATACTGTAATCTTAACGTTTTACTTTTATTGGTCGCATAGTTCAATGATAAACAGTCAATGTACCTGCCATTAGGAAAATAATATATATATATATAATGATTTTTTGTTACAGCAGGATGTTTACCGCAAAAATGAGAAAGAGTAAATTTGTGTAGTGTATTATATACCGTCAATACACAAGCATATATAAGTACAGTGATATAATATATAGTCATGTCACATTACATCTACATATTTGGACCGTAAACGGTCATCTTCAGGCCAATGGAGAACATTTTTGAAAGTACAATAAAGTAAACACTCAGTGGAATCCCATTGAGTGTTTACTTTATTGTTCGTTTAAAATATTCTCTATTGGCCTGAAGATGACCGTTTACGGTCGAAAAATGTACCCCTAATGTGGCCTGACAGTATATATTATATCACTGTACCGATATATTTTTGTGTATTGAAGGTATATAATAAATTGTACAAATTTGTTACTGCAGAACGGGATGGCCACTGTCAAATAGAAAGAGTAAAGGTCACTATTTTTAATCATCAAACAAAACTAAAACTAACTTAACTTTTTCAAAATGAACAAAAAAAAGAAACTTAAAAATCTGGAACTTAAAGAGTGGACACAAAACACCACATTTTTGCTGTTTTTGAGACATTATTGTGTGCCTGGAAACACTGGCCGCACGGCGTACCTATGCGCATGGAGTAGTTGTTGACAGTTTTCTGTCACGAGACGTTACACTTGGTGCACAAGGGTAAGAGTAAGTACAAGGAAAAGTGTTTCGTAAATCAGTACTGTCCTCCACTTAATAAAACATGCAACTAAAACGAACTTTCAATTTGCAGCTGCCTTGAGCGAATTCTATTGTAATTTCGATGCCTATACACAAGCCGTTACCCATTAATTCTGTTACGTCATCGTCATATTGACGGAACCTCGTTACTTTTTCGCTGCCAGAAGCTAAGATAATGCAAGCAACGGGAATTTCGTTTCTATTATGCATTACTCCGTTCCGGATCCCAGTGATATTTTATTCAGTTTCTCCATCTCAGTAACGTGTTACGTCCCTGCTTTTTCACACCGGCTCACTTCGACAACAGCGAGAGAAGGTAGACACATCCGTATTGATTTGTGACCTGTGCATTTTAGTCCTTGAAGCTAAGTGCAGTTTTCTCTACCTAAGACTACAGTTTTTAATATTTTGTGGACCGTGTATCGTGATATATTTGCGCAATAAGAACTAACAGGATGCACTATTTTACTCTCTATTTCGATAATTAGCCTCTACGTGTTTCGAGCAGGTTTACTGCTCATCATCAGGAGGTAATAGTCTGTATATACAGCAGTTGGTATATGTTATGCGTTTACGTTAACTGGCTGCTAGCTGCCATCCAACATAACGCATGGCACATGAGAATACAATAGTGCATTCTGTTGGTTCTTATTGCGCTAAGACTACAGTATTCTCGGTTTGACCGTTGTTTGCTGTGTGCTTTACATCACTTGACTTGATTGACATATGTGTCTTACAAAACCCTATTTTTATACTTCTGTTTCTGATCGTGTTTGTTCTAGCGAATCACCGCTTTTTGCCTTCCGTTGGAGTATGCCATGACGCATTCCTTTTAATAATACTGCTGTAATTATCATGACATCAACGGTATGAATCTTTCTGATTCAGTGACCAGTACCCTGTCTTTTACGTTAGGCATGTCAGCTTTTATTTTAGATATCGATTAAATCAAAATGCATTCGGCAGTTTCCTAGCTGAAACATACAACATACGGAAGGATATCACCTCCGCTGTACGCATTTAATGTTCACACTTGGACAGCCAAAGTTATCAAAAGTGTGCTGTCGATTGATGGACAAGTACTGTAATTTGTTAAGCTGAACTCTAATTTTTTCTTAAGGGCGTAATATCGTTATTGCAGTGAGGGACCTGACGTTGGTAGAACTAAACATGTAGAAGTCCTGTCGAGTTAAGCTGTTAATCTCAAGTTGGTATTTTCTTCGTTTGCCATAAATGTCATATGAAAGGGACTGGAAACCAATTTATAACGGGGCCTAAGCGAGTGTATTTTGCGTCACATGCCAGCAAGGACGCTGCATAATTTGCTAAGTCAGGGGTTGAGTTAAAAGTGTGAAGGTGAGTAAAACGGTGGCACCGAGCACTTACGAAAATGATTGCTTGTTCAAGGTTTACAGGCGTTTCACTATGGACGGCTCTACGCGCTCTAGTTTCGGCATTCTGTCCACCGTCTGTCTAGCAATCCAAGAACAGGAAACGACTTTTCGAAAAGTGCATTTTTGTCAAATCCCGGTAGCCTAATTGATTTTAATCGTGACCTTGGAGTGACTTTTGTTTCCATTCACGTCTATATCTGCGTCTGATCTTATTGGAGTTTCACATTTATAAGGATTTTATTGCCGATTTGATGTTATGTATCTGCAGTTATTCTTACAGACTGCTGTATGAAGTTCTGAAATGTGAGTCTTTAAGGATAAATGTGTCTAGATTGGGGATGTTTGGTTACAGTGTTCATTGAAATTGTCGATAATACCGCTACCACATTTGCGCGGACTATTTTTTTACTACTACTGCTAGCGCTGCCGCAACCGCCACTACTACCAAAGCCGCCACCGCCACCGCCACCACTACCAAAGCCACCACCACCAAAGCCACCACCACCACCACCACCACCACCACCACCACTACATTCGTAATATCACCCGTGTCAGTATATGCCTATTCTGCGCTGAAGGATTACTACAAAATGTCTAAATAAAAATGTTATTATTCTGTATATTTACAGGTCAAAGACAGCTGAGGAAGTTCTATTCAGAACTGTAAATCATATAAAAGGAGAAGGTCAGAACACTTGCAAAAATATTGAGTCTTTGAAAAATATTTCCTACACTGCTTCGACAGCATTAATTTTGTTTTAGCAGCACACATTCTGCATTATCGATCAGGTGTTCTGGGGGTAAATACAGCGTTTATGGTTCGCGTGACTGTGTAGTGAGTGAATATTGTGTGGAGGGTGGCAGTCGGCGGGGTTGGTAGAAAACACTAAATAAATATTTAAACCATTTAAATCAGGGTACTTATACTCAAACAAATGTCAATGGATTTCCCCTCTCATGAGAGCGCTGAAGTCTCTGATAGGCAACAGAATGATGAAGTCGCATATCTGTACTGCTAGCTTACATCAATTCACCTTAGTTGTTTTGCAAACGAAATGTCAAAGTCTTTGTGTGCAATGTTTTGAGAGTGTGAAGGTTGAATTTTGGGGATGTTTGTATCTGTTAAAATGACGATACTGCTTATAATGAGCCCATTCTTTATTGCAATTCAGTAAACTCCTTTGAATAAGTGGACTATAATATGAAAGCAATATGTTACTGCAGTGTGGATTCATTGTTCCTGGCAGCCCATGTGTATTGCTGTGTTGATTTCAATTACTAATGCAAGTTGCTCCATCGAAATAAACACATTTCACGTCCAAAAACTTAATAAGAAGAATGTCTGATCAACTGCATTGCGTATTTGACCTATTAAGTGTACTTTGTGGCGCATTTGAATAATCGTGACGTGTTCACACAGTTAGTATACATATCTCTGTATGACATTTTAAAGCTACTTTATGGGGAGGATATTTATTTTATGCCCAAGAGAAAGTGGGCGCCTGAGGATGGATGAAACCTCATGAGACAAAGTATCGTATTTCACACTCTTATGTGGACGTGGATGTGAAACTTGGTCGCTGACATTGCGGGAGGAAAGGAAGCTGAGGGTGTTTGAGAACATGGTATTGAGGAGAATATTTGGACTTAGGAAGGACGAGGTAACGGTGGAATGGAGGAGATTGCATAACAAGGAGCTAAATGATCTGTACTCCTCACCCAATATTGTGCGGGTGATAAATTCGAGAAGAATGTGATGGGCTGGGCATGTGGCGCGTATGGGTGAGGAGTGGGGGGTGTATAGGGTCTTTGTGGGGAAACCGCAGCGAAGAAGAGCACTGGGGAGATCTAGGCATAGATGGGTGGATAATATTAGGATGGATCTCCAGGAGATGGGATGTGGGTATATGGACTGGATTGGGCTGGTCCAGGATAGAGACAGGTGGCGGACGCTTGTGCGTGCAGCAATGAACCTTCGGGTTCCGTGAAATGCGGGGAATTTCTTGACTAGCTGCAAACCAGTTAGCTTCTCAAGATGAACTCTGTACCATGGAGTGAGTAAGTATGTGGACGTTACTAGGGTGATTAAATCGAAGACAATGAGTTTCGCAGAGATCGTTATTGTCGAGAAGCTAGGCGTCTGCGTTGCTTAGAATATACCGAATAATCAATCGCGGACTTTCGGTATGGGGTGATTTCCCAATTTGGTGATTTTATGAGGAATTGACAGAGACTCGCCGTAAGGTACTTTACATGCTAACGAATTGCTCCTTAAGACTTCAGAATTTGACGGAGTTTTCGAAGGTATGCTGTGGACATGGTAATGACCTTTCGGGTTCCAAAAGGGCGGAGAAATTCTTGAGAAGCTGAGCTACTATCATCATGTTAGAAGGTAATCCCCACGATGGAAGTGATTCGTTGTGGAGGCGAAAAAAAGGCATATAAAAATTTAGACTGAAAGCCTACTTGGGGATAATGTTAATGGATGTTGAAAGTATCTGTTGGGGGGGAGGGGGTGCGGTAAATTCCAGTGTGCGTGGATAACTTCCTTTTTCGGGCTCATGTGGACACCGTAGTGCATTTTCAGAGCTCCATTAGATACACTGAAAAGGTGATCGACTCTCGGCTGATTTGGAAGGACTCTGTTCATATGAACAGTTCCAGGTATTTTAGTCGTATCGTTCTTAACAGATGAGGTGTGCAGAAAAAAATTAGACCAGAACCTCGCGAAGTTCTCAGCTACTTCTTGGTGGAAGCCTGCAATCACGCCAGTTTGTTTGAAAATCAAGACATATAACGGATTTTAAATAATCCGTGACCATATGTTATGCCTGTACTGTAATATGAAACTCGTAAATGTTTATATGAATTTGTTGTTTTTATCTTCGTATCGAGACGTAAACGGAAATTTACGTGAACTTCATACATTCCTACTAGCATTTAAGAGAGGAGGCAGGCGGAATAAATTCGACAGATGGACCTGCCAGACCAAATATTACAAGCGGCATAAACTGTTTAGTAGTAATATTAGGAGGCACGCGGTGGCGCAGTTGTTCAAGGCACTGTGCTACAAGCCGGAAGGTCGCGGGTTCGATTCTCGATGGTGTCGGAGGAATTTTTCATTGCACAAATCTTTCCGGCCGAACTACGGCCCTTGGGTCGTCTCAGCCTCTAACAGAAATGCGTACCAGGAATATTTCCTGGGGAGTAAAGGCAACCGGTGCATAGGGCAGACAATCTTACCACCTTCATGTGCCTATTGTCATGAAATCTGGTAGCCTTAGGCCCCTGGAACACTCAGGGTCAGTTCAGGGATTGCTTTACCTTTACCTTTCTTTTAGTAACATTAGAAAACAGAGGAGAATGGAATAGACAAAAAACCAGAGTAATGGCAAAGGGCAACCATTAGCTAATGAAAAATGTGTAGCGATAATTCGTGATATTTGCATATATTAGAAAATATATTTTAGATGTTATGAAAATTTAGATGTTGGGTGGAAAAAATTTATATCATTCATGGGATTGTTCTGTATAGGTTCTGAGGATGCCAATTTGTGCAGCAAGTAATGCAGAGCAGCTGGATTTATGAAGTGGTAGTAAAAAGTAAGGAGCTTGAGCACTGTAATGACGTATTGTTTACGCTTGTTACACGTGGATACTTGGGATATTATTAAGAGTGGCCAAAGAATTTAAAGACGAAGTAAGAAAACAGGATTAGCATAAACTTGGCAGAGTCACTCACAGTAAAATAAGTAACGGATTGTGTGAGAATATAGAGACAGAATTTGTATGCGGATAAGTGGAAGAAGATTCTTTTGGATTTTGTTTGAAAATGAAACACTTAGGACGGAGAAAAAAAGAATGACGTTGGTGACTGTAAAAGAAATGAGAGAGGTGGAATGACACAGCTAAAAAGCAGGGATTTTGAAATTTAGAGGAATTAGGAGAGGATTAGAGAAAGGAAGAAGCCACTCATGTATGGGGCAGTAGAATATTAAGCTAAAATTTTCGGAAACGAAAAAAAAATGAGTGGAAGAATTTATGTGTAGTAAATGCTTGTAGTTCAGGATTTTGCCTATAAGAAAATATAGAACTGTATAAATGTGAGTGGTTGTAAAGTGTTGGAAAATACGTAGATGTAACTGTGAGAATGAGGTTGATATGATGAACCCTTATTACAGGGTTGAAGGTATCAAATTAGAACGGAATTGGGGACGGAATAACGATAGAAATGTTAGTAGGAAAATTAGTATTGTACAAACAGTAAAAGAGGGAGTAGACCCCATGGAATTGGGCATATATGTGTAAATAACATGTGCGGCACAAAATCATTTTGTTATGTGGACACACATGCTTGTATTCTAATGAAGCACAAGTCAGTAACATATACAATGTTCATGTACCCGCTGTGAATGTATATGGAGCAGTGGAGGTATAGTTCATCTCATTCTTAGCCTCGGCACTATGCTTAAGTTAGTGATAGGCTTTAAGCTCCGGTTACTTTACCCCTGTATCCATTGAATAGGAAGCTGGATGGGCCCCAGAGCTGGTGTGGACGCTTATTTTAAAGATAAAAATATTTTGTCCTTGATGGGAGTCGAATCGCTGTTCCTCGGTTGTCCAGCATGTAGCCTAATCACTGCACCGGATCTCATATGCACAACTCGGTGTATTGTTATTATAAAGGCAAAGGGCAATGTTGTCCTTGTCCACACCATGAAGGCATGTTGGGGGATTAAAATTTTAGCGCCAACTTTTTTCTAAATTCGGAGTTTGATGGCGGCGAATGTTCAAAATCAAGGGTCGACCGCTTCACCCCAGGGGAAGATGTATAGATATATTTGTTAACTGCAACTGGGTTGACACCCGGTGGCAGTAGTACAGTACACATTTACACACAAACAATACACAGAACAACACAATTAATTTGGGAAGAGTGCGGGCCGTGCCCGGTACCCATTTAATAAGATCCTCGATCGGCCCCAGAGCAGGTCTGGACGTTTTTAGATAGGAGAAAAATTTCTTACCCCTGCCGGCATTCGAAAACATTTCGCCAAGCCAGTGGCATAGTAACTACACTGACTATGCTGTACCGGTTTTTACATTATTATTATTATTATTATTATTATTATTATTAGTGGGTAGTGATAATTATAGATTCAAGCATTGTATTATAATGCCGTAAGTGATTTCTCACTCTACCAAGAAAATTAATTAGGCTCGATACTAAAATTGAACTAGCGTAGTGACCGGATAATGCTTCACGTCAGTGCCTTTTTGTCGTCTTTACGATAGGTTTTGGCGCAGGGGTTTGCGATTCATCTAATTATAATTTTTGCAGTCGTGTACTCCGGAGGAAAATCGAGGTGCCCGGTACATTGCAGTTGCCATACCTTGTTTACAGATTTGGATCTGACATCAGAGAATTTCGCACTAACGTACCTCATTTCAGCCTGGCTTGGCGTTGTGCAGATGACACATACTCTAAATTCAGAGGAGATTCGGATATTGTGTGTCTTTTCTTGTTGCTGTTGTAACACGTGGAAGTGAACGGTCGAGCGCTGAGCACCCTGCAGGGAGTTCCATACCATTCGTTTCGGAGAAGAGAAAAACAAAAGTGCAGATTCATCTGTTCCAGAACGCTCCGCTAGTCGGTCCACACACACTTTGGAACTGTCACACTGTCACGTATTACAAGTGTTTTGGTAACCTCCTCGGCAGATAACGAAACCTGAATTCGTGTACCTCTAACAGTGTTGGGGTTTAACTGGCTCCCATAACAGAGTTTTTCGTAAGAACTTATATTCACTCAGCTCTTCAAGAAATTATCAATATTTTGTGGAACCCAAAGGTTCATTACCGTATTCACAAGAGCCCACTAGTGGGCCTTGTTTATAGCCACTTGAATTCAGTCGATACCTTCGTACCGTGTTTTATAAAACCTTTTTTTAATATTATCATCATGTAGGTTACGCTCGTGTTTCTCAAGTGCTGTATGCCATAAATTTCGTGTGCATTTTTTATGTTTATCGTACGTGCTGTATTTTCCTGTCCGTTTCACTATCCTTGTCTGCTGACCGTCTACTTGTTCAAGAAAACAAGTTTCGAAATTCCGCTTGCACTTTCCTCTCTTTTTTTTTATTTTTAGTATGCATGCTCCATTACTATAAGTAATACTACATGCTTTGATGGCTTACATAGCTACTTCTTATCTAAGATTACTTACTTACTATATACACAAGTTAGTGACTCTTCTACATGTTATTTTATACTCTATAACTTTTCAAGGGGTATGCTGTCCACAAATTTGTTAAAAATGTTGGTGTATTTTTTACTAAGAGTATCTTTACTCACGGGCAAGTTTTCTGACCGTAGTATTTCAGCTTTTAGTTTATATCTTTCCTGCTTCACAAGTTCACAATCATGAAATATATGGCTGTTGTCTGTTCTCCTAACTTCCCTCTCTTGTTTTACTCATCTATGTCCACATATTCTTCCTATATTTTACGTAATTTAGTTTGCTCCGTTCTGTTACTCCCTGTCGTAGATACAAATATTATCCTCAACAACTGTTCGCGAAAACTTTCAGTCCGTTTTAAAGTTGTCCATTCTGTGTATTTATGATAAATATATTCTTTTGTTATTGCGCATTTGGTTGGTATAATAAAGGAAAGCTTTCAGTCAGTGTTGTTCGCGTCCATTTAGAGTGTGTCATAAACACATAAAATTACAGTTAGAAATATAATTTTTGTACGTTTTTGTCAGTAAAAATACAAAGCTTTCTAATATATTAGGTAGTTACATGTGTCTTCAGCAAAGCGAACTGTCGGCCGGGCTCATCACCTTATAACCGGAATGGTCTCTCGATTTGGTGGAAACTTAATCCGACACCTTGAACGGATAAATATGGTCGATAGTGTGAATAAGAAACATGCAGCCCCATGCAGGCAGAAGATCACCATGATGATTGCGGACTGGTAACCATAAACTGATGCAGACCAGGAACAGCGAGATGGTCTCACGATTTCACCCTCTCTGATGTTACTGTGCTGGACATCTCGATGGCAACCAGTGAGAAATTATTTTCTTCTGCGGAATTAGTTATCGTGTGTTTAGAATAACACTATGGTGGTTCTTACTGAGATTTGTATTACACAGTAATCTTGATGCTTCCGTTTTTCTGGTTTGTGGACGTTGAGAATACCATCACAAAGCTGTCTTGAAACGTCGGGAACCGATGACCCGGTGACGCGGCGTCACATCACGGAAGAACAGAAACTTCAGCGACACCTAGAAGGTCGCACAGTAACGTAAATCGACAGTACAGGTGTGTGCCATTCTGAACGCGTGTCAAAAATTGAAGCCTACATGTGGGCTGTAATGATTGACGGTGTGTGATGAGAATGGTTCTTCAACACTGAGAAACGCACAGTAATGCACCCTAACTTTACTCTTACGTAGGCTATGTGCGATAAGACTAGCACCAAATATAAATTTATAATTATTTCTTGGTGTATTGGAATCCACACTGTTGTAAAGTTCACACTAGAACAGACCAGGAAGGCCCAGATGGGGGAGTAGAGGTATAGCTGTGCTCTTTCTTTAACCTCGGCGCTAGTTGGGGGTGGATGGCCAACGCCACGCCCCGACCACTCTATCCACGGGAAAGACCCGGTACCCATTGTGTGGGAGGTTGGGTGGTTGACATGGCCGTTCTGGACGGGTGCGGAAAATCTCGTCCCCCACCGGGATTCGATCTCCGGACCGTCCAGCCTGTAGCGAGTCGCTATACCGACTTCGCTACCCGGCCCAAATAGTTGCAGTACTTTGCGTTAATTGGTGTTAGTGTCAATCCCACCAAACAAGTTCGCCTGGTCGTCATGTTATGAATGACTGGAAATAAGAAGTGGCAGGTTGGTGTGGCTTCTAGTGGCAAGATTTTCGTACTCGGTTTTACGAAAATCCAGCAGTCTGCTAAAAATATATCGCGTGGGATAAGCAGTCCGACATCTTGATGCCGTATGTCCATATGGAACACAAAGAATGTGGGCCAACACAACCGGTCTCAATGATTGCCTTTCGTATGTACCATATTTGCCTGAATCGCCCTCGCCGTGTCTACATTGAAGAAATTTAGCCCTTGAAGATTATTGTATTTATTGATATGACATATTTTATTCTAATTTAGGAGAAATCTGCTTTCCCCATCTCCAGGGAGGAAAGTTCTAAAGAGCATATATGTCATTAAATATGGAAAGATATGTCATTGTCACCCTTAATATAATAAAAAATTCCGTACTCTGTCAAATTTCCGCAACTAAAATATTATTCGATTTGGTGGTATCCAAGCACCAGCTTGTTGCTTGTGTGTACTGATTTAGACACACGCACACGAGCCACAAGTTGATCATCTGTCGGTGAGAGGGCACGCTGAAAAGATAAAGGACACCAATTTCACAGCAAATTATAACCGTTTTTCCTTTTCACAAAATATTTGGCAACAAAATCAAGTCTGTCGGTACGAAAGAAGACGGTATTTCTGTGGGTACTGTGTGCCTCGTGCATGGGGCACGGCTGTTGAATTCATGTCACATTCACTTGTCAGGTCATATCGAGGAAGTTTTGATGAACTGATTTCGCCACCTGGCAGCCAGAGTTTGCTACTGGCAAGTGGCATTGCTCGTGTGGTTGAACCCCCCCCCCTCCCCGAAACATAGTAATTCAGCCACATTTTCTCAAGACAGAGCTCTGAAAATTTCTTGCCATGAATCGAAAAGACATGTCAAAGTCGAGACGCGTTAGGGACCCGGAGTGTTACACAGACATTAACTCGGTCCTGGAACATCCTGTTGCCTGCTGAACACAATTTTACTGCGAGTTTCTGTAAACAAGTTGTGACAGAGGACGACAGACCATTACTCCTACCCAGGTAGAACTCGCAATGGTGGATTGTCACGTGTTTTTGTCATCTTTTGTATTACGAGACGCGTGTGTGGCTGTGGACCGCTTATAGACTTCTTTGTTCCTGTACGCTCGAAACAAAATGATGAAATACGGATGAAAGAAAGGTAATCGAATTCTAATAATCATTTCGGTTCTAGTTAGTACAGAAATTCCATCTTGTATGAAAGCGTTAACCTGTCAGCCTATGGTTATATAGGGTGGTTCAAAATCGACTTGTCGCTCGATGTTTTAAAACACAACAGTCGTATCAACTGGCAACTGCGCTGTTCTCTACAAGCAGTAAATCGAGTAAAATATCTTGATGTGTGTAATTTATGTTATCTAAGTAACTGTAAGTTTAAAGTAAGAAGGCGGTTGAGGGAAGTCTTACTGCTCCGGGCCTCGATGTTGTGAAATAGCCAGATCTTCCGTTTCGCTTGACTTTCGTACGCAGTGGGTTGCTGCGAGTTTGTTCGTTGTGCACCTGCCCCCATGCTCCGCCACGCAATAGGAATCAATGAACGCGCTGAAAATAAGTCTTTCCGGAAAATAACACTTGGGTTCGTGGCCTCCATTAATGTAAACATGAAAAAAGTGCAAAACTCTCACAACGTAAAACATTTGAAGAACGTTTAGGTATACCGAAATTTACACTGAGTTGTGTAAGCTAGAGAAAAAAGCATAGACTGTAGGGTAAAAAACGAAACTGAATGGCGCCTTCTGTTGTAACTCTTACACTTGCCAAGCCCTATTACGGCGAAACTAACAAGTTTCAAGCTTGAATTTAAGCACAGAAACGTAACGTAGCCAATAACAGTAATAAAATTTGACCATTGAAACACATTTTTCAATCTTTCGTTGTCGGCGTGCCTGTGAAGTATTTTCTTCCCCGCGGACCGTAAGGAGAATCTGAGTTATAATCCTTAAGTCAAGCCACGAGAGTTTTGTACCTTAAGCTGTGGAACAGTGCTATCCATTATATGCCGGGATCAGTAATGTTGAGCATGGGTAGGTAGAGACAAATACATAGCTGTGATTCGTAACATCATTGCTGATTTTAAACAGTAATTGCAAGCGTTCCATGTAAAATTTCGTTGAAACTTGTTGAAGAAGGGTAGGTCTTGTAGATGCGAAGGTCCAGAGGAGGGAAAAGGTTTTAAAATGGGCCTTCTCCACCATGTTATTCGAAAATACCCCCGTTGCCAGATGACAAACGTGTTAGCAGTTTTTCAGATGCAGGCATGTTTGTAGGAAAAATCTGCCTACATTACTTTGTGTGACTTCGCGTGGTCAGGAAATTGGCACTTCGAAAGACAGAAAACCTGAAACGAACAGGCCTCTTAGAGGAACTAAGCTCTCAGTGTAGTAGCATTTTACATTATCAGTTACAGAGAGGATTTGAAAGTGTGGACTGGATTCATGTGGCCCTTGGTAGTGTCTGGCTGTCTGTTAGGTCATGGATCCTGGAGTTACATAGGCCTAAGGAGCGGATAGATTCTTGAGCAGCTGACCTGCCGTCAGCTTTTTAAGCTTTATTTTCCATGGAGTCTGTAAATTGTCGCAAGAGTCTGTACAGGCCACAAGCCTCTACGCCTTGCTGTTACAATATTGCTGTACACAATTTGTTGTTTGATGTTTATTGGACCGTGCATCATTGTGGTAAATGAAGAATAAAAAACTAACTAGATGTCACTTGTTGTTTTATTGAACTCCTTATAGGCTTAACATGTTTCGGGCATTACTATGTCCATCATCAGGAGCTCGCGACTATGATGTTAATTACCACATTGGTCGTATCGTTCTTGGTTTACTGTATGTTGGAACATAATCCACTACTCCAGCCTAACAGCACCTAACCTCCAACATACAGCAAATCCAGAACGATACGACCAATGTGGTAATCAACATCATAGACACGAGCTCCTGATGATGGGCATAGTAATGCCCGAAACATGTTAAACCTATAAGAAGTTTAATAAAATAGCAAGTGGCATCTAGTTGGTTTTTTACAATTTGTTGTTTTCGTTCACACAACAGCGCCCCCCTGCGACAGAAGCAACTGACTGAAGTAAACTTCTTTGCCCTTCTAATTAATTATGTTTCAAGTTCACGCACTGTCCATTGAAATAAAACCCTTGTGTTATGAACAAGCATAGCAGTTCATGACACTTCCTGTTGCGCTCGCTGAGGAGGTTAATTTAGTATCGTCGATTGTTGTTGGTCTTGATTTTCTCCACCCCATTGAATACCGGACTAGCGTGAGTACGGAAGGTTGGGAATTAAACCAGGAGATTATGGAACATTCTCCTGTGAAAAAAGGGGGAAACGCTAATCATCATTTAGCGGCAAAATGTATTGTACGTAGGGAAATTAGTACAGCATTTAGAAGGTTATTGTTAGTGTGTTATATTTTGAACATGCGTGCCGTAACTGAGGGCATAATTGATGAAAGTAATGGAGCTTCGTGGCTCAGTATGGAAAGCTTAGACCAGTGTTTCACAACCTTTGTGAGAGCGCGGCCCGGTAAATTCTTTTTTCATAAGACGAGGGCCCGGTCCCATTAGATTTACTCGTCAGTACGTTTCCAGTTTTTTTAAGTTCATACATTAAACTAACATAAGCGTTAATAATTAATTATGGCATAATCATAAAGAGTATTAGTACAGTTATGTGTATCGTGTGGCATGTTGACAAATAAAAAATTATATTTAAATTATTTATCAATTCCAGGAGAATCTCTCGCGGTCCGGTATAATTGATGCCAGGGTCCGGTACAGGGCCGCGGACCGGCGGTTGAGAAACACTGGCTTAGACTGCCATAAAACACGTTGTAATTATTAGCCATACAGGGTGCGGCTAGGGTGGGGCGATTGGCGCGCAGCCTTTTCAGCAGAGTTTAAGGGGCGGCAAAATAAATAATTTAAACAAAAAAAAAAAATATTTTCGGCTCTCAACAAGTTTTATATTATTAAGAAAAATAATTGAATAAAAATAGTGATTTTTTTTTAAGTCGGTAATTTCTGACAGGAACGGCCATTTTCATTGCTCGCCCCGGACTTCAAGAAACCGAGTTACGCCATTCTTACCACGTGAAGAGCCAAGAGTGTGTGAGGTCTGAGGTTCTCACATTTGTGACTGTGCAGAGAATTGACTTCGGCATTTGACGCCGTGTTATGTGGTGGCTGTAGCTGCTTCTCGAGACGAATTGTGTCCTGTGAAGTTAATTAGGCCGCGAACAGTTCCTCCATTACACAGAGCGCTCAGAATCATAACTCAGCATCCACCCATATATTTGCTGTCTGTCAGCGCACTGTTACAGCAGCACTTCCATTCGCCGTCTATGTTAAGGCGTAATCTTCTGTGAATATTTGTGTCGACTCCTAACGAGAAAAACCACGGCGTTGGATGTGGGTTGTGTTAGGAAGTAATGCTCAGAAAACGTTACGTTGTAACTAGTTTTCGGTGTATTAAATTAAAAAAAAACAACAAATGACTTAATTACACACACCAATACATGCAGATGTATATATATAATTTAAGAAGTCTAAAATTTACATTAAAACATTTAAAATGCTCCTACATGTTTCGGTCACACGATCATCCTCAGGCAGCATTCATTGTTCCTTGCTAAAGTTGCAACAGTACCAAAGTTAACGTGACGAAGTAATTCACTGAATGTTTTGAATTATAACTTTAGCAATGAACAATGTATGCTCCCTGAGGATGGTCGTGTGATCGAAACATGTAGGAGCATTTTAAACGTTTTAATGTAAATTTTATACTTCTTAAATAATATACAGGTTGGGCCAAAAGTAGTTATACAGTAATTAACGATATACTGTATACCTACTTTTGGCCCTTCCTGTATATATGTGCTTGTGTCGGTGTGTGTAATTAAATAAATTACAGAATACACGGTGAAATGATAAAAGTAGATGACTTATTTGTTATATCCAAAATGATAATTTCAAAATGGCGGTAGGATTGTGGATGATGCATAGGCAGGATTTGTATGGAGGAGGGATGAGCGTAGTTCAAGGTTTCTATATTATTGAATTTAATTGTGATACCTTCTTTACACGATTCTTGCTCGTGCAACTGCATATATATATATATATATATATGTATAACAATTTACAGTGACAAGAAATTACAATTATATGTTGAATTGCCTTTAATGTGACACATTTATTTAAAATTTGTTAAACGCAGTAAATTAAGGGTTTTTTTGTCATAATATTTATTTTGTCAGCCCTTAGAGTCTGCTTCCCGGGGTGGCAGCACTACTCAACTCCATCGCTAGCTACGCCCGTGACTCTTTTCATTGGTTTCCTCTCTATTATTAATCTCACTATTAAATTAGCTCTCGTAACCTACCATTAAAATCTCTTTTCTCGTCTCCGGCAATTTCCTTAATTTCTTATTGTATTACATAGTAACGACCAATAAGGGGTGAGTCTTACGACCTAGAAACAGGAATACTTGAATCTGATTTAGACATTTTCCATAATTCTTAGGCGGGTTCGCATTATTGCGAAAAGTGATTATTGACTTCATCGTGTCTATCTGTCTTTCAGTCTGCCTGTTCGTCCATCCGTCCACATGGAACAGATCGACTCCCACTGGCAATGACATTTTCTTGAAATTTCATATTGAGTATTTTTCGAAATTCTGTCGAGAAAATAAAAGGTTCCTTAATATCTGAAAATAATGGGTACTTTACATGAAGATCAATATACATTTTTGATAACATCCCGCTCAATTCTTCGTAGAATGAGAAATGTTTGAGACAAATGTTTTACAGAAAAGCAAACTTTTATGTTCTATTTTTTCCCCGAAAATCTTTCATTTAAGATTTAGTGTGGAAAAATATTACAGTACAAAGCCGGACAGGCCACAGATGACAATATGGCGCATGCGTATTGCATTCTTGGTAACTAAAACTACAAACACACACTCAGAATATGTAACACTTATTGCTCTTCCACTTCAACAATAGTTATACGAACGTGCCTCATTGTTACGTCTTATACGCTTTTCCTGTTTTGTTTACCTACTTCACATTTGTGCAGTGAACTGTAACAGATTTTGTTGGGTGGCTGTATTCACTCTTAAAGATGTAATAATTTTAGAAGCTCTGAATTCTATTTGTTTGAGAGAAGTTAAATTTCATAATAACGTAAATGCTCCGGTTCTTCTGACAAGTTTGTTTCTTTCTCTTCCAGGTAAGCGCTGACTTCACAACGAAAACGCCGACGGCGAAAATTCAAGCCGTCTACCTTTGTGGATGGGTATGATTGAATCTGTATCGACCCTGTCGGTGTATTGTTCAGTCCGCTGTGTACAGTGTGATCCTGAGAACTGCTGTACATTGTTTTTGATAGGTCAGGTTTGAACAGCAGGCTCACTGCCTGCGTAGATCATTGTATGTGAGTCTGGTTACCGAATTGGTTATTCGCGTAGGCTCACATCCCAGACAACTTCGATCTTCAAATTTTATACCCCTTCCGCAAAAATGTCGAAAACTTTGATCTGAGTGTCATGATATTAGTTGCTACTTTATTCTTGTAGTTCTCGGTTTATTTATCAATTATGACGCTAACGTGGTAGTGTTAAGAATTTGTGAGGTAGATGCCAGTTGAAATATGATGGTACACGCGCAGAAACCAGATTCCGTCTTTCGGTGAAACGGACGAGTCCATGTAAATCGGCGGGGGCATCAGTTCAGTCGACTACTGGCACCCGAGATGTGCGCATCAGCGGTAGTAATGCTGGGTACACCATGTTCCGAGGTAGTGTGAAGGTTACTGGCTACCTACCCCATTCGCCAGTTTCCCCTTCACTCCCCCCCCCCCTCAGGCGCATCAACGTGTGCCATCACATTTCAACTGGAGTCTAGGGATGGTTAATGCTGTGTTTACATTTAATTTCCATTCCGTATAGAGCGTTATTTTTTGTCGGATTGGTCGTTTTTCCAACTGCACCAAGTGTATAGTCCTGCATATAGAGTTTGTTAAATTTTGACGTTCAGGTGGCCGTGCATCGTGATAAATTCTTACAATAAAATTAACTAGATACACTAATTTCTCAAATTTTTTGGAATAAAACTCTACACGTTTCGGACAGCTCCTGTGTCCATCGTCAGGAGTTTTTCACTGGACACACAGGAATGATGTATGTCATACAGGTTCAGGATGGAACTGAGTTCCATCCTGATCCTGCTCGCAAGCTGTCAGCAAATGAGTTCCGTCCTGATCCTGCTCGCAAGCTGTCAGCAAACCTGTATGACATACACCATTGCTGTGTGTACAGTGAAAAACTCCTGATGATGGACAGAGGAACTGTCTGAAATATGAAGAGTTTTATCCCAAAAATAAATTTGAGAAATTAGTGCATCTAGTTGGTTTTATTATAAGAGTTTGTTAAGTGTTTCTGCTTTTTAAAACTTATTTGGTTAATATGTAAATCATCTGGCGTTAATGACATTGCATTAACGACAGTGGTAGAAAATGCTTTCATGTTTTTGAAATGTCTTCATTCTCCCACAGCGTGTACGTGTTTTGAAGCCGAATTTCATTGTTTTAAATTAATTCGCGTTTGAAAGGGCAGATAAAAAATGATACATTTCAAATACTTTTCTGCACGTGGGGCTGCAGTTATGAAACACATCTTCAGTTAATGAAAAACAGAGTTTAACATTTTGATTATGCTTCTTTAGTATGTGGAAGTGTATTTCAAAGATCTGGCTTTTGCGAGTCACGAAACAGAACACAAGGGTGAGATCATGCCCATATTTGAGGATTGATTGGGCCTGCAAATTTTATTCTTTATGACATCACGATTCAACCCGCAACGGATGCTTTGTTTTTATGTTATGGCCAAACAAAGAGAGCTTTCTGGTTGGATATACATTATGTCCTTCTGGTTATTCTGCAGTATTGTTCCTGCTCCTGCTGTCGTTATTTCTTTAGATGTCGTCGGCCGTGCGATGGCTCAGGCGGTTAGTCGCATGTTTTTCCATCGCCGATTCCCGGGTTAATTCCAGAACTAGACTGTGTGGGGTTTGTTGTGGGCAAAGTGATCTTGAGATGTGTATTTATGAGAGTGCTTCGGTCTTCCACCGTCAGTATTATTCTGCCAGTGCTCCCTGCACATTCTTGCATCTGTTAGCGGTGCTGTATATTCTCAGCAGTTGACAGCGCCGTTAATTAACATACTTAAAAAATCGCCCAGCTGGTGTCATTATACGGTTCATTCACGGATCAGATTAAAAGCTCTAACACGTGGTCTCAGATTTGTCGGGATGTCAGGACACAGTTGAGATGCACGCAAAATTAATGTCGACGTTCATAGCGCGTGATTTTCTTTGACTATGCTACCATGAAATATGTCATTTGTAACGCCGTTATTCTGAAGGTATTCTGTTATGTCAGCAGGGTAATTTATCGCTGACACTACGAATATTCTTTCAGTGGTACACCTGTGAGTTACATAGGAGTCTTAGAAATAAGATAACAGACAATGTGTTGCCGAGTACTTCATTTTGAAGTCGACGTCGGCTATGTATGACACTTGTGTATATAGCAGACAGTACGTCGGCCCTCTGCGTAGTTGCCATTGGCAGTTAGTATTTGTTCCACCCTGACGCCAAGGCTTGTACCGCGGAGTAGGATAAATCAGTGTCTTCTTCTTTGGCCAAGAGGTGACAACTTGCTTCACGTCTGCGCCTGCTGAAAATAGCTTGTCGGCCAGGTGCTTCTTAAGGGGTCAAAAGAGATGTAAATCACTGCGAGCGATGTCGGGGTTTTAGGGACGGTGGTCCGTATCCTCCTAGCTGTAGGGCCGTAAACATGCGTAAATCCAGCTGGCAGGACTAGGGCCTGTAAAGTTATGTTTAATTCAGAGTTACGTACAACTGAAAGCACATTTATCCTAAGTTAGTTACCGTAAGCTGATGAATGATGCAAAGCTTCCAGATCTCAGACAAAATGGCCTTCTGCTTAACAGTTCCAGTAAATTCATGAATCTGCTTTCTCGAGCATTAGAGTCAAATCACAGTTTTACTCGTGCCTCAGAGATAATCACTGGAATCTTGTTTATGGCACAAGTTATCAATCCTGCACCAACATTTATAAGGTTTTTGGGAGTAAAATTTGTCTTTGTGTTCGTCATGGAAGCGTATGGCAGAGCGGAGGAGTAGCTCCTCTTATTCTAGTTGAAGGTGAGTTAACAGCTTCGTGACGCCGTTGTTGTAGCGTCGGGGAAAGAACGCCCAGTACACAAATGGCAGTTTTGAGCTCATGCGGTATTAATAGGACAGGACCTGGAATTTGTAGCGGGAAGTTATTACTTTGAATTGTTTTGTCACAGGTCCATTTTTTCCCCTGGCACTTTTTCCCTTGAACCAGCGGCGGTGTCCACTGCTCATGTTTCAGCTTTCAGACTGCAGTACCTTCCTTATTACGTATAACGTTTCCAGTATTGCTGTCTTTTGTAGTGAATATATTGACTATTTTCCTGGCATTGTTTTTGGACTTTTCTTTAAACCTTTTTTTACTATTCTGGTGGTTCCATTTATTACCGGTACAATCATACGTTTCATGTTCCACATTCGTTTTATCTCTACACCTAAACTCGTGTGGTTTAATTTCTTTTCTACTCCTTTTGCGTGAAATTTCTGTCCACATTATTATTATTATTATTATGTGGGCCGAGATGGAGTAGCCGGTATAGCGACTTGCTACGGGCTGGACGGTCCAGGGATCGAATCCCGGTGGGGACGAGATTTTCTGCGCCCGTGCAGACCGGCCAGAGAGCCCACCCAGCCTCCTACTAAATGGGTACCTGGCCTCTTTCTCGGGTGTAAAGCGGCCGGGTTGTGGCGTTGACCACCCATCGGCATATAGTGCCGAAGTTAAAAGAAGAGAAGAGATATGCCTCTACTCCTTCTGGGCCTTCATGGCCTGTTATAGAGTGAAAGTTACTTTAATTTATTGTTGTTGTTGTTTTTAAACATAGTGGAGGTTAGCAAACATAAACTCTTTGCTTGCATTTGGTTTATGACACATAATTAACCACTGGGGTTTGAATATGAAAAAAATATTTCTGTGGATTAGTTTTTTGCTTGCTAGTCCTACGATACAGACTGAAGGATTCGTCGCAAATCATGAGCTCTTCCCGGAATATATAGTTATATGTACCATCTGCTCGTCAAACAGAAGTAGCCCTCATGGAGGATTATTCGAAATTCAATGTCCTTTCCCAATTGAAATGTGCACTGAAGCTTGCCTCCACTTCCTTCGTTATTGTCTAGTCGTCCCTATTGTCTCCGGGTCTGCCATCACATTCCCCGGTTTTACGTTCGATACGTCTCCGCTTGCTTCGAAACATGTATAAGATGAATTGTCTCGTAAAATTGTACAGTGCTCATGTTGCCACATGTATTTATATTTGAGAAACCTTTAACGGAATAAACAGAAATTATTCGGCTTTAATTTGAAACGAATTTGATCAGTTGGCAAATTGGTTACGGTTTAAAATAGGCGTATATGTGGTGATATTTCGACGTCATAAGTCACCTTTAATTCTAACAAGTCACAGGGAGAAGGATATTTCACGTTGTGTTTCAATAGACACTTAATAAAAAAAATTTATAAATATATTCGCGGATCTTTTTTCATAAATATATCCGCACAACGGCCTGTCAGTCAGCAGTTCACAATAATTTTTCCCTCGAAACTGCAAAGACCAACACTTTTGTACATTTTCACTCGAAGTTGTATTTGCTGAAATAACAGAGTATTGTTGTTGCTGTCGTTGGTTTATGTATTCTGTTTCCTTTATTTTTATCGTAACATGCATTTTTTAAAGTTGGATTATTGATGGTGTCAGCAGAAACAATTATTATGTTTGTCGTAAGATCTTTGGTGTGTAAATACCTTAATGATATTTGAAAGCGGTTTTAGTACACTTAATCGCAGTAGTGAATAGTGGGAGATTCTTGTTATTGCAAGAAAAATTAGTGTTTTAAAACCACAGGTTTGACAGCGACGTTGGTTAAGTTTGAACTATTCTGGGATGGTGCGCAATTTCGACTGGTAAATTAACTGTTTACAATTCGATACGGCATAATATCCAAGAAAACATGAATCGTCAGAGTGGCGACAGTTCGTAGCCAGGAATGTCTGGTCCTTTTGGACAGATGACGTTAGATGACGTTGTAGAAAAGGGACAGGGAATATGATTAGGGTAATGGCTGAAAAAATGCGACGTGCGGATGGTAGTGTGGGAAAGTGTCTAGATACGTAAATTTTAAATGTTTTTAATGTTTTGCATAATACGTTGATCTGAGGGATTTGCGATGCATCGATAACAACGATTTAATCACTGTGCTAAATTCACTGCCACTCGATGTCTGAAGTATAGGTTACGACCGCGCCGTTTACATTGCACTGAATAGCCAGAAACCGGTTAGGTCAGGACTTCAAAAGCTTTTAATGAGTGGTCCTCATGTTCAGATATCGATGTGCTGGCCGCATGAATTTTTTTTTTATCGAAAACAGTAGTGAAATATAGCCTATCAGTTATTCAGGAATATAGTGAACAGAAAATACCGGATTTTCTTTAAAAAAATGTAGTTTGACCAGCTTCATTCGTACGCAAGTGCACAGTTGTAGGTCTAATGCTTGTCACTTGCCAGTTTTGACGCATTCACTTATAGTGGTAGAATATGGCTATAGAGCTGTTTAAAATTTTTGCGAAATGTTCATAAAAGGGAAGAATTACGTAGCATGTTGCAGGCCGTTTTCAGACCAACGGTTGGAGTTGTGATGTAAATTCAAGTGTTCTTCTCAGCACTTTGTTCTCAGACACCCTCAGTTTGTGTTCTACCTTTCGGCACTTCAGCATGCACCACGAACGAACGGAGCCGGGATAGCTTAATCAGGAAATTGCGGTACTCGCTGGAGGACCGAAAGGTCGAGTTTAGACTCCCTGCAAGGGGTGTATTCTTCTGTGTCGACAGCGTCTAGACAGGCTGTGGGACCCCACCTAGCCTCCTGTCCAGTGGGTACCGGGGGCTCTTCAGTGGGCATGAAACGACCACTTACCTCCGTATTGTGCTGAGGTTAATACCTCAAATCCTCCATTCGTGTTCGTGGCACGGTGCTTGGTCAAGCACATTCACAAATCCACTTCTTGTAAGAATGGATAAAAACAAAGCCAGTGGTATGTGAAGAAGGGGGACGGCCTTTTCCCTCTGATGGTTCAGGGAACAAGAAGTCACAGGATGTGATAACTAAAGTGGGAAACGGAAGAAGGTGTCACGTGATCCAGTCTGTAAAACAGTCCCGTTACAGGCCTGGAGTGGCCCAGAGGGTTCCAGGAAGTTAAGGTTCCCAGATTTCGTGACAACGGCACAGGATGGTGGTAGGTTGTCAGCCTTACGCACCGGCCGCCTTT
>Ga0123354_10002599_pt1 | contig 24073 bp, 23 predicted proteins | sample TergutLab28metaG_2_FD_97872 | JGI IMG/M metagenome (GOLD analysis project Ga0123354, IMG submission 97872) | Labiotermes labralis P4 segment gut microbial communities from Petit-Saut dam, French Guiana - Lab288 P4 | ecosystem: Host-associated > Arthropoda: Insects > Digestive system > Gut ... | reverse complement strand
AACCATAACTATCCGAGGTAAAACTCGGTGTGTTTTGCTACATTTTGACAGTTCAAAACGTTGTGTATGTCCTCTGTATAAATTTCTATACGCTTTCCAAGTTGTAAAGCTCTTTTTGAAACAACCTGTATTATTGCAACATGTTTTGACTTGTAACAGTCATCATCAGGCTGAACTAAGAACCGTTTAACACTTTACAGGTTTTATTCTTTGTGCATTTGGGATCCCATATGCTTTACACCGTATAATAATGTGAGGAAACTTATCTATAGTGCTATTGTAAGTAATATTAATCACGTGGTGTGAGCTGTTTTCTGGCCGTTGTTCTTCCACTCCGTGTAAGTTTAGATAACAGAGCGGGATGACTTCTTAAAAAAAAACACCCTGTCTTTGTTACTTTAGTATAGGGAAAATATCATCGTCTGTGTTAGGAAACGTACGCAAAACACGTCAATGCACCCTGTGGGCAGAAGGTAGATTGTTTTTATGTTCAACGTGATGGTACTGTACGTGCCGTAACCACAGTACTGTATAAGATGTACGGGATTGCATTTAACAAATTTTGACATGGCACTGAATTAAATTATTTATTATTGCGGTTTGTTAGTGGTTTAACTAGACCCTATCAAGAGGAAAATAAAACCTAGTTTTTGATGTGATGATCTGTAACCCTTGCTAAAGAATATTGAAAGAACGCGATTTTATTGGTCCGTATTTAATGCCGTGCAAATTTCAATATGGTGGTGTGGTGGTAGTTACTGATGTTTATGTAGAGGTTTGTGTACCTTAAGTTGGTACGTGAAATATGTAGCGTGGAAATCAGTACATAAAACTTTCACTTGAGGTACACAGAAACTGTGCACTATGTTGTTACAAAGTGCTTTCTCCGGGAAGAAATTGCCTGTATTCGAAAATGAGGGGGGAAGTCGAAATACGAGTTTGTTTGGGACCAAAGTTATTGTATTTTCGGTCATATACATATGCTTTTGTGAGATAAATTGATATTGAAAAAAGTTTTTTGAGTGTGGAAAATTCCTCTACATGCTACACGTGTGTTGAGCATAAAGTGCACACCCATGTGAAACATGCTTCTTATTCTGTATATTTCTTTACATCGAGATCGTGATCGGTGTAATTTCATCATCAACAGAAAAGGCTGGACAACGTTTCAGAACATACTTCTCCCTGCCCGTCTCATTTACATCCATGGTGTTTGCATGGACGTGAATATGACATTACATACGTGTATGTAGATATACCACCTTCCCTGTCAGAAAGCGTTATATGGGTAAAAATTCAGGACGAACTTGCTGAATATGGTGACATGTTGTAGCAACAATTACAGTTTAGTTTTCAGTGTTTCAAGTTGGTCTTTTATCTAAGAGTTTTAGTTCGGACAAGAAAATTCCCAACTTGTTAGTTGTTACTGATATACCTTAGCATCATAGTGTGATAACACAAAATTCGCAAATTATTTTGATATCCAGTATATTTCAGAGAGAGAATGGCATAGTTTTATCCCCATGATATGAAGGTATTCCCCATAGTGTAATCATGATACATACTGCTCCATCTCGCATTACACACATGATGAAAGATGCGAAATACCTGCATGGGCTTGCAGTTTTTAAGGGACCTGAAATGTGTGCATCATATATATGGTTTTATGTCTTATTCTGTAACTATAAAAGAACTTCTGTATTTTACCATATGTTGTGTTCTATGAAATCTTAGTTTTGTATCTGTGATAGTTAAATTATTTCTGTAAATTGCAAATGTGTAATGGTTGACTGTCATGTGTTTTCAATAGAAGTGCAAGAATACAGTTCGAGCTGAACAGATCTAATGTGAAACCATTGTAGGTTAAAAATTAACATGTATTGTAACTTTATTTTGGGGGAATGAAGTGTATGTTGGGTTTTTATTGCCTTGTAATGGAGTGTCCTTAGTGAATAGCATAATGTATTCAGGTATGATTGCAGCACATTCTATCCTGATGCTTAGCTTCAATTCGTATTTCAGCCCTGATTTGGAATTTGGTGAATTGTTTTGAGGAGTCTCTAGCAGTAAGTATGTCCATCTTTTCTATTTCTTCATAATGAAGGCAGTCTTGTAAATTAATTCAGTTTTATGGAATTGTTATATTACAAAGAAATATTAGACCATATAAGTGAATGCTCTATTTATGCAATTCTAATTGTATCTCAGCAAATTTTTATATAATATTTTTGATTATGGTCAGTGCAGAGAATGTAGATGTCTGCTATTAGTTGTGAGAGTTGTATTAGGTAGGACAGAATGAAAAACAGTCTAAGATTTCCATGGATGGAATGAGGGAACTGCAAAGAGCTTCATTTCTCATGTGCATGACCTTGGCAAGATTCGTTAATGAGTACAAGTGAGACTTCTTGCAGCACAACTTAATTTCAATAATTCTACTCTTTCAAAACGTGAGGATCATGTGTAGTTCTTATCAGAGTTTATTTATTTCTGTTTACCATTCATACTAATGCAGATATTAGTCAGATTTGTAGATCATGTGTTGCACAGGATGAACCTCGAAATCTGTACATGACTGAAACACATTAGACACACTGAATTCTACACCATTTGTCCAAAACATTACTTTCAGAAACACAAAAATCAAATCGAGGGGTCTGACAGAATGCCTTGTGCAAAGTTTTGAAGCATGTGTAGATAAACTTCCCACTTTTGTGCTCCTATGCTATACACCCTGCTGCGTAAATAATGTCTGAGCTTCACTGATAAAAGTGAAATTATCCATGTACTTAATAAAGCACCATATTAGGAAGGCATGTGGGATACTGGATATGTAACTACCTACATTATTAACCTTGGTGCCAGATTGAGGGGAGTGGTCAGAGTTATGATGGCTGCTTTATCCATGAGGAAAGAATTCGCAATACGCACTGAATATGAGGCTAGTTGGGCAGCAAAAGTAGTTGGGGTCCTGTGAAAAAAAAAAAATCTCTTGCCTCTGTTGGGATCAAACTGTATTTCCCTTACTGACCAGCCTGCAGCCCAGTGCTGAAGTTCTTTAACATGTTGGAAGTAACCTCATTCCATTTATACAGGATCATTATGTAAATGCAGCCATTATCTTTCTAAATATGGAAAGTGCATGACATTTTCAAATCCAGGAGAACAGTGTTAAATATTAACATAACAATTTTATAATATTATTCATACTGTGCATATTCTTACAGTCAACACATCCACCAACAAACACACTTAATAAAATACAATTCATAATTATTATATCGCTTTCATGTTTTCTTCCGGGTTGACACCCTCAGGGAGTTATAAAAAATGAGTATAAGCACAGCACATTAGTCTAGGTACTACACTGTCTGTTTTGATATGTTTAAAACGTTAAGATTCTAAAATATATAAAAAAATTGGTATTAAAATGGCAACATTGTGATATTAAAATTCAACAATTGTGAGTAGTACTTACTTACTTACATACTGCATGGGGCAGATTTCTTCTTGAGAAGCTAACCAGTTCTCAGCTAGTCAAGAAACTCCCTGCACTTTATGCAACTGGAAGGTTCATTACCACATTTACAAGTGCCTGCCATCTGTCCCTGTCATGAGCCAGATCAATCCAGTCCATGTACCCCATCCCATTTCCTGAAGATCCATCTTAATATTATCCTCCCATCTATGCCTGGGTCTTCTCGATTTGATCACTGGAATAATATTTGGTAGTGAGTATGGATCATGAAGCTCCTCATTATGCATTTTTCTCCACTCTCCTGTTACCTTGTCCCTCCTAGGCAATATATTCTCCCCAGCACCCATTCTCAGTCACTCTCAGCCTAAATTCCTCTCTCAGTGTCAATAACCAAGTTTTACACCCATACCAAACAACAGGCAAACTTATAGTTCTGTATATCTTAATCTTTAAATTTTTGGATATCATACCGGAAGACAAAAGATTATTCACCGAATGATAGCAGACATTCCCTGACTTCAGTGTGCTCTTAATTTCTTCCTGAATAGAATTTTGATTTGTTAAAGTTGTTCCCAAATATTTGAACTTTTCCACCCTATCAAAGGAACCATCATTAAGGTTTATATCATGACTTTATCCTGCATTCTTATCTTGAGACATGGCCATGTACTTAGTTTTATCAACGTTGACAACTTGTCCAGTGTCCTTACTAGCACTACAACAGCTTCTGTGTTTTTCTTTATAGTATGTACACTACTGCACAATATATTAATATAAACATCATAAACAAGTTGCTGATGTGTACCATTTAATTTCAAGCCATCCTGCTTTATCTGAGTCCTTCTAATGGTTGTACTTTAAAGCAAAGTTGTAAAGCAATATCGACATGATATGATATATGATTATGTTAAGCATCTCTTTGTTTCAAACCATTCTTAAAAGGAAACATGTCAGACAAATTTTGCCTACCTGGACTCTGCTATATTTTCATTCAAACACATTTTTATTAGCCTTTCCAGTTTCATGGGGATACCAAATTCATTAAGAATATTGTACAAGACCTCCCTCCTACCTCAATCATAGGCTGTCTTGAAGTCTGCAAATAGCTGATGCACTGCTTCATTGTAGTCCCATTTCTTCTTGAGGATTTGACAAATGCAGAATATATGATCAGTAGTTGACCTGTTGCATTGAAATTCACACTGATGATCCCCAATAATTTTCTCTGCAAATGGATTTAACCTTGGCAGCAGGATGTAGAATACAATTTTGTGCATAGTTGACACTAGTGATATGCATCTGTAAATACTACAGTCTATTTTATAGTCCTCCCTCTCAATAGGTAAAATGACCAACTCCTCCTACTCCTTGGGCAATTCCTCCTCATTCCATACAGAAATAATAAGTTTATGAATCTCATAATGAATTGTTCTGCTCCCTGCTTCAATCAATTCTGCTGGGATTTGATCAATACCTGACGATTTGGGTTCTTTTAGCTTTTCAATAGGCCAATAGTGAGCAGCTCCAAGTACAAGTACATAGTTGTTTACATTCGGTACATATCTTGCATCCAAACATCTGTCTTATTCTGATGTTATCTGAAAGGATCTTATCCAGGTAGAGTGTGTGATGTGTCTTATATTGTGTCTCATATCAGCTGGTGTAGCGTACAAAATGTGAAGATTACAAACTTACACTTAGAAGGAGGGAAGTTGGAGAATTTGAGAAAGGGGGTGCAGAATGCAGTGTCTGTCCTAGATATCAATGTAATCCTGTGGGAAGGACATGGTGATATATGAAGTGGTAATTGTACAGCGTATTATTCCAGAGGTGAAGGGCAAAAATAAGCATAACAATAGAGGTGCAAAAAGCAAAGTGAAAAGTGCTGTAACCATTCAATTCTCAAGTCAGGAGTACGAGCTCCACTCAGGGAATATTACGTGCAGTGGTCACAAGGAATTTTGTTTGTTTTACCAACTAGATTACAGCATGCATATTGGTAGCTTAGAGTCGTTGGTTTATTAACACCATCACTTAATCGTTACACCTTTACACAATCACTCTACTCGTGCACGGCACTTTTATTAAATTGTACCAACTGCCACTTGCCTCTGGTTCCTTTTCCCCTCCTAGGATGACTGCCCAGGGACCTCTCCACTCACTAAGTGCCCCGCTACCTGGCTCCCTTCATCTCTACTTCTCAGCTTCTTGATTGTCTATCTCAACAAAAAGAAAGGGTATAGACTGTCCGTTCCTAAGGCCAACGTAGCGGTATCGCGAAACCCTGGCAAACATGCCGCATACCTTCGTGTGACAATACATCAATAAACTTAATGCCCTAACCCTTAAATTCTGCACCTGCGACGTAATAGAGTCTGACAAACAACATCTTCTGTCGCCCCACTTTCCCTATCTCTGACACTTACTTGCCGGCTAGCAAACCTTGCTTGGCTCCGACCCAGGATCAGCGGTTACAGTGTTTTTAAGAATATTGTGTGTAATGACAGAATAATTGATCTTTATTTTAAGGCAAACTAGTAAGTATTTTGATAGTGCAAGTGTACCCACCAAAATCAGAATGTGAAGTTGATATAGTGGCAGAATCGTAGGAAGTAATCAAACAAATTCTTGAAGATGATGGAAAAGGTGAGGCAGACTGCCATAATGGGAGCCTAGAACTGTGTGGTTGGAGGTAAATCATATTGAAACATTGAAGGACCATATGGACTAATAAGGATAAATCAGGGAGATAAAATGCTCATTGACATTTGTGAAAGAAATGGAGTGGTTATGACCAATGCATGGTTTAAAAAGTGTAAGTGAAGACTGTACACCTAGAGACTGGCAGGAGATTGAAAACTACAACAGTTGGAACAAACACTTAGGAAACAACAATTAAGAAATGGTATGAAGAATGTGCAGGCCTGAAGCAGATATTGACTCTGTCCACAACTTCCTGGTTGCTGAGATCTTGCTAGACTGAAGAAAATCATGAAGTTCTAAAATTGAATACCAAGATGGGATTTGGAGAAGTCATTTGTTCAGTACAGGCAATGTAAGATACTTCATAAGAAAAACTTGGTACGATCAAATGTGAAAGTGAGAATGTGGAAGTGCAGAGGAAAAATAATTATCAAGAAATGTGTGTTAGACTGTGATTGATTTTGATGGGAAAAATTGAGGGGAGAGCAAGGAAGCCATGGGTTACATAGGAAGGGGTCAGTAAATTCGATGAGTGAAGGAAGTGTAAGAATGAAAAAAATGAAAAAGGAAGCAAGAACTATGGAAGAAAACAAATTGAAAGGAGTTACAGATGAGGCTATGGAGGAATATCTTGAGAGTACATGTGATGAGATTATGAGATTTGAAAGAACAGGATTTGATGATTTAATGTGCATGAAGACAAAGGAACTAGACTGGAAAGAAAATCATAAGATTTAAACAAATAACGTTGAAGACTCTTAAGGGAATATAAGGTTGACCAGAGACAAGTACTGAAAATTTGGGAGGATTATATTACAAAGCTCTACAATCGAGCTAACTGACCAGAAAACATAGGAGCCGAACCTGAAGAGGAAGCAAATGCAGACAAGAAAGGTCCTTAAATCTTGCACAGTGAAGTGGAAAAAGCTGTCTAGGAGATGAAGGATAAGAAGGCTACAGGAAATGTTGATGTATCTTGACATGTACTCAAACTGTTGGGAGAAGACGGTTTCACACTATTGACACAACTGATCAACAACATAATAAAACTGGAGATTGACTTACAGATTTCATTGAAGTTACAATGATTGCCTTCAAGAATGAAACAGAAGCTACAAAATGCAACAATCTCACCATCAGTCTCAATGCACATACAGCAAAAAGAGTAACAACAATACTTAGAAGAAGGATTGAAAAGAAAATTGAGGACATGGTTGGAGAAGATCAGTTTGGATTTAGAAAAGGAAAAGGACCTAGGGATACAATTGGGTTGCTGAGAATACTATCAGAATGGACTTCTGAAATGGATGAAGAATTGTGTGCTGCATCACCGACTGGCAGAAGGCTTCCGACTATGTAAACTGGACCAAACTAATGCAGATCCTAAAAGAAACTGGCATCAAATGGAGTAAAAAAAAATAATTAGGAAATTATACATGGATCAGAGTGTTAAAAGTATGACTGGACCAAGGGGATATAAGAAGTGTGAAGATTTAAAGAGGAGTTAGACAAGGATGTTTTTGTCTCTGATTCTATTTAACTTATACAGCATTGTAGAGCGAGTAACTTACCAAGGAAGCTCTCAAAGGGTTTGAAGACTTAAAAATAGTAGGTCAAGTTATTTGCACTGTGAAATGTGCAGATGACTTTGTGCCACTGGCTAAGGAAGAAACTGTACTATCAAGCATGACTGACAGATTAATCAAAATTGGAAGATGTTATGGAATGCAAATGCATGTGGAAACAACTAAGGTACTGAGAATCTCCAGACAGCCATCTCCAATACAGATTATGATAGATCAAAAACATCTGGAGAATGTTGAATATTCCAGTTACTTTGGTAGCATGATGATAAATAATGGAAGATATACTTGTGAAATTAAATCAAGGATTACCATGGAGAAAGCAGTATTCAACAACTTGAAGACTCTTTCACCAGCAAACTGAATTTAAATTTATGGAAGAAACTAGTCATACGTTACAGCAGAGACATATTTATTTATTGTGTTGAACCTTGGATACTTCAGGAAGAAGATTAGAAATCGCTGGCAAGGTTTTAAATGTGGTGCCAGAGAAGGATGGAGAACATTAGATGGAACCAGCTGTATGAAAAATGAAGCAGTATTACATAGAGTCAAGGAGGAAAGGAATATCCTATATACAATACAAAGAAGGAAGGCTAACTGAATTGGTCACATCCTGTGTAAGAACTTCCTTTTTAAATGAATTATTGAAGGAAAGATAGGGGGCAGGATAGAAGTGATGGAAAGATGAGGACGAGGACATAAGCAGATACTGGATGACCTTATGGAAGTAAGAAGATATGAAAAACTGAAAGAGGAAGCACTAGATCACACTATGTGGACAGCTCACTTTTGATGATGCTTCATGGCCTGTCATAAGAAAGACTGTAGGATAAATGAATGTGTACTTGTGTGAAATCCATGTTAAGTGGGTCCCTGTCACCATGGCATGGTGCATCCTCACGTTGCAGATGGAGGAACGACCTCCAAATGGAGGATAGCTGCGAATATATTGAATCAATAGTCGCAGACAGCTGACAAGGTTTGACACTCCAGTTTGGAGGGTTGGGTGATGTGCTAACAACTCCTCACCCCAAAAACTGGCCTTGTTACGAAACAGATACATATGCTTCAGGTCTGGACAGATCTTTTGGTATGACCTAAACAATGGAAAAGCTACAAGGGATTTGGTACATTCTACATAGGTCAGGTTCACTTACAGCTGCAGCCAAGGAATTAGCAAGGTATAAATTAGATTTAGTGGGTGTGCAGGAGGTTAGGTGGGACAAAGGGGGCACTGTAAGAGCAGTGGGTTATATTTTTTCCTATGGAAAAGGAAACAAAAATCATCAATCAGGAACAAGTTTTTTGTGCACCATAGAATAGCATCAGCATTTAAGAGAGTAGAGTTTGTTAGTGATAGGATGACTTATATAGTTCTGAGAGGTCACTGTTGTATTATCATTGTTTTGAATGTGCATGCACCAAGTGAGGAGAACAGTGATGATTCAAAAGACAGTTTTTATGAGGAATAAGAACAGGTTTTTTTTATCATTTTCTTAAGTACCATATGAAAATTCTTTTAGGAGTTTTTAATGCAACACTGGGGAGAGAGGATATTTCTGAACCAACAGTTGGGAGTGAGAGTCTATACCAGGATAGTAAATTTTGCCACATCAAAAAATCTAGTTGTTGAGAGCACAATGTTCCCACACTGAAATATTCATAAATACACCTAGACTTCTTCTGATGGGAAGACTCACAACCAGAGTGATCACATATTATTAGATAGATGGCCTTCAAGTATACTTGATGTACAATCTTTCACGGGAGCTGAATGTGATATTGATCACTGTCTGGTGGTTGCAAATGTTATGGAAATACAGGCAGTAGGTAAACAAGCAGCACAGAAGTTTATGGGGAAAGTTGTAACCTCAGAAAGCTAAATTAGCTGAAGGTTAAGAAACAGTATCAGATTGAGATTTCAAAAAGGTTTGCAGCTTTGGAGAACTTAAATGATGGTGAGGGTATAAACAGGGCTTGGGAGAACATTAAAGAGAATACCAAAACTTCAGCTCCAGAGAGTCTAGGTCTGTATGAAATGAAGCAGCACAAACCATGGTTTGATGAAGAGTGTTTATGATTTTCAAAGGAGGCAGGCTAAAATGCACTGGTTACAGGATCCAAAACAAAGCAATGTAGAAAATCTAAATAATGTAAGACATGAAGCAAGTAGACATTTCGGTACCAAATTAAGGAATATCTTAAAGCTAAAATTGATGAAATGGAAACTAACAGTAAGAAATTTATGACAGAAACTTGTATAGGCACATCAGTGATTTCAAGAACTAACATAGTAAAGGATGAGTAGGGTGATTTGGTTAGAAACTCCCACAGTATTTTGGCTAAGTGGAGGAATCATTTCTCTCAGCTATTGAATGTACATGGGATTTACTGACATTAGGCAGAGAAAAATACATACAGCAGACTACTTGTGCCTGAGCTGAGTGCCTTGGAAGTTCAGATGGCTATTGAAAAGCTAAGGAAACATAAACTACCAGATATTGACCAAATCGCAGCGGAATTGATTAAAGTAGGGGGTAGAACAATTTGCTTTAATATCCAAAACTTACTAATTCTATTTGGAATGATGAGGAATTGCCCGAGGAGTGGAAGGAGTCGATCATTTTACCTATTTATAAGAAGGGTGATAAAACAGATTGTAGTAATTACAGAGAAATATCACATGTTTCAACTATACACAGAATTTTACCCAACAACCTGCTGTCAAGGTTAACTCCATATGCAGAGGAAATTATTGGGGACCATCAGTGTGGATATCAATGCAACAGGTCAACTACTGATGACATAATCTGCATTTGTCAAATACTCATGTAGAAATGGGAATACAATGAAGCAGTGCATCAGCTATTTGTAGACTTCAAGACAGCCTATGACTGATTTAGGTGGGAGGTCTTGTGTAATATTCTCAATGATTTTGTTATCCCATGAAACTGGAAAGGCTAATAAAAATATGTTTGAATGAAACATATAGCAGAGTCCATGTAGGCAAACATTTGTCTGACATGTTTTCTTTTAAGAATGGTTTGAAACAAGGAGATGCTTTATCGCCAATTCTTTTCAACTTTACTTTAGAGTATGCCATTAGGAGGATTCAGATAAAGCAGGATGGCTTGAAATTAAATGGTACACATCAGCATCAAGTATATGCTGTTGATATTAATATATTGGGCAGAAGCGTACATACTATAAAGAAAAAAACTGATTCTTTTGTAGTGCTACTAAAGAGAGTGGACTAGAAGTAAATGCTGATAAAACTATCTTGTTATGTCTTGAGATGAGAATACATTACAAAGTCACGATATAAATGATATATATAATGGACAGAGACCATTTAGAAGACTTAGATGTAGATGGAAGAGTAATATTAAAATGGATGTTCAATAAGTGGGATGGCGCATAGACTGAACTGATGTGTCTCAAGACAAGAACAGGTGGTGGATACTTGTAAACATGGTAATGAACCTTTAGGTACCATAAAATGCAGGGATTTCCTTGAGTAGCTCAGAAGTGGTTAGCTTCTCAAGAAGGCCTGGAGTAAGAAAGTAAGTAAATAAATAAGTACTTGAAAAATATGTAGCCCTGTACCATCAAAGTACACTTAAATTGCTTAATATATCCTCCTTTATTTAAGTCAGAGTTTCCAAATTGTTTTAATCATTCAGTCATAGATATATACATACATACATACATACATACACACATACATACATACATACATACATACATACATACATACATACGCACATACACACGTGCACACATACATATATACATGCACATGTATGTTTAAAAAAATCCAGTACCTGTCATAGGACAACTGGATATGAAATATGTCGGCACAGGACAACCAATACATATGAAGAATAGTAACCATGAGTAACATACAAGAAGAGATAGAAGCATCATAACACAACACAGTATAGAGAACAGTAATCAGCAATTATGATACAGCTGTAACATATGAAGAATTAGGGTATGAGAAACATAAAATGTTATCAAATGTGCTAGATAAGAGTCATGGTCAGGGAAATATGCATGCAACATAAGTTTGGAGTTTTTTGAGGATTGTTACGTTTCATATTTTTTTTACAGAAATTGTGTAATATGTACATAGGCTTTTTCAACGGTAATAAATATATAGCTTCATAAATAGACTATATAATACTTCTAATATATTGCTTAAAATAGCAGATACTGGTAATAAATTTGTATAGATGTATTGTAATGTATACGCTTGGAGTTATCAAACTTTATGAGTTGTCTGGTGCTTAGAAAGTATTATTGTGATATAAGCAATAATTGCCAAAACCTATACACAGTTGTTACTGTTTGTTATTATGGATGAAATGACATTGCTAGTGAAGATGTTGCTGTTCCAAGTGATAAAGGACACTGGACTGAGCTGTGGTCAGCTGTATATTTACTTCCCACAAAATATCCAAACCAGTCATAAGGTACCCTGTGTCGTAAGTTATGTATCATGTCAGATACTTCTTAGAATTACAGGTGTGGGTTCTTATGATGATATGCAGTAGTCCATGGCAGTTGGGAAGATCACTGGCTGGACATTCTGTAAGCTTTATAATACAGAGGTTCTAGATCTGAATTCTTAGATAACTAGTTGACAGTTTCTAGAATGTGTTTACAGATTGCAGTTCACACATGAAACAGCTGTTTGATCAGGTTTGTTTCTGTGTTATGGTAACACTTGTGATTTTGTTGTGTGATGGTTAAATTCTTGCCTCTTCTCCTGGTTACTTATGAATGTTTTTTACTTTTCCTGTTTCTTATGTAATGTAGATGAGTTGGTATTCAGAGGCATTCCCTGCCCCCTTGTTTTCTGTTATTTCATTTTTATATCATTCTCAAAGCTCAGTAATCCATTTGCACGTGAGAAATCAGTTTGAGTTTTTTCTTGTATAAGATGCACAAATTTATAGTACTTTTCAGTTTGAGAACCAATTTTTACTGTTATGAGCTCCTTTCTCCTGCAGACTGGTTGTTGTTTCTGGCACCCCTTCTCAGCTGTCGGTGGTTTCTGAATTTTCTCAAACATGGAGAATGTTATGGTATCCCCAGCCAGTCTGCACAGCAGAAGCAGCAGCTGCATTTAGGCTTCTCAGCATTCTTCTTGTAACCTTAATATGAAGGTTGCTGTTCTTGGAGCTGATCATTTTTCAGAAATTAGATTTTGGGGAATTTTTGTGTAACATAATTATAGAAATTATTATAACAAATTTTATGCATTCTTGGTATATCTTTTATAACCATTACTTATGCATAAGTTAATGACTAAGACTGTGATTGAAGTAAAGTATTTTACCATTAATGTCTCTTTCATCATACTTAGGTACCTTTCCATGCTGTATTAAGGTGAATTTTGTATGTCAAAGGAGAATTTTTTTTACCCCTGGCACCAATTAAAATTTATGATGTGGTAAGTAATGGGAAATTAATTTTTGTTTCACTAGTTTTTACCTTAAAATAAGCCATGTTGGAATAAAATAGGCTCACAGACTGAGGGATTGCTATATCCTATGGTTCTGTGCCAAAATTATTCACAAATGACAGAATTTGTCCAGTTTTTTGTACATTTGGGGCTTGGATTCACCTCTGTTCTCCCATTTACCAACAGCACCATGAGAGCATCCAGTATGTAGAACCACATTATTTCTCTTGTTCCTTCAGAATTGTATATTGTGACATTACTCTGTGTAAATTGCCATGCAGCTGCTAAGTCTGATCTGGTGAACCTCTCTGTCAAAAACCTTTAAAATTTAAACCACAACATGTTTATTATTTTCTAGAAGTAGATACAGCTTCTCCTATGACATACACAACTCTTATGTGTAATATTTTACTGACACCCCAGGAGCAACTTCTTGCTACTTTGTTTGCAAATTTGCGTCTTCCCTGTATATTTCTGAATATAAAAACAATAAGTTGCTCCACAACATTGGAAATGTAACTAAATATGCCAATGAATGCATTTAACAAAAACAGTTGTTTTTCCTTCACAGTGGGGTGTACACAGGCCGAGGAGTTTTGCACCAAACTGGATGGCAATGGGGCCCAAAGAAGTGATTTCTGGCATACTGTTGGTATTTAACCTTCTAGTGTTAAATTCTAAAAATGAGTATATACCAATAATTTCAGGTTGATATTTGTCAGTTTAGAGCTTAGTAGTATGAAGTCATCATACCATTTTTAGCATCATAACCTGAAAGTTTTTGCCAGCTGTTAGGAGTTATGTGTGTTTAACCTTTGTAGTTATTTTAAGGGGAAAAGTTAGTTAGTTTGCCTTAAAAATGTTGATTAAAATCTTCCTTTTTGAGAAAGTATAAAATTCATCTTCTAAACCATAAAAACATGCACATGTTTACTTGTATTTTTATAAATGTATGTGTCCTTCAGTCTTGAGGCTGTATTCAGCATAATACAGAAAATATCTTCATATGGATGTTGTAAGACATCACTTCACTCAAAATATGTTCTCAACATTGTCTCTATACAACCTATGCACGCACTGTCCCTTTAACATGACATTGTTGCTCAGAAATGTGTAGCCCATGAAATTCTTTGTCACAGTTATGCTGTATAATATGTGACTTTCTCACTGGTTCATCATCTTTCTTGCTACACGTAACACATTGTTTCTCATGCAACCTTGCAATTTTCTCATTCAGTCTCCAGCTTGTGGCACATTTTGTGCTGGTGCAAGAGGCTGAGGAATAAAGTTTGTCTCCTTCCTCGATTCTTGTGTTGCTTCATTAATGCTCCATAGTAATGTATTTTTTTTACAGGATGTATGCATTCAGCATCTTTGTATGGAAAGGCAAAACAGTACTATATTTCATTACTTCTTACATTTTCAGTATGCATAGTTCAGGTGTACCATCTTAATTAACATACATGTATGTAGTATGGGACATCAGGTTGTATATTGTGGGCATGTACAATTTTGTCAGCATGTTAAAAATATCCATTGTTCAGGAAGGGTGTGAGAAAAGTCATCACACCATGAGAGGACACTAAAAAATCTTTGTGTTGCTCATGGTATTTGATGTGTTCATACATTTCTTTTGTGAAAATTGGCAATATTTTATTCGGTTGCAGGTTGGAATGATTTTCTGAGTTCCGTGGGTCATTATTGGAAAGATGTCAGTATTGTTCATTTGGACATAACTGCAGTAGGACACTGTGTGTAAGAAGGAATTGAGACCATTGAAGTTGCTTATCTGGTAACTTCAATATACTTTGATGAACTATAAGTGCCAAAAGCACATATGACTTCATTCACTAAAGAACACTGTTATTTGACAGTATCTGCTTGCATTTGTGGAGACTAGTCAGCATGTCTGTTTTATTAGCTCTGACACCACCATAGACATTGTATGGAAAGAGGAGAATTATGACAACTGCTACAAAATACATGATTTTGTACTTTGGAGTAGGAAGCAGAGTGGTGAAAGATGACCACTGACAAGCATCATCTGAACATTCTGAACCTGAATGGTAAAACTTGACAGACACAAATATCCTCCACTGCATTTTTACAACTTTCAGAATCACTGTCTCTTTCACTGCTGTGAACAGTATGTAATAATGTACAGTATACTGCATGTAGCATGTAGCATGTAGCAGAGAGATGAAAATTCACCCTAGTGGCACATTTACTTTTGTAAGAATGATATTCACATTGACTCTTGAAGACAAACTAGTACATCATACTGACATATGTCATGTGGTGCACCTAATATGATCACAGCTCAAATTACTTCATTTGAATAATAGTAGGATGGAAGGGAAGTGTGTGTCTCAATTAATTCAGCATGACATATTTTCACAAATGTTGTCCACTGAAGAGATCTTGAGATAATCAAGTAAATGAATGATAGGTTTTTCTGTACAAATGCAGGGTGCAAGCCTTCAGAATTCCATGCAGAGAAACAGTATAGTGCAACTACTTGACCTGTCTCTGTGAGATGTCAGAGTAGCAGTTGAATCGCACACACTGTTGAGGAATTCATTCATCTTCTGGTACTCTCTTAAAGAATTTATAAAGCTACGTTTTCAGTCACTTTTGCTTTATTCAAGAGTGTGTTTTTACAGCAACTACATCATCTTCAAGCAGGATAAGGTATCACTGGAAGTGGAGGAATTTTGTTGAGCAATGGTTGAGACATAAATTAGGATATGGATCACCGTGTAGTTAGTAGTGGTTAAGGAAGATTGATAATGATTGCAGAATGCTATTTCCATCATGTGTGATGGTGGATGTTACTTTCTGAACTGTATATTATGATCCTTCGTGATGCACATGATCACACAGCTGGTGTGATGTAATGTACTATGCAAGTTACCTACACCAACGTATTACTTTGTTTCAGATGTGCAGCTAATACGCTGTGGATCATGCAAATGCTGGTGTAAAAGCAGGAAAGTGTTATTCACTGAAGAGTGGTTAGGTTGTTGCTGTGTACTAGGAAATCAGTAAGGATTTATTTAGTTGAAATTCACAAGAAATTTAATGCTTTGACTTAGAAATTACAAATTTAATATCATAGAATAATATGAGTTTTATTGGTTGGAAAGCCTTGTGCCAATTCTATCATTTAACCCAAACTTTCTAATTGATCTTAATTTACTTATGCGGTGAGTAAGACATCAGCTGAGAAAATATAGCCAGTCATTAATTTGTTGCCTCTTAAATATTTATCATCATGTTCCAAGCAATCAGAAAACCTTTTCTGATAAAATTTTTTACCGCTAGAAAACCAACTTCATTCCACCCCCAAAGTAAAGGAATTTGTCATAGGTTCCATGGAACACTTGGTGATGTGATACATTTTATCACCAAAATGCATGAGGGTGGGATGAATATGTTCCTTATCCAGTAGTGGCTTGTATTTTTACCCTTTATACCATCTCCTCGTTATGTGGTATTTGGAAGGTGAATGAGATTGCCCATGGAAGATGAATTTAAGTTTTCTAAGTCTGAATGCTCTGATGAATCTTTAGTAGATTATGAGAGTCATGTGGAAGTTTTAGCAGATAGTTTGAAAGCAGTCCATGAGCTAGTTCAGAAACAAATAAATTGTGGAAATAAATCTAAACAATAATATGGCTGTAGATCCAACCTAAAGAATTTCTGTGTAGGAGATCTAATTTATCTTTTTAACCGCATAGCTAAGAAAGGATTAGCAAAGAAATTTTTGTGTAACTGGGAAAGGCCTTATTCAGTAACAGTGTGACTTTGAAAAGTGACATATAAAACTCAAAGGGAACCTGCTAAAGAAATTATCTGGCATGTATGTAAATATTTTAAAAGAATGTAAGAAAAATGTATTGAATGAGAGTTCCATCCTTCAGACAAAATGAAATTGGCAATGCAGTATGAAAAATCATAAGCAAAAGAATAAAAGAGAATAAAGCAGACAAAGTAAGGATAATGTTCCCCTGAGTGTAGACACAGATTTTGATAATGGAATATGGAAATCCAAACCTATTTATCAAAAGTCTGATCCTGAAAATGCTGTAAGTACAGAAACCATTTTAGGGGATGATTGGTTGCCACCACCCACTCAGATTCCACCCACATAGTTAACTGATAAACAGACACAGCCTCGAAGGAGTAGATCTTCTTAAAATACGGATCAAGAACAAGAATAAAAATAGAAGTAAATAATATCAAAGAATATATGGTCAAGCATTAATGGTTCAGAAAATAATAATAATAATAATAATAATAATAATAATGAAGTCAATCTCGAAGGAAAACACAGGTATAATTTGAGACAGTGGAATTATTTGCAATAACGTTTTTATGTTTCAGAGATTCCCATATACACCTCTGATGTCCATAGTTTGAACCTTAACCTTGGATAAAGGACTAGTCTTCTTGTAAGGCTGGTATATACTCATATTACTAACTGGAGATAATATGGGTGACTCAAACTATTCAATTAAGGCATGAAAACTGTAGTAGAAGGGTTGAGAAAAAATTAAGCTGTTTTAGTGCAGGGAAATGTGTAGATTATGCAGTATATATAACAGAAATCAACAGGCTGGTTACTTTGACAGAACAATTGAATGAAATGTTTCAGTCATTGAGGGCTATACTGCTTCTTACTGTATTTATTCCCCATCTTTCCAGAGGAAAGAGAGGCCTGATTAAATTCAATGGGTAGGTGATGAAATATTTGTTGTGTGTTATGAACAATTATGATACACAGCAAATGAATCTGTATAGTAATACTATGAAAAGCATCACAACAGTTTAGTTACATTTGCAGGAAGAGCAGGTGTATCTCAGTAAGTTAGATAAACAAGCTGACAAGCTGTAGAAAATTCTTAGATGATAGTAAACATACAAGAGGCTTGCATGTTTACATGTTTACCACTTTACAAGATGCAGAATCATGATAAAATCATATGTGTTTATACAGTGTCACTATTTGCAAACTTGAAGTAGCTACCCTCCAAGCTCGTGATGATCTATTGCAATTACAAGAGAACCTGTGCACGACATCTATTGGCAAGTTGTCCATGACACTCACTCCTTTGCATAACTTACACATATTTTAAAATAGGTGTGCACACAGTTACTTGAAAAAGCAACCTTAATTGCACAGTCACTAATTGAAAATACGTATATCTGTCATCAAGTTGCAGAAGTTCATGCTGGAGCCATACCAGAAGAACTTAGACTGTTATTGTTATACTTCTAAAGGGAAGTGAAATATATTTTGAAGCTTACCAGGTCCATTCTTTACTTTTTTTGATTCAGATTTCAGTTGGTTTGTGAGTGTAAGTACAGCAACATTACACTTGGCAGTAAGCATGAATAAATAACTTCTCATGATCTTAATGGATGATGTTTTATACAAATGTAAGGATGTATACTTCACTGTATGTCCTACTGCCCTAGTAATGACAAGTGAAGGCCACAACATTTTTTGTAGCATTATATTGTAGAAAGGTGATGTTGCAAGAAAAGTGTGTAGAACTATAATTTCTAATCCCATCTTGGTCCAGTATGGATTTGATCACCAGAAAGCATATTTGTGGTCTATATTGTTAGTGAGCCCATACTAATCACCAAAATATGGCACTTGGAAGGACCTAAGAATGAGCATAAATCTAGTGTCAAATTGCAACTTAAGGGAACCAGAATGCTTGGAGATACCTTCAATTGTTTCGCATTTGGGGCAACTTTTCACTTGCTTCCTCATTCACTTGGCAGAACAAGAATTGGTTCGGATACACATCATATAATAATACCAATGATTAAGGAAATATTAGCTCCAGACAAGAAATAAATGTTTAGGAACAAATATATTTTAGAGAAGGCTACTGAAACATTATACATAATTAACACAGTTGATATACATTGTGCACGACCCTCGGTTTATTGGACTAGCCTGAGACAGAGTTTACAAAACTTAAACAAAGCTGATACACATGACTATAGCCTGGCCAAAAGCTTAGGTATTGCAACTTCAGGTTGTATTGTTTGCCTTGGTTTGCAGTATGTTACCCACACTAAAATAACACTATGCCTTAAAAAAGTGGTAGATGTATAAGAAAAAGGTGTTTTCCATACACCTCCGCAACCCAAGTGACATCGGCACAGGAAAATACCACCATGAAGAAAATCAACAACTAAACTAATATTAAATACTTTAGTAAGGACTGAAGTTACTAAAGGAGAGAATGACAAAATAAAAAATTTGGCAATTTCAAGGGAAGAGCCAATCCAATTCTTTTGTCATTAATGTGTAACTTCATTCATGTGTCACTTGAACTCCATACATTCGTCACATAATCATGCAATATAGCATGTACAAATGTCATAATTGTATCTGTTGACATCAGTGTAAAGTGGAGAGTAACCAGTCAGAAGAAGGAACCTGTGCCCACTGAGCAATGTATCCTGCTAAATGAGTACAAAATAGCCTATAGTGGCCCTTTGATTATCCTTGGTCATCCAGGAACACCACAAGAGGACTACCAGTAATACACTCACAGTCCCTAAATGGCATTGCACCATCATACCACCATACCATCACTTGCCCAACAGCAGCGCCTTTTAGCATCGCACATCACCAAAGGCTACTTGGGGGACACCATACTGCAGGAGTCACTGACAGAGAATCATTGGCTAGAATGATTCATCATTCACTTAGTAGGCTGGATTTCTATGTGATGAGACTTCTAATACTTGTTAGTTGTAATTTAAAATTATTCTCACTAGCAAATCTGCCAAGGTTCACAAGTGTTCTGGTATCAAAGAAATTTAAACTGTTCCAAAGATTTTATTCTGTTTATTACTAACTGTACATATTACTAATATTATTACATATCATTAACCTGTATTTATTCAAATTGTGCACTGTGTTGTAGGCCCCTCTCTTCATGTTTGCTCTTGTAGAGGTGTAATACATAAAAACATGCATCCACCCACTTGCCTCAGCAGCTGTGTGGCTGTTTTCACACGGAGTGTCCTTGGACTGTAAGTTTAACAGTCTTTAGAAGAAATTTTTGCCCTTCTATTTTAATCATATCTGGTAAGCATGATGTACTTGTTGGTAAAGGGCCTAACAATAAAGAGGCTATTAAATGACATCAGTTGTAGAGAAATTTGAGGTGGTGGAATACAATAGTTGGATGGGGAAATGAACATTGTTTTGTTCAGACACCAGTATAGTGTTAAAATTTGAGGTGGTGGATTACAGTAGTTGGATGGGGAATGAACATTGTTGTTATCAGACACCAGCATAATATTAACAACTCAGTAGTTCATGACATTAAAATAAATGAAGAGCAGAAGATTTGTTAAGGCTGGTTCTCCATCAAGTAAGAAAGTTTCTTGTGTAAGTTGCGTTTGCATTCTTATGAAGATTTAAGAGGTCTTTGGTGTAGGGCTTGAAGTTGCAGCACAGAATTGGTTGTCAGTCAGTGGTGCTGTAATGAGGAAAGAGGTCATGTGATCTTGCTACCATTACACACAGTCTGGGACTCATGTGTTATTTTGTGGTGGTGGCGTGGTGAGGGAGAAAGCTGCAACATCATGCAGCCACTATGTAGTGCCTGGGGGTGAGGACAGAGGTGTCATCCATGTCAAGATTGGCTAATCTTGGGACTTTGAGAAGTAGATGAGCATGTGTCATATGGAAGAGCTGGTAAAATTAGCACTTAACCTGTCAAGGAGCTGGTCCTGATTACACAGGGATGTTCAGGAAGATAATCCAGAAGGAGGGTTATGTACAGAGAATGTTCTAACCTAGATGAGAGGTGGCTCTTGTGGAAAAAAATTTAAGTCTGTACATTAGAAGGAAAAGATTGTTCTTGGTTTAAATTCTGATGAGAATAGATTGCCATTCATTTCTGTTGAAGTGCTTCTGGGAGAGCTCATCTACCATGGGCCCTTAAAGGCAAAAAAGGAGCTAGTTTGCTGTGTTTTGAGTGTCTGATTGGAAGGCATGGATTATACAAATTTCCTGGTGGGTTGTTTCAATGGTACCTTTTTTTCATGAGGTTGAACAGTATCTGAAGTCAAAGAATCTAATATTCATTCTCCTCTTTATCCATTATAATGCCCCAGGGCATGTGCAGGCTCTTGGAGTGCACTTATTTGTAGATGAAATATCTGCCAAAGTACACCATCCCCTCATTCAGCTGCTGGATGAGGGAATCAATGAAACATGCAAGAGTTTTTACACTCACTGCACCTACTATGGTATTTTGGATGCAAGTGACTAGAACTTTGTTAGTGTCAGTGAATGCTAGAAGTCATACATGATAGCTGACTGCAGGATAAATAAAAAGGTGTCCCTTGATGAGCTGCAGTTCATGACTGTGAATGGATGAATGAAGAAGCTTTGGCCAGAAGCAATTACATGATGATTTCTGGGGGTTCCTCAGCCAGCAGGACAAATTGATAAACATCCTCATGTTGACCCTTGAAGTTCAAGGTGAAGGATACTTGATATGACCACTTCATGGAGAGGCATTTATCTGGGTCATCCAGCTGAGTGAAACTGAATAATTAAAGTGGAGGCATATCACATACAATACAATGTATTGACTGCATAATGCAGTTGCTGCATGTTGTAGCTTATCACAAAGCTGTCATCTGGCCAACTCAAGAATTACAAGGTGGATTATATATTTAATGTGTCAATTATATAATGAATAAATTTTATTGAGTGTGATATGGCTTCATGTGAGTAATGGAGTTGTGCTTACAATGTTCATGCAACATGGAGGCCATCATATCACCCTACAAGGAAAAGGTGTGAGGGCATGTGGAAGAAGGCATAATAAATGTAAGTTCCTTACTTAGTCTTTTACTGATAGTTAGGTTTAGATTCCATCTCCTGCCCTGAACAGAGGAGTTTTTTAATTTAATGTAACCTTAAATGTATTCATGACAGTACAATGACTGAAGCTGGCAACATGTGAAGAATTAGAGGTCCACATGATGCACAGAGGCCAGCACTGAAGGGTTAATATGTCTTCCATCTCTTCCTTCACCATTTGTTCTCTGTGATTTGATCACATACAACATTCAGCAAGGAAAAGAGAGAGGTAATGGTAAGGTAAAGTTTACCCTAGAGCAGGCCATGAAGGCCTAGAAAGGGAGTAGATGTTTTGCTCCACTCTTTAACCTTGGTGTTGCATGGAGGTTGGTGGTCAACACCATGCCATAATGGCTTTGCCCCAAGGAAAGACTTGTTACACATTGTACAGGAGGCTGGGTGGGCCCCAGGGCCAGTCTGGACAGGTGCAGACAATCTCGTCCCCCACCAGGATTTGATCCCTGGACTGTCCAGCCCATAACAAGTCACTATACTGACTACACTATCCTGGCCCAAAGGAATAGACAGTAGTAATGAAAATTCAGATCTTCTGGGATGATGTGCTGTGATATTGCAAAACTAATTCCTGACATTGTGCAGCACTCTAATGCCATCTTCTTCAGGTTTGACCAGTGACCTTGAAGATGAAGGTACTACAATTCTTCAAAACATCATATTATATTTACTGAATATGTCAGCATACATAATGTTCAAAATAAGTGCTGTTGGACTCTCAAATCTTACATCAACATTAGTGGTTTTGTGTCTATTCAGTATGAATAATGCAAAATTAAGACATTTCATATAAGTTTAGTTTTCCTAACCTGATAATTTCTGTAAGATATTCTGTGTATTGTTGTTTTGTCACTCATGGGCGTTTCCAAGAACATAACTACAAAAACTGGGAAGGTTTTTAGTACCACAGTTACATCTCCCAGAATGTGATGTGAGTTTCTTTTCACCAGACTACATGCCTTCACATTCCAGATAGTTGCAGCATTAGTGCATGGTCCTTGTAACGGAGACACAAGTTGTTCTGTCGAGAGCCTGAAATTGAATTGCTGTAAGTTATATAGTTGAGCTTTGTCTTGCACAGAATTAAAGTCTGTATTAAGCAGGCAAAGTCCACTGCATTCTGAATGACTTCTAAATAATGTAGTGATGTAGCATTTATATAATGTTCCCTAATGATCATTTGTATATTTTGTGTACATGAGTTGGTTAAATGCAAGTTATATTCAGCATAGCTTGGTAATTTTATTTGAAAAAAATTTTTTTGTCTTATGAAAGATTACAATTATCTGACTGTGGCAAAGTTCATGGATCATCATCATCAGTCATCATCCATGACTTAGATTATATTTCTGGTGTGCAGTTTATTCATAGAAGAAGATATAAGGGTATCTGAAACAATAGCAGTATGATAATATTCTGCTGTTACATGCTAGAGGGATGAGGATTAAACAGTCTTAATGTGTACACGTTGGAATGTCCGGTACAGTTAGTATTTAAAGCTTAGTGGTTACCTTAAATACCATCAGGTTTAACATTAAAAAATTCTACATAGTGCTTACATTGAATTTATGTGTTTTGCACAGCAACTTTTTACTGTGTAGTATGTGCTGAGTCCTTATATAAAACATATGTTTTGTATTTAAAGAGTTAATGAACAGTAACAAATAATAACTAAAATCTTGCATATATGTACACCTGTTTTTATTTTATGACATGTATTTTCTTCAACATTGTAGCATCCCCAGTCTATTTCAGAAATAAGATTTTTTTTTTTTTTTTTTTTTTTTTTTTTTATTTTTTTTTTAAAATAAAAAAATTACGTGTATGGTGGTTTTGTTTTGTTTTTTATTTTTTACTACTTCTTTTAGTTTTAACAGAAATATTGTTTTTTTTTTTGTGTTTGTGTT
>Ga0123354_10002598_pt1 | contig 24076 bp, 20 predicted proteins | sample TergutLab28metaG_2_FD_97872 | JGI IMG/M metagenome (GOLD analysis project Ga0123354, IMG submission 97872) | Labiotermes labralis P4 segment gut microbial communities from Petit-Saut dam, French Guiana - Lab288 P4 | ecosystem: Host-associated > Arthropoda: Insects > Digestive system > Gut ... | reverse complement strand
TGTGCATGTAACGTACCTCATTTGTGCACATAACATGTACCTCATGTGTGTGCACATAACATGTACCTCGTGTGTGTGTGCACATAACATGTACCTCGTGTGTGCGCACATGTAACATGTACCGTATGTGTGTGCACATAACATGTACCTTGTGTGTGTGCATATAACATGCACCTCAATGTGTGTGCACATAACATGTATGTCATGTGTGCACACATAAATTTACTTCATGTGCACCCATAACATGTGCTTGTGTGTGTGCACACACATGTGCCTCATGTGTGCACAACATGTGCCTTGTGTATGTGCACAGAACGTGTACCTCATGTGTGCACATAACATGTATTGCTTATTGACTGTATTAGTTTGAAATTTTTGTTACTCTAGCATTATTTATTTCATATTTAAATCAACAGTTTTTATGTTTGTTTTCATAAAACATTTTCAGTATCTCTTGGACTGTGACATAGATGGTGTTGAGGCATTTTAGTTTTGTGACTTGTGTGTACAGATGTGTTTGTTCTTTGTTAAGAGAGGGGAGAGTACCTCAGAATAGGCTGTGGACTTCCTCTCACATGCTTATTTCAGTATCCACAGTTATCCCATCTGATCGCTTTCAGTCCTACACAGTGTATGTAGTGTCAAAATATAACTGAATAACCAGTTGGTTATTTGGACAGACTTTCCATGGTTTTACTCAGTTGTTTGCAGCAATTGTTGGACATGCTGGACCATAAAGACATAATGACTCATCATTATGTCACCCCCTTGACATTTCACATTGTATTGTCCCCGTTTAATCGCTGATGCTCAATAGCAGTGTCAGGAGCTGCACCATATCACATTTAGGTTGACTTACTTGTTACATATATATTGGAGTGGAAATTGGTCAACTGGCTGGACAACTCTTGAGGGTTTTTTGTTGCAGACATGGGATTGTTTGGGTTATGTCCTGAGACAGATGGCTTTTATGCTGTCATCTGTGAAATGTGTGAGGCTTGTGTGAAACCTCAGGGCCTGGTTAATCACATGGGTGAGTACTCATGGCATAAATATAAGTCTTTTAACACAGATATTATGAAGAATACACTTTAAACCTTTAAGTTATGTTGTATTGTAAACCTTCATGAATGTGAGGAATAGTGAATCCTCATCGTAGTCTTGAGCAGCAGTAATTCACAGATCCTTTCTTCTGGCTGTCGCATGTATGCTGCTGTCTCACACATCTGGAGTAAGTGTAATCCTGTCCTGTCATCACTCCTACCCTACAAGTAAATGTACTCTTATCTCATCACCACTTCTTCCCTAGAAGTAATGCACTTCTGTTTTGTGGTCATTCACACCCTAGAAGTAAATGTAATCCTGCCCTCTTGTCACTCCCTGTGGTTTTACCCTTCATATTAGTAAATAATAGTCCCTTGTGGTCACTCCTACCCGTGGAATGAGTTGCTTGTACCATCTGGGCATGTTTTCCTGTGAACCAAATTAATTTGCTCTTGGCAGGTTTGCAGGTATATGAAATGTGGGAAGGCCATAGGTGTGGGCTATCAAATGTTGCAGTTTGTGTATCACTTGGAATTGAACTGTTCATATCTGATGCTGATAGTTCTCCCTTTCTCTATATTCTGTTCTTGTGATTGTCACTCTTATTTGCTCTTCAATGGGAAAGTTCATACAGGTCATCTTTCCAGTATATTGAAACTACTAATGTCAGTGTATGTTTGTATCTTGCAGAAAATTGCTGTTGAATGTTGTCAGGATAAGCTTATTAGTGGACTTGTATGGAAGTGTTCAGAAATTCGTGACTGAACTGCTGAGTTAAAGTTAAAAATTTCTCAAAGGGTTGCAGTAGAATTCTTTCATTGTTGACAGATTCGAGATAGATGGGTTGTCTCCATGAACTTTGGAGCTACTGCACATGCACTGTGTACACACCCTACGTTACATACATAAGGGATATTTCTTTTGTCATTGTACCCAAACACAATAGCTTTACCTCTGAAGAAGCCCACATCTGCCAGTACCTCCCTTGTCAGCTGCCATGGTGAGGGAAACACTCTAAGGCACTCCATGAATTATGTACACCTGTTTGTGGTTCACTGTTTACCCTTACTAGCATTCAAGGATTTAATTGTTTAAATATTAAACTTTTAAGTAAGAAATACATTCATACTTTGTCATCTAGTTGTGTTGTATCTTGTGACAGTCCCTCACTTTGTAGGGGCACCCATACAGATTATGTGACTTGCTCACTTATGTACCAAATATTTAGGTTACAGTCTGTAATGCAACTGTGGTTGTAGTCTGTTGGCTTTGGTCATGGTGGCGATGATAACCACTACTAACTACTACGATGACTATGATGATGGTTGTCACTGTCAACATCATTGCCATCACCATTATCATCATCATCATCCATTTCTTTGGCTTGCTCCATTATTAGTTGTTCACTGAAAGGTCAGTGATAGAAACAGCAGAAGCAGGTGTTAAACAAAGAAAAATATACATAATTAAGTAATTTTAAACATTCATGAGAACAAGTGCATCCCAGTAGAACCTCCTAGCACATAACATATGAAAATTAAGTAGTCTAAAACAGCATTTCTCAACTGTTTGAATTTCATAGACTGCCTGAGTCTTGTGAACCATCTTAGTTGCTGTACTTCCCATTTATTTTGTTTGTGGAATTCAGTCATGTTCATATTACCATGTTTCCTGTTAAAGCAAGAGGGCTAGGGTTCACAGGGGTAGAGCAAGCTGGAACAGATTGAAGCATGTCAGTGTGCTGCTGTTGGCTGTGGTGTGCAAGTGTGTCAGCAGTGCTTATTGTAATATCTGTGTTTGAGCAGCAGGCAGACATCAAGTTCTTTTGCAAACTAGGGAAATCAGCAACAGAAACTTCTGTAAGCTTCACTGTGGGTAATGCAGATGAAGCTCATGAAAATTCTTCTGTGTATGACCAGTACACCAATTAAAAAATGGTCAAGGATCACTTGAAGAAAAGGATTGCACTGGCAGGCCATCCCCATCTATGAACAATGGCCAGAAGTTTGCACAGTCATGATGTTGGATTCCTGTGTGATGGTTGAACAGGTAGCAAATGAAATTGGCATTTCACATAGATCAGTTCAGAGCATTCTGAAGGAAGATTTGTCTGGGTGGCGTGTGTGCAAAATGTGCCTTGTCACACCTCCCTTGCAGTGTAGCACCTTTGGTGAAGAACCAAATTCCGACCATCCCCCAGCCAGCATATTCTCCAGATCCCACTCTGTGCCATTCTGACTCTTTCTGAGACTCAAGATTGGGCTTGAAAATCATTGTTTTGCATTTGTAGAAGAAATTTAAGAAATGTGACAGTGGGTCTCACAGCCATACCAAAAGAGGACTTCTAAAGGTGCTTCCAGCAATGGTATTGCCACTGAAGCAAGTACATACATGCAGAATGGCAGTACTTTGAGGGTGGTGGGGTTAGGTTTTCTACATACTCTTCTTACTAAAAATTATGCCTGACTTTTGGAAAGTTTCTGATCCATCCATTTACATAATGTTTGACATACTTATAATGGTAAAGATAAAGTTCACCCTAGAACAGGTCATAAAGGCCCAGAGGGGGAATAGAGGTATACCCCTACTCTTTCTTTAGCCTTGGCACTAGGTGGGGGTGGATGGTCAATGCCACACACTGGCTGCTTTTCCCTCAGAAAAGAACAGTACCCATTTTACAGGAGTCTTTATGGGCCCCAGGGTTGGTCTGGACAGGTGTGGAAAATCTTGCTCCCCACTGGGATTCAGTCCCCAGACTGTCCAGTCTGTAGCGAGTTGATGTACTGACTCTGCTATCCCAGCCCTCACAGAAGTACTTATACATATATATAGACATACATATATGCTGGTTAGTTCTTGTCAAGCTCAGGTGTATAAGTATCTGTCAGTCTCTCCATATTCTATCACCACATTACTTTTTCATATGTTTGGGATGCTATTACTCTGGTGAAGATTTAAGCCCAACAGGAAGACATCTTTGTTTGCAGCTGACTTAAAAAAATAAACTTTGTAAGAAGCTCTATTGTTTTTCTATGTAATTGAGTGAAAATGTATTTTGAATCACTTTTTTAAATTCAGAAATTTGTTTTTAGTTACAAAATGTTGCAGTTGCATCACCCACATGATGCAGTACCACTAAAAGTGAATGATGGTTGCAAATGCAGAAACAAGTGACCAGCGGGAATAATGCTGATATAAAATTTCTAGTGGTGACTGAGCAACCATAAAATTAATTAAAAAATCAGCATAAAGGAAGAGTATAGTACAAACTAGTTTTAATGAAGAGACTGCATAATTATGCTGAAAGATAGACTAAAATTTGTAATTAACAGCAAAAGGAAATGCTGGAGTAGTTCAGTTTGTCATATCATTTAGTAAAACAATTTACTGCCTGAATACAAGATTGTATTTAGGCTAAAATTGGCATTTTTAGTTGATGTGCATCCAGCAGAAGGACAAGTTGTGCCAGAAGAAGCAATATTGAACAATGAAAAACCCATAAAATTGGTAGTAGGAACACCAAGATCTACAGTTTCCAGAAGGGAAGGACAAACTTTTAAGCCAGTGTATGTGTTGGTGACATTGTGATGGTAATGATTATGATGCTGGTAATAATAATGGGTTGTGTTCCAGAACTGTGGCACAAAGCAGATACAACAGATGCCTTACCTTCTTCAGAACATCCTGAGAAAGTTAGTAGCAGTAAAAGTGGAACAAGCAAAGGAGGTGCCAGCACCCGGATCAGTGTAGGTAGCATGAAATTACGAGTCAAGAGACCTTTGACTGCCCCATGTGTGAAGATGGAATGTGGGACAGCTAGCATGGAGGAGCAGACTCCATTACCCGATGCAGAAAAAATTCCTGTCGTACACTTGGACATACCGCAACATTCAGCATCTGTCAGCAGTGCAACTCCTCTGCGTGCAACCAGTCAATCTTCTGGCTCATTGTCATCAGCGTCCATGACTCTTTTACAGCCCATAGTGGCTCTTACACCACTGGGCTCACCCAGTCACATGTCAGGTACACCTCCTGCCACCACAAAATCAAGCTCATTGCCAACAACCCCTACCAGTGCCTCATCTGTTGTTGCTGTTCCAAGTTTGACCATGGACATGTCCTCTTCCTCTCTCTCAACACCCAGTCCTAAGAAACGGTCAAAAGTAGAACGTAAGTGTCTGCCTGTAAAGGAGAGAGAATATGATCCTGATAAACACTGTGGGGTGTGGAATGGGGAGAACAGCAGACCATGTACAAGGTCATTAACTTGCAAGTCACACCCTCTGTCCATGCGAAGAGCTGTGTCCGGACGCAGCAAACACTTCGATAAACTTCTTGCAGATCATCGGGCAGCGAAGGATGCAGCAGTTAAGCTAGTGAAGGCTGTGTCTGCAGTTCCAGGATTGTTGAGCCAGGTAAAGATCTATATAAAATGGAATTCTTGTCAGTCTGTAAACCAGACTGGTTGTGTGAAGTCAGGAAGTTTTGTAGATTACAGTTTTTGTTCTATTTGTGTATATTGCATAAGTTTCCCTGCACAAACGAATGTGTATATGTTCTATCTGAATGTAAGATAACATTGTTTATTCTCTTTGGACATTGTGTTGCCATCTAATGTGTTCCAGTAGTATAATATTTTGTATCTATATATCATAAGAACCAACAAAATGCACACTTTTTGCATTAATGATTTAATTTAATTATATTGTCTTCGACATGTTTCGAACATCCAAGTGTTCATCGCCAAGAAGAGTTGTACATGCAGTTTTATGGTATTTCTGTCACGCTAAAATTATAATACAAGGCTATATGAATTGTCTTTGTATAAAATACTAAGTTCATAAAATATCAATACTCTCACACCACCACTTCCTAGACCGTAGTATCAAACACATCATAACATCGACCAGACTGCTTATATGGATGGCAGTACAATATCTTTATTACTTTACAAGACATGTTATTGCATTTTTTGAAATACTTTTAATGTAATGTTTTAGAATTCTATATTTTTTAGTTAAAAAACTTTTATTGTAAGACTTTATAATTCCATATTATCATAATTCAAAACATGTTACAACAAATCAAAACCATTTTATACTTTTATTGATATTTGATGAACTTAATATTTTATACAAAGACAATTCATATAGCCTTTTATTATAATTTAAGCATGACAGAAATACCTTAAAACTGCATGTACAAGTCTTCCTGAGAATGAACACATGGATGTTGAAACATGTCGAAGACACTCTAATTAAATTAAATCATTAATGTATGAAGTGTACATTTTGTTGGTTCTTATTACATATGTATATCACAATGCATGGTTCAAAAAAGGTAAATTTTGTATCTAGTCTGAGCTTTTGGAATACATCATATTACATAGTTGGAATGATCGGTGCATTTGTATTTTGTACTGTATCTGATCTTATAAAATGTTCTTTGGCTTTATCTGCATGTTAGAATGTTTCTGAACAATGAAACACTGTAAGTTTGTATAAATAAAGGGTGGGCAGTAGAATGTGACGATGTCCCAATAGCTGTTTTAACAAATCAGGTTGAATATAAAATAAATTGCATAGCAGCAGTAAAATGACATTAATATATGCTTTTTATTTTTTAAAGATTACATCTTGTAAGTGGCCTTTGTGGCGTATGGTATGTTCCTGTAAATGTGATCGGACATCAACCATAACTTTGCGGCGGTCGTTAAGCAGTGGCTCTAATTTTGACCCTGACATCCTCTTTCATCACTTGTCATGCTACAAACAAATATGATTATATTTAGAACCCAGCTGTAACTAACATACTGCAACATCGGGGGCAAGTTGTGTGCGGGTGCAGTTACGGTGAATTTTTTGATCAAGACTGCAGGACTGTATTGCATGTCAGAGAGACCAATTTAAACATGTGGTTTTTATGACATGAAAGATGAATATGAAATGGCCTCTTACTGCTTATACTCCAAAAGTTTTCATGTTTGTTATGCAGTATTCAACCCATTTGATCAAAACAGCAATCTAAAAATGATCACATTCTATTGCAGCACCCTTGTTGACTGGGGCATACCTTACAATATGAAGATGCTGTTTTCCATTTAATTATAATTAGCTTAAGTGAAGTAATGGAACTTGGAAAAGTTAATTCTTGGTAACTTATGTGTCTTAAAATTGAAATTCTATATAATGCTTTCCATCAAGGTTATTGGCAGTATTGATATTAAAATTTGTCTTTTGATGGCCTGATTACCGTAGAAAACAATTTATGATTTAGAATCTCCAGGCTAAATCTTTCCTTACTTCAAAATAATGTTATGAATTTCACAAAAATTTTTGTCTGAACTATTTAGGAAGTTTTGTTGCCTACTTATTCTACCTGGAACAAGGAAGAATTTTCATAAGAACAGAAGGAATCTATTGTTGCATCTATTTATAGGAAGGATGACACAATAGATTTGGGTAATTATTGAGCACATGACTCTTATCAACTACACATAAAATTTTATCCAACACTATTCTTTTGAGGTTCATTATGTTTTTAGATGAAATTATTGGGTGTATGAATTGCAGCATTACGTTTAAATTACTGATCAGATATTAAAAATGGGAATTCAGTTCCTCAGTACGTGAGCAACTTAGAGACTTCCAGGAAGCCTGTGATGCAGTTAGGAAGCATATTCTGTATAACAGCCTTGCTAAATCTCTTCTAGCCATGAAAATGTTTTCCTTGTTTTTTTAACATGGCTCGGTTGCTGGCCCATCTCACAACCCTTAATTTAGCCTGTTTCCTCTCCTTAACCTGCCTGGTAAGGGAGACCATGCCAGTAGCTGTTTTACTGCTAAGTATAGCTTGGAGTGTCATCAGAACACACAAACCACCCTGTTATGTCAAGGCATAAGGGATGGGGGGACCCATGAAATTAGTTAGGTTAATTACTGTATATGTAAATGAAATCCACGGTAAACCCTGGATAGGGAAACATTTGTCCTGAATTTATTGTTCAGAATGGTCTGAAATAAGGAGATGCTGTACCACCATTGCTTGACCATTGCTTTTTAACATGGTTTTATAATATGTAATTAAGAATATCCAAGTAAGTCACGATGGATTGAAATGGATTGAGATAACACATACAAGTAAATGCTGCAAAAACATATATATATATAGATTTTTCTACAAAGTATGTACAAGATCACAACATAAAGATAGCTTTTAAGTACTTAAAAAATAAAACAGGGTTCAAATATTTGGTAATGATACTAATGAATAAAAAATTGCTTGCATAAAAAACTAAGAGCTCATTAAATTGGGGGAGTACCTGCTCTCATTGAGTTCAGAATATTTTGTCTCTTTGGAGCTTAAAAACATAAAGATATGTCAACCAGTGTCTCCCCTAACAACATGGTGCTGCTTCTCCAAATTTTGCTATATGCATTTTATTTTTATATGCATGGTTAGCCAGTATGCAAATCTCCTACCTGCCTACAAACTTCAACCCTTTTGATCATGGGGGCAAAGTATATGACTTAATTTTTCCTTGGTGTGGTGGTGGTCATGGGCACATGTTTTTCATTCTGTAAAACTCAGCTGTAACACAATAAAATGCACATAAATCATGTCAGGAGGAAGTATAATTATTCATTTCTTTACATCCTGGTATGGTAGTATAATTAATCAGGTATCTTTTATATCTAGTTTTCTGCTGCTGCATATGTGGCAGAAAAAATATCTTTAATGTACTAATTTTATTATTAGAGCATGATTTGAATTTGTATAAATATTATTAATTTAAAAAATAGTTTATGGTTTGTATTACATATAATCCTCATGCGGTACCAGCTGAGTGTTGATTATCTTACATTATTTTCATCAGGGTCATTAGATGTTAATTTTTTAAATTACAAAATTGACCAAACTATGAAAATGATAAAGAATTTGTACCTAATACCTCACAGTATAATTTAACAGGTATAGTTGCACTCATTTAAGATTTTAGGTTAATATCATAAATTAGGAGAGGCCCTATGGTATTCATAGTTGTTGTCTTTGTTTACTACAACAACAAAACAATACTACTACTACTACTGCTACTACCACCTCCACCAGTTATTTTTATTGCTATTGTGACTGAGGAGTTTAACTCCAGAATTTCAGAAAGTTTTTCAGCTTCTGGCATCAGGCATATCTGTTGCATAATTGTGAGATTTTAGTTTATCCTACTAAGCTCTGTGCTCTTTGAACGTGAGACAGACTATGTGAAGAGATGGGCAGCACTGAAGCATCATTCATAACACAGGAGACTTATCACTGTATAGCTTAACCTGTAAACATCTGCCACTCACCTTGCTGTAAATGGCTTGTAGATCCATGATATGCCTTCTCATTCCTGGAAGTGATGATTCATCTTGATGTTATGTTCTGCCACCTAAATTTTCTGGCTCAGAAAGTCTTGTGGGTCTCACACACTCTTTCACTGTGGGCTTAGATGAGGATCATCTCTGACCGATGTTAAGTTTATCTCATTCACAAGGAATGCAGTGAGTTCTGTGACCTGCAGTTTATGGTCGTCCTACACAGATATCAAGATGTCATCACTTTTGTGCTGGGATGTGGATGGTCTTTATATTATGTGTAGCTCATATTCTGCTGATTTTGTTGGACATGGTTCAATGTGGCAGTGCTGTCTATTTAGTCACAGAATTATCTACTGTGGGTAGAGTATTTTGATACAAGGTTTTCTTAGAATGGGTGTTATGCTTTTGTAAGAGTGGAGATGTGTTTTCAGTGTAACCTTTATCAACAGATGTTCTGTTGAAGCTTACCATTATATTAGTGTATCACACATTCATTTTCTGCATCTTGTAAAAGGAGTCAGCAATTAATGAACTCTTGCTAGCCATACATAATGGGACTGCAGAGCCCACTGAGTAGCTGACTCCATGAGCATCATATCAAGAACCAATGAGCCACTGCTGGCCAGATATAATGGAACTGCTGAACTCATTGAGTAGCTGACTGTGTGAGCCTCAAATGAAGAACTAATGAGCTCAGTGCTGGCCATACATATTGGGACTGCTGAGCCCACTGGGTTAGCATCTTATCAAGAACCCTTGACTGCACCATCTAGCTTCAGGAGATATTGAATGTACTTAGAAACAGACTTTGCAACATGCACACAAAATGTACCTTACATCTGAGACATAAATGGACAGCATAACGGGAAGCATCATTGGGTGTGGCAACAGTACTGTGTCTATACACCACCTGAGAGAAATTGAGCATACTGTTAGCAACATAATATGCAGCCTTCTACATTTCTGAGTAGAAGAAGGCTCTGTGTTGCCTCCTACACAGAGCACAGTGACACGCTGTACAGAGAAGATCCATAATTGATACACTGTACACAACAGTGAAACATACAGCAGTACGAGGTGCTGTCCAAGAGGTCCCGAAATGTAACGGAAAAGAAGTAGACACACTCAAAACCCTAATCGTCACTGTCACCTTCAAAGTAGCGTATACAATGATCCCAACGTTTCTGCCACGATCAGACGATCCCCCGGACGTCCTTTTGTATTGGCGTCTTTAACGCCTACTTCTATTGGGCTTGTACTCCTCTGCGGTGTCAAATCTTCGCACCTTCAACTTGATCATCCTGAGGGAAGAGGAGGAAGTCCCAGAGGGCTAAATCAGGGGAGTAAAGGGGTGGGGGACGACCATCATGATTTTGGAGGCCAAAACGACTGCACAGCCAAAGCGGTGTGCGCGGGCGCATTGTCGTGATGAGCACCCAGTTGTTGGTGCGCCATTCGTCTGGCCCCCTCCGCCTCATGTCCTCTATAAGCCGCTGCAGGACGTCGCAGTAGAATTTCGCATTTACCTTCTGACCTGGAGGGACGAATTCCTTATGGATGGTCCCTACAGCATTGATAAGGAACAGCACTGACTTCACGTTGCTTTTTACTTGCCGCGCTTTCTTCGGCCGGGGTTAAGTGGCCACTTCCACTGGGACGATTGCTGTTTGGTTTCAGGATTGTACCCATCAATATCCAAGTTTCGTCACCAGTTACGGTATTGAAAGGAAGTGTTGGTCATTGCTGACCTGCTCCTTAAGTTCCATGCCGACTTCAGCCGATGTTGCTTCTGGTCATCAGCCAGAAGCCTTGGAACAAATTTTGCAGCAGTCCGCCTCATGTTTAGTTCAGCCGACATAATGCGCCTTCATGTACCTTATGACAACCCCACAATGCTGCAAGCATCATGGATCATTCACCCACGATCCTCACGGATAACCTCAAGCACTTTTGCAACATTTTCCGCCATTGTGCCGATTGAAGTTCGTCCAGAACGTTGGTCATCGTCGTCTGACGTTCGGCCATTTTTAAACCGGTTAAACCATTTGCAGATTTGTGGCTGAGCCAAAGCGTCATCACCAAATGTTTTTTATTTTTTTTTATTTTTGGAGTTTCTGCCACACACCTGCCAAGTTTTAAATAAAACTTGATGCGAACACGCTGCTCCTTCACGCCCTCAATTTCAACGGAAAAAAAAACCAAAACAATACAAGCACCAAAAACCGCGTAGATCGAAAGAATGCGTGCACTCAGCGCTACCAGGCACCACTTGTCCATACTAAAACCGGTTCCCGCCCGACTTTCAAATTTCAGGAATTTTTGGGAACCACTTCGTGTACCAAGCATATAGAATTTTAACCATATTTTACAAGATTTTACATTTTTTAAAAGCAGCTGTAGAAATTGTTACATTATAATATGTATTACTATTGTAATGTATTATACTTTAGTGAGTTTTAAATACAGTGTTGTGACTTCTTGAAGAAGGTGGATTTCTGCTGAGACATGTAGTAATAAACAAAGAGATTGTGTTGTTGTGTATGTTAGATTTGTGTATGTTGATTTCATAAGTGGGAAATTTAGTCACAATGTGTGGCAAGAATGACATTGAAATTTGTAAATAAGTTCTCCATGTGTCTCATTTTGTTGGTTCTGTCAAAGTAGTGTGCTGTTGGCCAAGAGTTGCTGCTACTGAAATTGTCACTGTCGTCAGTTTCTGAAGTTTTTAAAGTAAAATACATAATCCCTTTTTACATAATGATGCACTTTGTAAGTAGACAGTGAATTGTTGTGTAAGTTAACAGAAGGATGAATGAGAACCCTTCAAATGATCTATTGTATTTGTAACTTCAAGTGTTTGATATGGAACCATCAAACATATTTCATGAATCAGCGTACTCAATGAACAACTTTAAAATATTGCATGAAGTTTTGATTTCATTGTTAATGTAGAATGATACATTGTAGGTTGTTGTGATTTATAATCATATATTCAGCATTTAACTTTATTTGTTTATTTATTTATTTAGTCTTGGAATTTGTGACACATTTAGCTCAGCATGTGACATGATGATGTGTTTAATAATTTACTTCCTTGCTACCATTTCTCAAGTTTTAGTTACGTGAACTGTTCCTTTTTATTGTTTCAGTCACCTCCTCTGGAATTGGATACAAATCAAGCCTCGTCACCACCTCCACCTGGGCGGGTTGGTGGAAGCATACAGTTAGATGTCCCGGCTTCTCCTTTGCCGACATCTCTATCCACTCCCATGCCTTCTTCAGTTATGACTTCAAATTCTGCCGCTCTAGCAAATTCTGCCCCAAACCCATCAATGTCTGTGAATGCATTCCTCAGCACTCTTGTGACCACGCCTCTGCCCTCGCTCCCAGATCTTACCATTGACACATTGGAGGGTCATGCAGTGCTAGCACCTCCTTTGAAGACACCACTGTTGAGTATGGTATCAAAGACCAGAGATACACCTGGTCTGGGACATTCTCCTGGCCCTCCTTTGGCACAGCCACTAGTGTCAGGTGCCACAACAGCTGTGCAGGCTGCATCTCCCTTAATGACAGTGACTGTCTCTACACCGTCAGCTGCGCCGGTCCCTACTTCGCTGCCGGTCCCTGTTACAGGGCCCATCACACACAGTGTCCCAGTGTCTCCTCCATCTCCAGGCATTATTCCCTCCTCTGTGACATCTGTAAATGTTGTCATTGACACTAACTGTGCTTCTGTTCCCATACCACCAAAAGATCTGTCACCTTGTACTATACCTGCATCCCAGTCACCAGTTTCTGTCTCATTTTCTTCCGTTTCACCAGCTGCTGTTGCTCAAGGAATATCTGTACTCACTCCTATAATATCAAATTCTCTTGTTCCACCTTCTAATCATACATTTCAGTCAGTGCATACTCTCACATCGTCTGTTCAGATGTGTGATTTCCCAGCATTGTTTGAGGATGTAACTTGGTTAAAGAATCATCCACGCCCATTAGCTGTGAGTAACACTGTTGTGCTTATATTAGTAAGTGTATGTTTGTGTGGGTTGGATTCATCAGAACTTTAAGTGTTTATATCCATGTGAGTCTCTTACATTATATAGTCATCTAGAATTACAGAACAGTGAATTATGAAGTTTATTTTACTTGATTTTACCTGTTATATTTCACAGTGTCATAGTACCATTTTATAGGTTTGTCATACTATTTCATAGCTTTGTGATACCATTGTATAGCATAATGATACCATTTCATAGTGCCATTATATCATTTTGTGGCATTGTGATCAATTTTATATCATAGTGATACCATTTTATAATGTCATGGTACCATTCCATAGTGTCATGATACCATTTCATTGCTTTGTGATAACCATTTGAAACCCAGGCACAGCATGACTTTTTCTGTTCACCTGGTGTTGTTTGGAGGGATTAAATAGTGTGTGTGATGTGGGTGAGGTGTATACCACTTACGGGAAAACAAGAATACAAATGTTTTATTTGAAATGCCTCATGGATGAAAACCATCTGTGATGCTCGAGATAGAGATGGGAGTGTAGTGTTATTAAAGCAGATCTTACAGACAGGGGTATGACTGAACTGGCTGAGGATAGGCTTTTGTTTTGATGAAGTTTCAGGTTCCATAAAGGGGAATTGAGGTAAGTAGCAACCATATTAGGAATACTTTGTGTGTGAGAGAGGTGGAGTTTTGTTACATCATGTCCATCCTGTGTCATTTGTATTAAGTGCTCTTGCAGGATAGTGTTCATATATGTGGCAGCTGCAAGCAAAGGTCATGCCATGTCATGGTGATGAGGGAGCCATTCATTCATAGGCATAATTGATTGATTGATTGATTAGCATTTGGATTCGAGCCTTAACAGTCCCTATGCACCTAGGACTTATTAACAGGCCCTTTGTGCTCCATAATTTGATAACAGGTCAGGGGAGCGCTGTTCCTTGCTAAAGTTTCAGATGGCCCCCAGACTTAACTTTTAATGTCCTGTGGGTCCAAGAAAAGGGAATCGAGATACGCATTTTCTTTTTCTTTCAAAAGTCCCAGTAAATGAACCCCCTCCAGGTTCCCCAACAAGGCCTCTGTGGAGAGAGCTGCCCATTTGCAAGGCCTTTTTTTACATATCTGTCAAATCCCTCAAGAAAATTTCCATAATAAAGAAATTTTTTCCTTTTCTCAAAGGCCCTAAGAAAGGACTGTCCTTGTATGTTCCCCAAAAGCGGGGCACCTATGGAAACAGACGCCCATTTTCAGAGCCTTACTTAGCATATCCTTCAGGGTCCCCAGTAAAGGAGCCCCCCCTCCATGTTCCCCTCATGGAGCTCCCTTGGAGAGAGATGCCCAATTCCTAGAGCCCTCCTTCATTCATCTTGCAAAGTCCCCAGTATATGAGCCCCCTTCCAGGTTCCCCAGTGGGGCCCCTATGGAGGGAGATTCCTGTCTCCAGAGCCTTCCTTTACATATTCTCCAGGGTCCCCAGTAAAGGAGCCTCCCCCCTCCACGTTCCCCTCACAGAGCTTCCTTAGAGAGAGAGACAGAGATGCTCCACTTCTAGAGCCCCCTTGATCCATCTCTCAAAGTCCCTGGTAAATGAGCCCCCTTCCATGTTCTCCAGCGGGGCCCCAATGGAGAGACATGCCTGTCTCCAGAATCTTTTCTACGTAACCTTCATACATCTCTCAAAGTCCCCGGTACATGAGCCCCCTTCCAGGTTCCCCAATGGGGCCTCTATGGAAAAAGATGATCATGGGCATAAATAGTGTCTGTCTTTATGTTTTAATTAAACAGTACACTCTTTATGCACATAATTCTGAACTAAATTGATTTTGTTAAAAATTAATAATCCTCCTCATATGTGTCTGAAGTAATAAAATGTAGACATTTTGTAAATCTTGTACTCTGTGTGTGTGTGTGTGTGAAATGTTCAGCTTCTGCAATACATCATTTTCCATCCAGGAGTGAAGAAAATTATTTTTGTCATAGCAGAAAACTTTAATTTAAGTGTATATGTTGTACGTGCAAAATGCCATTAACACTGAAAAATATGTTTGGTTACTTCATGCATCAGCTTTTTATATAGTGGATATAACTGGTTCTTTCCCTCGAATTAAAATGGTGGTGCTTGAATCTGAACACTTGCTATATTCCACTGGAGGTATCTTTCTATTGCTCATTCCATGCGTTATTACTGATATCAGATGTATGATACTAAACCAACAACAAACAAGTCAGTGCATTTTATTGGTTTAGTGTTGTGTCCAACTGGAGCTATCCTTTCACTCCTCAGTATGTCTACAGAGAATAGAACTTAATTAAGTAATGGGAACATTTTTCCTTTAATAAATAAGACCAGGTGACATGTGGAAGTTTTATTTATCCCACATTTTTGGCTGTATTCTGATGTATATAAGTTTATGTATAAATGTTATACAACTTCCTTCTGTTTCAGGTGTGTTCATTTTCTGGACGTAAAATTGGAACTTTAGTGTGTAATACACGAAGATTAGAAGTGGTTCGTGAGGGACTGCGAGAAGCATTGACACATGGTCCAGTTAGGTCGCCTCTCAGTAATGACTTTAGTGGAAATGCAGACACAAATCATGCAGCAGGAGCCATCAAAACAGTTCTCACAAACATTTGTAGCAAAAGCAATCTGCTGAGTCCGAGTGGAAAGATAATTCTTCCCAGTATTGGATTGGCAAATAAAAACCATAAAGTTCCCATTCTTCCCACCTCATCTCACCGTACTTCATCAGCCAATATTACGATACCTGGTTCCGTTAAAGCAGTGTTGCCAAAGCCACAACATGTGCCAGTTAAAACTACCATAAATAACAATGTAACATGTATCAAAGATACTGTCAAGAATGGACAGTTCCATGTTCCGAACATTCTGAGTGGCAGTCTCAAGAGGCATGCAGATTCAACTAAGTCAAGTGGGAATACAAATTCCAAAAGAACAAAACGGAAACACACCCAGAATGTGAATCCTGCAGAGATCTTTGGCAGCTTGCTGGCAAGAAAAAACAGCCATCTGGGTGGAAGGGGCGGTCATGTGCCACTTGTGACTGTAGCTATTGCCAATGGGCTGGCAGGTGGCATTGCATCCAGTCAGAGCGATAAAAGTGAATCTAAGAATGTTCTAAGTTCACGGGGCTGTGTCACATCAGATTCCTTGCGGGCAGATCTTCCCAAAGGATTGTCACCTAGTAGTGTAAACCAAATATCAGATGCAACGGCAAATGCGACAACAATGAAAGGTAAGGTTTTAGTCAGTAATCGGTTTTTCCTCAAAGTCTGGAACAAGTTTAGAAGGTGGAAGAGGTATACTTTTGAGATATTAATATTTTAGCTGTTTAACTTCTCATGTGCATTTATACAATTATGTACATACACAGTGCTTTTTTGTGACAGTATACAATGGTATGGCATACAAGCACCATTAGTGATGATGACAGATTAGATGAATTTTGTAAGTTCAGAATTTGGAAAAATAGATATTATTTGTTGTTATTTTCCCATCAGTGTTATTACAATATGAAACAACAGTGTCATCAATTTTTAAAATTTCTTTTAGCCATTCACAACGGACCTTGCACTGTGTGGACCTTCGTAAACCTCAGTGCACCATGCAGTTGTGAATGCATTTAAGGTTGATATAATTTTAAACCCTTCCATTCTGGGTATTAGTTCGAATTCAAACCCCTGTGCCATTGAAGGGTTAATACAAAAACAGTGGGAATAAAGAAAATTGCTGTGTGTGTTTATGTGTGTGATATTCGCATGGTATGATTGAGTTGCACTTAGTTTTGCTACAGTTACAATACAGCTTGGGTTGTGATGGGGTCACATCTGTATCTTGAAGGTTCTGGGTTTTAATGTTTATGATTAATCTTGGTTTGAGTGTGTGTGTGTGTGTCCCAACTTATGTGCATGGTTGCTGAGCTTCCATGGTTGGAGTAAGTCTTGGACTGTGATTGAGTTGTGTGTGGGTTTTTATGTTTATATTACAGCTTGATTTGTGTTTCATGTGACAAGCCCAGTTGGCCTGGGAGTCACTGAAAAGGGTGATGGATGTGAATGTTGTATCATTCCATCATCTGAGAGGAATGTGCAGGCACGTGTATCTGATGTGCTTGTATTAGCACAGAAATGCTTGGAACTGATATGTTTATAAAAGTATGACATACGTTTAATATTGTATGTACATGTTCATCTGCAGTTTATGTATGGCCTCTCAACGCTGTATGTATTGAAACATTTCATAATGAAGAAGATTATTTTTATTACCTTTATTTAAATTGCAGCAACTGAGGGTGTCAGAACACAGTTTTTAGAAAAACATTTTGATTTAGGGAAGGTGAATGGTGTGAGGGTAGAGAAAATACCATGATCAGGCTCAGGACTGTCATTGGTAGTACTACATGACTTTATTAGAGCGGTACATTTAGGAGAGATGATTTATGTTGGCAGGTGTACAGTGGGTTAAATAAATAAACATGAAATTCTGCTAGAAAAACAGCAAGAGAGGCCTGACCATGAAAGGGAAAAATAATAATTCTGAAATGTTTGAATATGTGTACATCTAAGAGAAATAGGGCATGTATACATTGCATGAAGGTGGCTGAAGATAAGACCCATTGGTGGTCTTGTGAGCATGGTGAAGAACAGATGGGGATTTCTTTATCATCTGAATACCTGTCGTCTGCTAAAGGAAAACCGTATGCTGAAGATGCATGTCTTCTGGGATATTGTGGTGTGATTTGATGGGGGTGTTGTGACCCAGTGACACACATCACATACCAGGGGATTTGAATTTTCAGTACATCTGGTATGAGAGCATCACACATCTTGCAACATCATGTGCAATGGAATAATTTGGTCTGTCACAGTTTTATGCCACATTGAATTTAATACCTTCTGAAAATGTATGTTTCATAGTGAGATACATTACAGGGCTTTGGAGACAGTTGAATGGACAATGCCGTATCATTCACTTGCAAGTTTCTTGTTCCTGGACTTTTTCTTTACCAAGGATTTTAAGTTCTTAATACCCTTTGCCAATACAGTACCAGCTGATGTATATACTGGATTGTCTGCAGAGCTCTATTAACCAGAAATGTGCAGAGGCCATTGTATTGCATGTTCGGCCTTCTGGCAGTACTCGGCCCTGATTTTGAAAGTTCAAAAGCAAACATTGATCAAGCAAGATTATTTACAGGGTAAATTTACATAACCAGACAGGTAAGACAGAGACAGCAAAATGTGTGTCGGTTTGTTAGATAATATATACACTATAATTTGTAAATAGAGATAAAAAAGGAAAAATTTTTAGCAGGGGAAAGCAGGTTAGGTCTGTTCATGAAGTTGCTAGATGTACTGCAGTACACATTAGGTCTATATCTGACAACTCTTTGATTCTGGAAGTGTAGTGGAAACTAGCTTATACTGTACTTTTATTTTTTTCAAATGTAATGTTTAAATTTATCTGCTCACCACATTTAAAATTAGAATTTTGAAAGTTGTAGTGAATATTAAGTTTGTGCAATAACACACGAACTGTATATTAGAGGCCAGAGGTTCAGCACAGGTTACACAGAAGCATGCCACTAGGTATTAGCCTGATCTTCTTCTATTTATTGCACAGTACAGTATCTTTCCATATTTCCTTTACTTCACTTTTAATGAAGTGCGTCCATTTTCATCTTGGTCTTACAGATGGCCACCTGTTGAGAGGTTTCATCCTATAAGTTCTGTTTGAACTTTTATTTCTCACACACATGCTACACATTCTGCTGTACCTACTACTGTATCAGCACTGGAATTGATCATATGGAAGTAGTTTGGGTTTCTGTTTCAATTCTGAAAATGTCAGTATTGTATTGTCGGCTTAGAGGCTGACTGGATTGAGGATTTTCCTCAGCCCTCTTCTTTCAGGCAACTTCTGGCACAGTACCTCAAAATAGACCATTGCTTTATCTTGCTGTGTCCTAAGTTCATCATTTATATTCAGTGCTGTGTAATGTATGTAGTAAGAAACAAGGTCTGTGGTGTGTGATCTTAACAGTACTCAAATTGAGTGTGAGTAATTGTTTCCTTTTTCAGTCTCTCCAAATGTTCAGAATGTTCGGACTGCTGCAACTTCCAGTACTGTTCAGTTGGCCACTCCTCAAATTACTTATCTGACAACTGGACCTGTCACTTTCCAGCAGATTCCTGTTCTAAGCTCTCAGGTAAGTTCAAGGTTGAAGAGGTTGAGGGTAGTATGCCTTTGATTCCTGACTGAGTAGGTTTCAGCTGTATGATTATCATAAAAATAGGGACGAATCAAATTCTCACCAAATGTGGTGTCTTATTCATTTCTTAGTGGTGCTTTTAACATGAGACAGTGGACAGAATCCATGAAGTAAATGATGTAAAAAGTGTGATACCTCATCCTGTACTTATAGGGTCCCATTCATCGTAATTTTCTTTGGACATTACAGTTTTATTATGTACTGCTGTCAAAAAATTCAGCTTGGGATGCTAAATATGCCAGGTTTTTCTGTTCCATTAAAGATGTGATATTTTTGACAATGCACACAGACATTTTTACTTTCCTACTGTTGGGAGGAAGCATCTATAGAAGTAGGACAGCCCTCAGCAGCCACTAACAGGAAGGAATGGGAGAGGGAGAGGAAGATGTGTAGATTAGTGATCATAGAGTGTGGACTGAGACTGCGAAAGATGAGGGACGGTTATGTAACAGAACTGAGTGTCTCATTTCGAGTAGAATTCGTAGTCTTACTGTATTCAGTTTTTTATCTGTATGCAGTAATTTTTATCTGAATTATGTAATTTTAATGACATTAATACATTATTCTGAATTTTTAATTGTGTGACAGGCTAAATTTTGTCCCCCCCCCCACCTACGTTTTATTACTTGTCCTGGTTTTTGTGTTTTAAAAAATGGGGTTCCTATGTGCATATGCCCATCCAGTATGAAGTGGAACTGTTCTTCAGGTACTTAGTCAGATCCAGCTGCAGTCCAAAAAAAGTGCAAGCAGCCAGTCAATCCCATTGAAGCTGGTGAGTGGAAGTGGGGGAGTGAGTCTAGCAGCAGCTGCAGCTGCAACATCTGGACGTGCTGTGGTTCTTCACCAGGACAAGGATTATGCTCCCTCTGAGTCTTGACTTTGAGTTTTAATGCAAGCCCAATCTCAGGAAAATCAAGTCAGTGTATCATCAGTCAGAGATTGTTACTTTGCCGTGTGGTTGGACAGCTGTAATGTTACAACTGACAGAAACAGATGTTTCTGGCAAAGTACTTTTCAGTAATAACTTTGAGTGACTGTATTGTATATGTTATGTACATGAATCATGAACATATTTTTTTTGCCTCTCAGAAACCAGTATTTATTTGGAGTTGTGTAATATGAAGTTTTTTATTTTATTTTTTTGTAAAATCTGTACATACACTTTAATTTGCACTGCTAGGAGAGAGAACCCCATATTTTATATTCCTGCCTATTCTGGTTCATACTTAGTTAAATTTAAGGAGACTGATCATTATACTTATATGTGGTTCCATTAGGCATTGCATATAATGGTGTGCTTGTTTTGTGTGCAAGGGGACTTTTTTGTGTCACATATTTAATTAATTCGAGGTGCTTTTCACCTGTTGCTTGTGGTGCTACCACTTATGATGGCATTGGATATGCAAACTTCTGAACTTTCTGTACCCAAAGCACAAGGAAACAGATTGTGATTGAACCTCGTGCCAGCTGTGATATTATAGTACGGAAAATAGAACATATTCCACAAGTGATATTATTTGTCCATCTTCTTTAATGGTAGAGCAACAGAAGGGTTCTCAGAAACCAGCTAAACCCATGAAGTGTTCCATATTTTGGTAGGAGGAGCCGAATGCCAATGGTTTTTGACCCCCCCCCTCCCCCCTTCCCATTTGTCTCATTCATGAGTTCTGTTTGTTCATCTGCCATATTCCTGCTGTTTTTTTATTTGACCTTGGAGTACTATGAAGAGGTGGGAATAATGTACTGTGTGTTGCATGAAATTGGCACATGTTGAGCTGATGGAAGGTTGTTAGACTGTTTAGTTTGACATGGTGGATGTTGCAGTATATGTAAACCTTGAATTTATTTTCTATTTACTGTACTTTTTTTTTTACAGTAGTACGTATTATTTATACAATATGCAAGGTGAGTGAAAAATGCATGACCAAACTTACATACGGTAAATCAATACCACCATGCAACAAAAAAATTGCTTTATGAACAGACAACTTGTGAATATGGTTTCTGATTTATGGTCTCCTGAAGTGTCCACCATCAGCTTCAATGCAGTATGTTGCACGTCTGAACAGTGATTGCCTGACTTGTTGGAAAATTCCAAGTTTTTTACAAATCATGTCAAATCTATTCTGTAGTAACTGTTTAAAGTCCTGGATGTTGCTGACTTCTCAAGCATAAACAGCAGACTTCAAGTTTTCCCAGAAATAAAAATTAAACGGATTTAAGTTAGAAAGAGCAGGCCATGCTCTTGGTGCATCTTGTCCTGATCCATTGTTCCATAAACACCCTGTTCAAGAAAATCCGAACTGTAAGAAGAAAATATTCTGGAGCACCTATGTGCGTTATCTGTAAATAAATCCTAGTAGTCTGCAGATCTACGCTTTGCAGCAGCTCTGGAAGGAAGTTTTGTAGGAAATGGTAGTCAGCCACCCTAGTCAGATGTGGTGGAAGACAGTAAGGTCCTGGAAGCTTGTCTTTTGCACAAGGCCTGCATGGAAAATTATTGTGTATATGTTTTGATTGAATCTTCAGGAGGCCAGAATTTGGTAACCATGCTTCAGAATGCCTGTGTTTATATAATTTTTTTTTTCTTGTATTGTGGTGTAGATTCACCTTCTTTAGGTTTCACTGTGCATTTGTCATTCACCCTGTGTATCAGTTCCAGTTACATGCCAATTTGTTTGTTGGTATTTCCTCTCTTCTACTAGGGACTCATTTATCTCTTTCTGTTGTCTAATTATTGTATTTTGTGTATTAAAGAATCAAGTAAAACTCTAAATGGGTTTAATTTTTGTGATGCACACTGCATATCATTATTGCAAATGCTGTGCTGTATGATGTAGTACATTACTTTACTGAGGCAATTTTTTCCTTCCTGAATGCCACACAGTTTTATGGTACATGCCTAGACATGAATTCATTTACTGCCATGAGAAAAGTATGGCTTTCTCTGCCCTGGTTTTTGTGAAGCTGACAAATGTTCAACAGCATTATGTGCAAATTTCTTACACTGAATTTTACCCAAATGGGACAATAAATGTGAAAGCTGCAGGTAGAAATCCATATATTCCCCTCAGTAGAACATGACTTTCACTCTGCTGATTTTTACAAAAATTGTGTTCACTAAGTACATTTTTGTGCAACTTGTCTGTACCAAATTTTATCCAATCCACATGACAAGTGTAGGTTACATGTAAAATTGCATTTCCTTTTCAAGTAAATATGGCTTTCACTGCACTAATCTTCATGGAATTGCAAGCAGACATTACATGCAGATCTCCTGTACTGAGTTTTATCCACATTGGTGAAGAAATGTAGAAAGTATGGGTAGAAATTAATTTGCCTGCTTTAATAAGTATGACTGGCAATAAGCCACTTTACATGCAACTGATGCCTATTTGACATTTTAGTCAAGAAGCCCTATATGGAATGTCACAGAAATCCAGAAAGGGTCTCTGATATTAAGTCACAAACAGACTGCTGGACAGACATGGTATCCGCACAACGCATTCTTGTTTTACTGTGTAATGAACACTTAATATTATATTGATAATCTTTGACTTGGTAATTCCATTTTCCATCAGTACACAAACTGTACAACTTTCATTATCTTCAATGTCTGATTATGTTTGGTGCTGGGAAAACAAACAGAATCTTACTGTTTTTCTGTTTTACAATATTGTAAACACCAGATTGGCATACAAAATGATTTTATTAACATAAACTACCATATTTAATTTACTTGGCCAACTGAATTTCCACCAAATTGAACTAAAAACAGTGAAAGGTTAGATGATAATATTGAAGTGTTATAAGAATCAGTTGCATGCTGGAATGAAAGGAGAAACCAATTGCCCTCAGCAGTATGATAAATTTGTTGCATTTGAATCTTGATATACAATAACATGTTATGAAGTATTCCATTCTTTGCATTTTCATATATATTAGACTTACATTCAATTACACCAACTCATTGCACACTCTCTATTACATATCTATACCATACTTCTCCTACATGCTTCAGTGTATCTCACACCAACTTCTTCAGGGAGAACTTGCATATTCCATACTCAAAACTATCTGCTCTTGCATAGCTATTGTCTATGGTACATTGGTTGTGTCATACAATATAAAAGACAACTTTGTAGTGTTACAATATTTTTTTACAGTGGTTAAAATCATGTGTGTTGCATTACAGTGCTGTTCTGTGTGGTACAAACCTTGAGAGCCTGTAATTAAGATCTTCTATATATACAGGGTGTTTCACGACTTTAGGGCATAACTGCAGGAGGTGATTTCCTAGGTCTTTGTGATCAAAAAAGTTCATATAAACATGTGTCCGATTTTGGACGGTTACGGAGTTAT
>Ga0123354_10002597_pt1 | contig 24077 bp, 19 predicted proteins | sample TergutLab28metaG_2_FD_97872 | JGI IMG/M metagenome (GOLD analysis project Ga0123354, IMG submission 97872) | Labiotermes labralis P4 segment gut microbial communities from Petit-Saut dam, French Guiana - Lab288 P4 | ecosystem: Host-associated > Arthropoda: Insects > Digestive system > Gut ... | reverse complement strand
GGGGGTGCAGGCGATCACGTCAGGCAGTTTCGCCGTTGACGGGACGGCGCTTGAGCGCACCAGCCCCGACCAGGTGAGGCGCCACGTGCGCCTGGTACCGCAGAACGCCGCCGATCTGCTGTACTTGGACACGGTCGGGGCCGAATGCGCCGACGCGGACACCACGCCCGGCCAGTGCCGCCGCATTATCGACAGACTGACGCCCATCGACCCGGGCGCCCACCCCCGCGATTTGTCGGCCGGCCAGCAGCTGAGCCTCGTCCTCGCCATCCAAATGGCGGCCCGTCCCCGGGTCCTGCTGCTGGACGAACCCACTCGGGGGCTGGACTACCCCGCCAAGGCCGCCCTGGCCCAGATCTTGCGGCAACTGGCTGACGAAGGATGCGCCGTGGTTGTCGTCACCCATGATGTCGAGTTCGCTGCCATCATCGCCGACCGCATTGCCGTGATGGCCGCCGGGGAGATCATCCAGACGGGCACCGCCACGCAGGTTCTCGGTGATTCCGCCTTGTTCGCCCCTCAGGTGGCGAAAGTGTTGTACCCCGACCGCTGGCTCACGCCCTATCAGGTTGGGCAGGCGATCTCATGATCCCCACGCTGACCAACGATCAGCCGGTGCCGCTGGGCTGGAAATCCACCCTCATGCTGGTCTTGCTGAGTGTCGCGGGTGTGGCGATGTACGCGTGGCCCCTGATCGTCCCGTCCTCGACGGCCGTCGCCGACAACACCCCCTTCGTTTTCATTGTCCTGCTTCCCATGCTGATTCTTCTCGTGCTCGCGCAGATTTCGGAGGCCGGCATGGACGCCAAGGTCCTGGCCATCCTCGGTGTGCTCAGCGCCGTCAACGCGGCATTGCGGCCGCTCGGCGCCGGCACAAACGGCATCGAGACGGTGTTCTTCCTGCTGATTTTGGCGGGCCGCGTCTTCGGTCCGGGTTTTGGCTTCGTCCTCGGTTGCACATCGATTTTCGCGTCCGCCCTTCTGACGGCCGGCGTCGGCCCGTGGATGCCCTTCCAGATGTTGGCGTCCGCCTGGATCGGGCTCGGTGCCGGTTTGCTGCCCCGCCAGCTGTTCGGCCGGCCGCTGCGGGGTGCCGCCGAAATCGGGCTGCTGGTCGTCTACGGGGTGATATCCGCCTATCTGTTCGGCGCACTCATGAACCTGTGGTTCTGGCCCTTCATGACGGGCCCGAGCGGCGGTGCGGACGTGGCGTACATCCCCGGCGGGCCGCTGTTCACCAACCTGAAGCGGTTCGTCTGGTACACGCTGATCACCTCGACGGCGGTGTGGGACACCGGCCGCGCCATCACGAACGCGGTGCTCTTGGTGCTGCTCGGGCACCCCGTGCTGGCGATATTGCGCCGCACCGTCAAACGGGCAGCCTTCAGCCCTGAGGTGAAGTTTGCGCCAACGCCTCGAAAGACTCCGCCAGAACCTCTTCCGGCGGGTCTTTGACGACGACGACGTCCCCCAGTTCGCGCAGCAGCACCATCCGCAAACTGGTTCCCCGCGTCTTCTTGTCGCGAGACATCAATGTGCGCAGGTCGTCCCAGGACGCGCCCGAATAGCTCACCGGTAGGCCGATGCTGGAGAACACCGCCCTGTGGCGGTCAACGATTTCTTGCGGCAGGCCGAGCAGACGGTGGGCGACCTCGGCGGCGAAGACGCAGCCAATGGCGATGGCCTCGCCGTGCCTCATCTGAAACTTCTCGTGCGCCTCGATGGCATGGCCCAGAGTATGGCCGTAGTTGAGCCGTTCGCGCCCGACCGTTTCGCCGGATGTTTTCTCGCGCAAGTCGCCGGCCACCACGCCGGCTTTGACCCTAACCGCGTGGGTGATGATCTGCGCCAAGCGGGCGCTGTTGACGTCCAAGGTTTCACCCGGGCTCGCCTCGACCAGGTCGACGATCGCCGCATCGTCAGTGAAACCCTCTTTGATGGCCTCGGCCAACCCCGACCGAACCTCTCGCAGCGGCAGCCTCGTCAGCGTCCCCAGGTCAGCCAGCACGGCTCGCGGCTCGTGGAAGGCACCCACCAGGTTCTTGCCCTGGGGTATGTCGATGCCCGTCTTGCCGCCAATCGCCGCGTCCACCATGCCCAGCACGGACGTCGATATGGCCAGCCAGTCGACACCGCGCAGGTAGGACGCCGCCACAAATCCAGCCATGTCGGTGGTCGCTCCCCCACCGACACCGATTATCAGATCGGTGCGCGTGAAGCCCCATTCCGCCAGCTGATTCCAACAAGACGTCACCACGGTCGCCGTCTTGGCTGCTTCACCGACTGGCACCTCGATCATGTACGGTTCGGCACCGGACGCCACGACCTCATCGCTCACCCGCTCCGCCACATGGCTCAAGGCAGAGGACGCGAGGATGCCCACCCGGTTCGCACTGGCTATCAGCGGCGCCAGCCGGGCTATCGAACCATGGCCCACGTAGGCAGGATAGGGGTGGTCCGTGGCGAAAACCACGGGTGGCTGAGTGGTCAGCGAAACCACCTCACCGGCCACCTCCGATTTTGACAAGAATGTCGTGTCGAGCCTCAAGGTCGCCACCCCGGCGTAGGTCGGTCGTCGTTCCTCGATCAGTGAGACTATCCGCTCCGCCGGGTTGTCCCCCAGCAGCGGCCGCTGCCCTGGTCTGGCTGAGGCCCGAAGTGCCGCTTCGGACGGCTCGACGTCAAGCCAGACCACCTCATGTCCGGCCAATCTGTCGCGGACGGCCTGCTGCATGACCGCACCGCCACCCAGCGAGACAACGGCGTCCGCGCTGGCCAGCGCCCGGGCTGCCGCGGCTGACTCAACGGCCCGGAAGCCGGCCTCGCCCCATTCGGTGAACAACTGGGCGACGCTGCGTCCCGTGGCCTGCTCGACCACTTGATCAACGTCTATGAAGGGACGCCCCAGACGTTTGGCCACCACCTCGCCAACAGAGGTTTTTCCGGCGGTCGGCGGTCCGATCAGCACCAGCGCCATATCACATCACCCCCGTCTGCGGATTGGCAATCGCCAGTCCGCGGTCCCGCACCTGCACCAGGTAGGCAAAAGCGTTGCGCTTCGTCTCATCGAGTGAATCGCCGCCGAACTCCTCCAAAACCGCGTCCGCCAGCACCAACGCCACCTCGGCCTCCGCGACGACGCCGGCCGCCGGCACGGCCGTGATATCGGATCTTTGGTGGTGGGCGCTCGCCGCCTCGCCCGTGGCAGTGTCGATCGTGCGCAGGGAGTGCGGCACCGTTGCGATCGGCTTCATGGCGGCCCGCAGCCAAATCGGCGAACCGTTGCTCATGCCGCCTTCAATGCCGCCGGCATTGTCGCCCAGGCGCTGCACGCCACCGTTCCCGGGCGCCAGCTCGTCGTGGGCCCGGCTGCCCGGCAGCGCCGCCATCTCGAAGCCTGCCCCGACGGCCACGCCCTTGATGGCCTGAATGCCCATCAGCGCACCAGCCAGGCGGGCGTCCAGCCGGCGCTCCGGTTCGGCACATGAACCCAGCCCCGGCGGGGCGCCCCAGGCCACCACCTCGACGACCCCGCCCAGCGTGTCGCCAGACTTCTTGGCCGCCTCCACGGCATCCACCATGCGGGCTGACGCGGCCGCGTCAGCGCAGCGCACCGGGTCGGCGTCAATGCGGGGCAGATCGCTGAGCCGCGGCAAGTCGCCCCGGTCGTAGGCCACCGGACCCATCTGCACAACGTGGCTCAGCACCGTGATGCCCAGGCATTGGGCCAGAAATCCCTTGGCCACCGCTCCGGCCGCCACGCGGGCCGCCGTCGAGCGCGCGCTGGCCCGCTCCAACACGGGGCGGGCGTCATCAAGGCCGTACTTCTGCATGCCAGCCAGGTCGGCGTGACCGGGACGGGGACGCGTCAGCGGCTCGTTGCGAGCCAGGCCCGCCAAAGCGCTCGGGTCCACCGGATCGGCGCTCATGACAAGCGACCACGACTCCCACTCCGAGTTGGCCACCTCGATTGCGACGGGCGATCCCATTGTCAGCCCGTGGCGCACCCCCGCCATGACACGGCAAGCGTCCTTCTCCAGGTTCATGCGGGCACCCCGCCCATAGCCCAGCCGGCGGCGAGCCAATTCGGCGGCCACAGCGTCGGTTGTCACGCGCACCCCGGCGGGGATGCCGTCCAGGATGGCGATCAGGCCCGGCCCATGGCTCTCGCCAGCAGTCAACACACGAAGCATGGCCTCAATCATGCCATGCCGCGACGATTCAATTCGGTCTCACCCGCCGCCAGCAGCAACGCCAGGTCGACGGTATCGCCAACCAGGTAGTCGATTTGCTGCACCGCCTGGCCGGCCAACAGGTCAAGGCCCGTGACGACGGTCAGGCTGGCGGCCGCGGCGGTTACCGTCAGCCGCGTCGGCCACGGATCGTAGGCCACATCGAAGACGGCCCCAGCGCCGTCCACAACGCCGGCCCAAGAATCGGCCTGGCCGGGTGGCAGCGTCGATATCACCAGGTCGGTCTCGTGCGGCGTGCCCAGAGCCTCGATGCCGGCTTCCAGACCCAGGTCGTCGGCCATCTTCAGCCAGGAAGCCACACTGGGCGACGCGGGGTCGCGCACCTGTGCGGTCACCCGCCCGACCCCAAGATTGTTCAGAGCCAGCAACGCCGCCCGGGCGGTCGCGCCGGCACCCAGCATCACGACATCGGCTACCTCGTCGACGTGACGGTATTCCAAGGCCCGGATGAAGCCCGAGACGTCCGTGTTGTGCACGCTTGCGCCGTCGGCGTCAAGCACCAGCGTGTTTCCCACCCCCAGGCGTTTGACGCCCTGGTCGGGGCGGCCCAACCCCGCCACCGCCGCCTTGTGTGGCATCGTGACGGCCAGACCCCGCCAAGTGGCGTCAAGGCCGGCAACGAATTGGGCCAAACCGCCGTCCGGGACATCCACCGCCTCAAAGGCCCAGTCCAGGCCCAGGGCCGCGTAGGCGGCGCGGTACAACGCCGGCGACAACGAATGGGCCACCGGGTGGCCGACGACGGCGCATCGCATCTGCGGCCTCAGCACCTGCCAGGGTTGGCAGCGCACCAGGCCTGCAGTTGGTCGACATTCTTTTGATGCTCGGCGGCCGTCTTCGCGTAGGCCACTGTTCCGTTCATGTCAACCAGCGTGAAGTAGAGATAATCGTTGCCCGATGGGTTGACAACCGCGTTCAACGCGTCCTGGCCCGGGTTGCAGATGGGACCTGGCGGAAGGCCGTTGTACAGGTAGGTGTTGTAGGGCGAGTCGAGCGCGCGTTGTGCATCGGTTGTCCAAACCGTCCCGGTGATGCCATTTGCATAGGCCACAGTGGCGTCCGACTGCAGCGGCATGTCAATGGCCAGCCGGTTCAAGAACACCTGGGCCACGTCAGCCATGTCTTTCGGTGTTGCCTCCATTTGCACAATGCTGGCCAGCACGACGGCCTCGTTGGCTGTCAGGCCCTGGTCGTCGGCCTTGGTGACGAACTGCAAAGAGGTGACGACCTGGTTGAACTTGGTGCCCATCGGCGTGAGCACGGACGTGGCCGTCGGGTTGTCGCCGTACTCGTAGGTATCGGGGAATAAGTACCCTTCGAGTGGGTCGTTGGCGTCGGCGGTGCCCGCCCAGGCGGGCAGCCCGATGCTCATCGGCTGGGCAGCGGCGGCCTTCAAGTCGTCCACCGACACCCCGGTGGCCTTGTTGATGGCATCAAAAACCTGACTGGTCCGCCATCCCTCGATGATCGTGAATTGGTTGCGCACACGGTTGGCCGGGTCGGCCAGCGCCTGCAGGGCTTGTTCTGCCGACATTTGAGTCTTGAGGCTATACGTGCCAGCTTGGACGTTACCCCACGCCAGAGTGTCGGTCTTGGCCGCGTTGACGAACGCGGCTTGCGAGGCGATGATGTCCTTCGAGAACAACACCGAGGCAACCGTCTGCGAGGACGCCCCCATCGGGATGGTCACCTGCACGGAGTTCACACCGGGGCCCGGATAGTCGGCGACACCACCGGCATGTAGGTGTGTGCGGCCCCAGGAGTAACCCACAATGGCCAAGGCGAGAACCAGGACAACGGCCAGAACAATGATCAAGGCGTTGCGTCCGCCGTGACTTGGCCCGGCGGCAGCGCCGTCGAAGAGCTGGCCGACCTCGCTGGCCGCGTCGTCCTCGTCGTAGCTGTAGTCACCAGTCTCCGGGTCATAGTCGGCCAACAGCCGACTAGTCGCCTCTTCCGCATCCTGGGCCGGTTCGTAGGGCGGTGCCAACGGGACAGTCTCTTCGAAATCCCAGGGGTCCATCGAACGTCGTGCAGTCACAATATCTCTTTCGTTTCGCGATCGCCGTTTGCGACCAGCAATCCCGGCGCTTCGCCGGTGTTGCGTTCGGCTTCCAAAGCACCTTCTAGAATACCCGTCGCGGCCGCTTGGTCAACAACTCCGCGTCTACGCCGCGAATCCAGCCGCCCAAGCTGGCGGTGGGCAACGGCGGTTGTCAGGCGTTCGTCGACCAACCGCAACGGCACCGGCAGGCAGGCCGACAAGCGCTCAGCCACAGCTGTTACACCGGTGGCGGCCAGCTTGGCGTTGCCGTCCAACGCCAGCGGCAGACCCATCACAACCTCGATTGCGCCGTACTCTTCGACCAGGTCCGCCAGACGCGCGAAGGTGGCGTCTTCGTCCGCCGACGGCACCGTCTCAACCGGGTAGGCCAGCAAGGCGTCCGGGTCGCAGGCCGCCACGCCGACTCTCGCCTTGCCCCAGTCGACGCCCAGACGGACGCCCCGGCGAAAGCCCCCAGTTGATGCCTCAGCCGACGACATTTTGCCTTATCGCGGCCTCAATGGCCGTCAGCGCAGCCGACGCTGCGTCACCGTTCGTGCCGCCGCCCTGGGCCAGGTCGTCTTTGCCGCCGCCCTTGCCACCAAGTACCCCGGCACCAACCCGCACAAGACTTCCAGCCTTCAGCCCACGGGCCTGCGCAGACGACGTCGCCGCCACCACCAGGCCCGGCTTGTCTGGCTCTCCGCCGATGATGGCCACCACGCCGGCCCGCGAGCCGAACTTGTCACGCACAGTCAAGGCCAATTGACGGGCCTGATCCGTCGTCAAACCGGGTGCCTGGGCGGGCGCGAAAGCCACGCCCTCGACATTGATGGCGTCACGCACATAACTGTCGGCGCTGGCCGTCGCCCGCGCCGCCTCAATCGTTCCGATCGTCTTGTGCGCCGCCTTCAGGTCCCCGATCAGCTTGGCGACGCGCTCGGCTGCCTGCTCGGGCGGCACATGAAGCAGCGCCCCGATCTGATTCACCAGCGCCCGCTCGGCCGCCAGGTGCGCGAAGGCATCCGTGCTGACCAGCGCCTCGATGCGCCGCGTCCCGGCGCCGATTGACGACTCGGAGAGCAGCGTTATCAAACCGATTTGCGAACTCGAACCGACATGGGTGCCGCCGCACAGCTCCAACGACCAGCCTTGGCCCATATCGATGACGCGGACCATTGGCGGGTACTTCTCGCCGAACATCGCTTGGGCACCCAGCGCCTTGGCGTCCTCCAGCTTCATGATGGACGACGTGACAGCCAAGTCGTCGCGCAAGGCGATGTTGCAGCGCTGCTCGATCTCGCCCACCTGCTGCGGGCTGAGCCCTGACGATGCGGCAAAATCGAACCGCAGGTAGCCGGGCCGGTTGTACGAGCCGGCCTGCACCGCGCCCTCGCCGACCAGTTCCAGCAGCGCCGCATGCAGCACGTGGGTGGCCGAATGGGCCTGCCGAGCGCCCCGGCGGGCCATTTCGTCCACCTCGGCGTCGACAGCCTCGCCCACCGCCAATGGCGCATCCAGGGTCACGGTGTGGACGACGAGGCCCGGCACCGGCGCCTGCACGTCGCTGACCTGCCAGGTGCGCCCGTCGGCCTTGATGATACCGGCATCCGAATCCTGGCCGCCCGCTTCGGCGTAGAACGGCGTTTCTGCCAAGACGATCTCGACGGTGTCACCCGGGTTGGCGTGGGTGACGATCTGACCGTCCAGCACCAGACCGCGCACCGTCGTCGGCACGCTCAAGTCGGTGTAGCCCAGGAATGGCGTCTCGCCGGCGGCCCGCAGCTGCTGGTACGCCTTCGTGGACACCAGTGCGCCCTTCTTGGTCTTGGCGTCGGCTTTGGAGCGGTTGCGCTGCTCTTGCATCAGCTTGGCGAAACCCTCCCGGTCGACGCTCAAGCCTTGTTCGGCGGCCATTTCCAGGGTCAGATCGATCGGGAAGCCATAGGTGTCATGCAACAAAAAGGCCTTGTCGCCCGATAAGGCGGCGACACCTTGGGTCTTGGCGTCCGCCACGGCGACATCGAACAGCGCCGTCCCGGAAGCCAGCGTGCGGGCAAAGGTGGCGTCCTCCGCGTCAGCCAGCTCGGCGATGCGGTGCCATTTTGCCCCGATTTCGGGGTAGCTGGGCTGCATGACATCGCGGCTGACGGCCAGCAGCTCCGTCAGGACGGCCCGGTCGACGCCCAGCAACCTCATCGAACGGATTGAGCGGCGCATCAGTCGGCGCAGCACGTACTCGCGTCCCTCGTTGCCCGGCACGATGCCCTCGGTCATCAGCATCAAGGACGACCGCACATGATCGGCCACCACCCGCAGCCGCACGTCGTCGTCGTGGTTGGCGTGGTACTTCCTGCCCGACAACTCGCAGGCCCGCTCAATGACGGGGAACACCTGGTCGATCTCATACATGTTGTCGACGCCTTGCAGCAGCAACGCGACACGCTCGAGCCCCATGCCAGTGTCGATGTTTCTAGACGGCAGGGGCCCGGCGATGTCGAAATCGTCCTTGGCGCGCACCGCGGAAAGGTTCTCGGTCTGGAACACCAGGTTCCAGATCTCCAGGTAGCGGTCTTCATCGGCCTCCGGGCCGCCGTCCCGCCCGAACTTCGGACCCCGGTCGATGTAGATTTCCGAGCATGGCCCACCGGGGCCGGGCACGCCCATGTTCCAGTAGTTGTCCTTCAAACTGCGGTTTTGGATGCGCGAGGTCGGCACGCCTTGGGCCAGCCAAAGCTTCCTGGCTTCAATGTCGCCGTCGGGATAATCGGCGTGATAACCCGGGCCGAGCACCGTCACCCACACGTCATCGGGCGAAAACCCGTAACCACCGGATGCCTGATCGCCGGTCACCAAGTCCCACGCGTACTCGATGGCACCCTTCTTGAAATAGTCGGCGATGGCGAAGTTGCCGTTCATCTGAAAGAACGTGCCGTGCCGGGTGGTCTTGCCGACGTCCTCAATGTCGAGGGTGCGGACGCACTTTTGGATGCTGGCCGCCCGCTTCCAGGGGGCCGGCTCCAAACCGATGAAATACGGCTTGAAGGGCACCATTCCGGCGTTGACGAAAAGCAGCGTGGGGTCGTTGTAGACCAGCGGGGCGCTTGGCACGCGGACGTGAGCCCGGTTCTCAAAAAAGCGCAGGAAACGCTCGCCGACCTCAGCGGCTTTCATCATGACCTCATTTCGTTCCAGCGATTGCCCAACAGACAACCAACCGATCCATTTTATCGCGAAACCCGGGCCACTCGGCGAAAGACGGGCCGTCCGTCCGCTATCGTTGAGCCGCAAGGCAAATACCTAAGGGAAGTCAATGGCGCAATCATCGCCGCCCCGGGCGGCCACACTGCAGTACGTCGGCCGGTTGATCGCCTACCGCTTTGGCGTCGACCGGGTCACCGATCTGGCCGCTGCCATGACGTACTACCTCGTGCTGTCGGTCTTTCCACTGCTGCTGGCCGTCGTGTCGATTGTCAACCTGGTCGGCGGCGCCAACTGGCTGATGCCGACCATCAGCGACGCCATCTCGTCGGTGGCCAGCCCGGAGGCGGCCAAGACATTCGACGGGATCGTGGCGGGCTTCCTGGCGGGCGAAGGCGCCGGCTTGACGCTGGTGATCTCGCTGGTCGCGGCAATCTGGTCGGCGTCGAACTATATCGGGGCGTTCGGACGAGCCGTCAACACCGTCTATCAAGTGCGCGAAGGGCGGTCGTTTGTCAAGCTGAAGGCCGTGCAGTTGGTCATGACGTTGGCACTGGTTTTGGCCATCATCCTGCTGGGTGTGGCGCTGGCCGTCTCTGCGCCGGCGGCCCAATGGCTTGGCAATCTGTTCGGGCTGGGCGATCAGTTCGCGGCCGTCTGGGGCTGGTTGCGCTACCTGGTCATCGCCGTTGTGGTGATCATCTTGGTGCAGTTGCTCTACTTCGCCGCGCCGAACGTGCGTCACCCCCGCATCCGTGTGCTGTCGGTCGGGTCGATCGTCGCTATTGTGCTGGCCGTGGTCGTTGTGGAGGTCTTCAAGATCTACCTGTCGGTGTTCAACGGCGCGTCGAGTTACGCCAAGACGTACGGGGCCCTGGCGGGCGTCGTCATCGCACTGTTCCTGGCTTTCCTCATCAACATCGCACTGATATTGGGCGCGGAACTGGACGCCGCGCTCGAGCGCCTGCACCAACTGAAGCTGGGGCTGCCCGCACAGTCGGGCCTGGTGCTGCCGCCCCGGGACGAGAAGGGCATAAAGGCGCAACAAAGCACCAGGGACAAGCTGATCGAGCGCGGCCAGGACCTCCGTGCCGATGCTGGCCCGGCGGACGAGAAGGCCATCGCCTGGTACCAGGAACATGCCCTCCACGAAGAGCGGGATCAGTCACTCAACTGACGCCTTGCCGCGCAAAAGCGCCTCAATGGTCGGAAGACGATCGGCAATCTGCGCCTCGGCCCCATGGTCGGTTGGCGTGTAGTACGAAACATCGGCTAGCTCATCGGGCAGGTACTGTTGCGGCGCCACGCCGTGGGGCCAGTCGTGGGCGTAGCGGTAACCGTCGCCGTGCCCGTACCGACTGGCCGTGGCGTAGTGGGCGTCGCGCAGAGGCGGCGGCACGAGACCGATTCGCCCGGCCCTGACGTCGGCGATGGCCGAGTCGATCGCGGTGACCACAGCGTTCGACTTGGGGGCCGTCGCTGCGGCGATGACGGCGTGGGCCAAGGTGATGCGAGCCTCCGGCATGCCGATCAACTGCACGGCTTGGGCGGCCGCCACGCAGGTTTGCAGCACCGAGGGGGCCGCCATGCCGATATCCTCGCTGGCCAAAATGATCAGACGCCGGGCGATGAACCGGGGGTCCTCCCCCGCTTCCAGCATTCGGGCCAGATAGTGCAACGCCGCTTGGACGTCCGACCCGCGCACCGACTTGATGAAGGCACTGATGACGTCGTAATGCTGGTCGCCGTCCTTGTCGTAGCGCACGGCCGCCCGGTCGACGGCGTTTTCGACGGCCGTCACGTCGATCGTTTCAGCCTCACCGGCGCAGGCGGCAGACTCCTCCAGGTACGTCAGCACGCGGCGGGCGTCCCCGCCGGCCAGTTGGAGGATGGCGGCCCGGGCCGCATCGTCAAGCTTGTAGGCGCGGCCCGTGGCGGGCAGGCCGCGTTCGCTTGTCAGCGCCCGGTCGATCAGCCGGTTCAGGTCGTCGTCGGTCAGCGGTTTGAGCGTCAGCAGCAGCGAGCGCGAGAGCAGCGGCGCGATCACGGAAAAGCTGGGGTTTTCCGTGGTGGCGGCGATCAGTGTCACCAGGCGGTTCTCAACGGCCGGCAGCAGCACATCCTGTTGCGCCTTGTTGAAGCGGTGCACCTCATCGATGAACAGCACCGTGCCAGTGCCGTGCTCGAGGTCGCGGCGGGCTTTCGTGATCGCCTCACGGACGTCCTTGACCCCGGCCGTGACCGCCGACAGCTCGACGAAATGGCGCTGCGTGGCCTGCGAGACGACGGCCGCGATGGACGTCTTGCCCACCCCCGGCGGGCCCCAGAGGAACACCGACATGGCCGCCGACCCTTCCGCCAGTCGGCGCAGCGGGCTGCCATTGCCCAGCAGGTGCTGCTGCCCCACCAGTTCGTCCAGCGTTCGGGGGCGCAGCCGCACGGCCAGCGGCGCCGTCGCCGGGACGTCACCCAGAACCCCGGTGAGCGCGTCTCGCCGGGCGGGCGTGGCGCCAAACAGGTCCTCGCTCATGGACCTCAGCTTAGCCCAGCAAAGGCAACACGCCGCCGACTTGACAACGATAGTGCTATAGATATATCGTTACTGGTGTTGGTTACGAAAAAGAGAGGAGAACCAACCATGTCTAAGTTTGATGACACATCTTTTGATGACGGGCGTCCCTTCCGGGGTGGCCGCGACCGCCGCCGGGGCCCAATGCCCGGGCGAGACGATCATGAATGGATCCGCGAGGCCCACCGGGCCAAGCTGCGTGAGGCCGGCCGGTTACTGGGGGACGTCCGGATGCGCGGGGGCGGCTTCGACCCGCGTGAGTTCGGCATGGGCGGGCACCGTGCCCGCCGGGGCCAGCTTCGCGAATCTATCCTGGCCCTGCTCGCCGAGCAACCGCGCAACGGCTATCAGCTGATGGGCGCAGTCGCGGAAAAGACGGCCGGCGCCTGGACACCCAGCCCCGGTGCCCTCTACCCCGCCCTGGCGCAACTGGTGGACGAAGGCCTGATCGCCGAGCAGCCAAGTGACGCCGGCAAGGTTTATGCCCTGACTGACGCCGGACGGGCCGAAGCGGCCAAGCTGACGGAACCCTGGGCCGATGCCATGGGACGCGGTCCAGCCGGTCACGAGCAGCGCCACGCGCTGTGGGAGGAATTCCGCCGCCTCGGCGCGACGATCCGCCTGGCGAGTGACACCGCCACGCCGGATCAACTCGACGAGATGGCCGACGGCCTGGCCAACCAGCGCAAGGCCATCCTGCGCACGTTAGGATCGACCGACTAAGCGTCCAATCACTTGGCGGGTGTGGGCTTCGACTCAGGTTTGAAGTCCACACCCGCTTCGCGTCGCTGCTGCGCAGTGACAGACGCCGGGGCACCGGTCAGCGGGTCGAAACCGTTGCCAATCTTCGGGAAGGCGATGGCATCGCGAATCGAGTTGGCGCCCGTCAAAAGCATGACAACCCGGTCCAGGCCCAACGCGATGCCGCCGTGCGGCGGCGCTCCGAACTGGAAGGCGTCGAGCAGGAACCCGAACTGGGCTTCCGCCTGCTCGGCTGACAACCCCATGACTTTGAAGACCCGTTCCTGGACATCGCGGCGGTGTATGCGGATCGAACCGCCGCCGATCTCATTGCCGTTGCAGACGATGTCGTAGGCGTCGGCCAAAGCGTGTTCGGGGTCCGTGTCAAAGGTTCCCATCGATTCCGGCGTCGGGCTCGTGAAGGCGTGGTGGACGGCCGTCCAGGCACCGCCGCCAACCGTCACGTCGCCCTCGGCGGCAGCCTGCGCGGCCGACTTGAACAGCGGCGCGTCGACAACCCAGCAGAACGCCCAGGCGTCGTGGTCGATCAGGGCGTCGCGCTCGCCGATCTCCAGCCGGGCTGCCCCGAGCAACTCCTGGGACGACGTCCGCGAGCCGGCAGCGAAGAAGATGGCGTCCCCCGGTTTGGCACCGGCGGCCTCAGCCAGCCCCGCCCGCTCAGTGTCCGAGATGTTCTTGGCGACCGGTCCGCCGAGCTCGCCGTCGTCGCCCACAGTGACGTAAGCCAGGCCCTTGGCGCCCCGTTGCTTGGCCCATTCCTGCCAGGCGTCGAACTGGCGCCGCGGCGTCGACCCCCCGCCCGGCTGCACGACACACCCGACATAGGGTGCCTGGAAGACGCGGAACGGCGTGTCCTTGAAGAACTGCGTCAGTTCGGTCAGCTCGACGCCCAGCCGCAGGTCTGGTTTATCCGAGCCGTACCGGTCCATCGCCTCGTGCCACGTGATGCGCGGCAGCGGGGTGGGCAACTCGTAGCCGATCAACGCCCACATGGCCTTGGTGAACTCTTCCGCGACGGCGATGACGTCATCGCGGGTGCAGAAGCTCATCTCCACATCCAACTGCGTGAACTCGGGCTGGCGGTCGGCCCGGAAATCCTCGTCCCGGTAGCAGCGGGCGATCTGGTAATAGCGCTCCAGGCCGGCCACCATCAGCAGCTGCTTGAACAGTTGCGGGCTTTGCGGCAAGGCGTACCAGTTGCCGGGGCTCAGCCGGGCCGGCACCAAGAAGTCGCGGGCGCCACCGGGCGTCGAGCGGGTCAGCGTCGGCGTCTCGATCTCGATGAACCCATGGTCATCAAGGGTTTGGCGCAGCACCTGATTGACCTTGGCGCGCAGCCGCAGGTTTTGGGCCTGGGACGGGCGGCGCAGGTCGAGGTAGCGGTACTTGAAGCGCACGTCCTCGCTGGCCGTCACCCGATCCTCGATGGGGAACGGCAGCGGTATGGACGGGTTGAGAATCGCCAGCGACGTGACGCCCACCTCAACCTGCCCGGTCGGCATCTTCGGGTTGACGGTGTCGTCGGAGCGCGCCTCGACCGGCCCGGTGACGGCGACGCAAAACTCGTTACGCAGCTTGTGCGCACCCAGCTTTTCGACCAAGTCCTCCCGGAAAACGCACTGCGACACGCCCGAGGCGTCCCTCAGATCGATGAAGACTACCCCGCCGTGATCCCGGCGGGCATCAACCCAGCCGGCCAACGTGACGGTTCGCCCGATATCCCCGGTGCGAAGAGTTCCAGCATCTTGCGTGCGGATCATGGTTCGTCCTCCTTTGTCTGCCGGGCATAGACGGTGCGCGGCGTTGGGTGCCAGTCTACCGGTCGCACCACTAGAGTTGAGGCATGGCCAATTTCCCCTCCGGGTGGTACCCCGACTCAACGGATTCCTCTCTGCTGCGCTGGTGGGACGGCTCCGCTTGGACTGAGCGCACCACCGCCGCCACCGCCGCGGACGTGTTCACCGGCCCGATCCCGCCCGCTGACGGCGTTGTTGACGCCGCCGCAGGCGGCGGGCACAAGCCATCGATCTGGTGGCCCGGCGGCAACGATCACCCCTTCTGGTGGCAGTGGTGGTTCCGGGTGGCCATCATCATCACAGTCACGGCGATCATCGTTGTGATACGTTTGGCGGCCCGCGGCGTCATCTAGCCCATCTGGTCCGGATCGACCTGCACCCGCACCACGCCAGCCGCCTTGGCGGCTGATCGCTTGGCCATCGCCGCCTTGATCGCTGCCACAAGCGCCGGGCCGTCCGCCAGGTCGCATCGCCACAGCATCCGTCCACGCAACTGCCCATCGGTTAACACCAGTTCGACCGGGCCAAACCAGTCGCCCGGCACAGGCAAATCCAGCGCCCCCACGAAATCGGCCAGTGCGGCCCCCTCGCCGCTCGCCTCGACGAACAGTGTTGCCGGGGGCAACCCGGCGGCCGCCCGTTCGGCCAGTTCTCGGGCCGCGAAGCCGGCCGCGTCGACGCGCAGGACGGCTTGCACAGCCGGGGCATGGGAGTCCCCCACAATGCACACCGTCCCGCCCCGCTGCCCCGGTCGTACCAAGGAGACGGCATTCAGCCATCGACGCACGGCCTCCTCGCCGGCGCGCATGTCAGCCCGGCTCAGCATGAGATCGGCGTCCAGCAGGACCGCCGCCGAATATCCCGCCGCCGGCAACGGCTCGGCGCCTGGCGTTGCCACCACGAGGGCCGGTTGGTCGCCCACCGTTTCGACGATGTGATCGCCGGACGAGTCGATGACCCGGAATCCCGGGAAGGCCCGGCCCAGCTCTTCGGCGGTGCGCCCGGAACCGACCACCGGGGCGCGAAGCGTCGTGCCCCCGCAGGTGGCACAACGCCAACCGACGGACGTCCGCCCACACCAGCGGCACACCAGCCTTCGACCGCCGTCCGCGCCCTTTTCAGCGGCCACCGGCCCGTTGCAGACCGGGCAGCGCACCGGCGTGCGACACTTTTGGCAGGCCAGCGCCACCAAATAGCCCGCCCGGGGTACCTGCACCAGCACCGGGCCGGCGACAAGACCAGCCCGGATGGTCTGCGCCGCCTCAACTGGAAGGTGGGCGGCAGAGGCCGCCTCTGGCACCGATCGCATGGCCGGCGAGCCGCCCCGTCGGCGCTTCGGCTGGTCCTCGATGACACCCAACCAGCCTCGCTCGATCCACCGCTGCGCCTCACAGCTCCGGGCGGGCCCAGCCAGCAGCAAGGCGCACCCGTCAGCCTGGCCAGGGGTGCCTGACGCCCGCAGCGCTGCCACGGTTCGGGTGTGCGGGTAGGGGGCGCGAGGCTCGGCGTAGGCGTCACTGCCGTCGTCCACCAACACGATGAGCCCCAGATCGCGTACCGGCGCGAACACCGCCGGCCGGGTGCCGATCACCACTCGCGATTGACCGCGCGACAGGGCCAAATAGTCGTGGTAGCGGCGGGCTGGACCCATTTGCGCATGAAGACGGGCGACACACCCGTCCCCGAGTGCCGCGGACAAGGCCGAGAAGCCAGCCTGCATGGCCGCCGCATCCGGCACCACCACGATGGCCCCCTTGCCGCCCAGCAGCGCCGCCTGGACGGCCTGGACGACGCCCCGCCGCCAGTCGTCGTCACCCCGCCAGCCCGGCGTCACGGCCCAAAACCCACGCAGCGGACGGCCCGACTCAACCCCTCGCAACCACGACTCCCCCGCCGGCACCCCCCGCAGTCCGCCTGGGGGCATCGCGACCATCGGGGCCGGCCAGACGGCCGCGGCGCTTGCTTCTGTCGCCGCGTGTCGCGGCGCCACGGCCAGGCGCGCCACATCCGCAAAAGTCCCGGCATAGTGGTCGGCCACGGCCCGGATCAGCCTCACCTGGTCGGGCAGCAGCACAGGCTCGGGCGAGACAACCTTCGTCAGCGGCAACAACCGACCCGTCACCTCGGTGCTTGTCGGCCGCTCAGCGATGAAGCCGTTGCAGGCTCGCCCGGCAAACCGGACGCGCACACGGGCACCGACCACGGCGTTGGCCGCCATGTCGTCGGGCACCGTGTAGTCAAAAAAGCGATCGAGGTGCGACAGCGGCAGATCGACGGCCACCCTGGCCAGCGCTGTGCCGTCACTCATGAATCAAACGATAGCCGATGAGACTGACACGTTTCAGTGGCGATCTAGATGGACGCCGCCAGAGCGTCAGTGCGGTCTGTGCGCTCCCAGGTGAACCCGTCCCGCCCGAAGTGACCGTAGTTGGTGGTTTGGCTGTAGATGGGCTTGGTCAGGTCAAGACAATCGATGATGGCCGCCGGGCGCAGGTCGAAGACCGCACCGATCGCCAAGGCGATGCGCGAGTCCGGCACGACTCCCGTCCCGAAGGTGTTGACGTCCAGGCTGACTGGGTGTGCCCGGCCGATCGCGTAGGCGGCCTGCACCTCGCAGCGAGTCGCGAGTCCCGCCGCCACCACGTTCTTGGCGACCCAGCGCAGGGCGTAGGACGCCGAACGATCGACCTTCGACGGGTCCTTGCCGGAAAAAGCTCCCCCGCCGTGGCGGGCCATGCCCCCATAGGTGTCAACGATGATCTTGCGGCCGGTCAGGCCGGAGTCGGCCAGCGGCCCACCGATGACGAACCGCCCCGTCGGGTTGACGAGCAGGTTCGCGTGCGACCCGTCCACGTCATAGCGGGCCAGCACCGGTGCGACGACCTCGCGTCGCAGGTCATTTTCGATCTGTTCGAAGGCGATGTCATCGTCGTGCTGGGCCGACACGACGATGGTGTCGACCGCCCGCGGACGCATCTCGTCGTCATAGTCGATCGTCACCTGCGTCTTGCCGTCCGGGCGCAGATAGGCCAAAACCCCGTCACGGCGCACTGCCGACAGCCGCTCCGACAGCCGGTGCGCGAGGTCAATCGGCAGCGGCATGAGCGCCGGCGTCTCGTCGCAGGCGAAACCGAACATCAGACCCTGGTCGCCGGCACCCTGACGGTCGAAATCGTCGACCACCTGGCCGTGACGGGACTCCCAGGACGCGCTGACCCCCATGGCGATGTCCGGCGACTGGTTGTTGAGCGCCACCAGAACGCCACAGGAGCCGCCGTCAAGGCCGCGCCGCGGGTCGTCGTAGCCGATGCCGATCAGCGTCTGGCGCACGAGTGTGGCCACATCGACGTAGGATTCGGTCGTGGCCTCGCCCGCCACCAGGACCACGCCGTTGGCAACGATGGTCTCAATGGCGCAATGCGACTTTGGATCGTCGCGCAACATGGCGTCGAGGACGGCATCCGAGATCGCGTCAGCGACCTTATCCGGGTGCCCCTCGGTGACGGACTCGGACGTGAACACGAGCTACACCAAGTCCTCGCCTAGATCGCCGAAGGTGTCGTCGCCAAAGCTGAACTGGGGGTCTGCGACCGCGTGCAGCGTGGTCGGCAGCGGCGCATCAGGGTCGACCTCCTCGCACATCAGCAAACCCTCGTTGATCTCACGCAGCGCGATCGACAAGGGCTTTTCCTGCGGGACGCTCTCGACCAGCGGGCCGACGTTCTCCAGCAGCCCTTCGCCCAATTGGGCGTAGTAGGCGTTGATCTGGCGGGCCCGCTTGGCGGCGAAAAGCACCAGACGGTACTTGGAATCGACGTGCTCCAACAGGTCGTCGATGGGCGGATTGGTGATGCCCTCGGTTTGTGTGCTCACAAGTTGCCTTTCGTATTGGGTGTGCGGCCTCCCAGACCGAGCAATTCTACCAGTTCATCGACCGCTTCACTGACCTCGCCGTTGACAATTACGGCGTCAAACTCGCCCTCAGCCGCCAGTTCGTCCTTGGCGCGGGCCAGACGGTCGGCCATTTGCGCCTCACTTTCGGCACCGCGGTCTCGCAGGCGGCGCTCCAGTTCGTGCCAGGACGGCGGAGCGATGAACACCTGCCGTGCGTCAGGGAAGCTGGCACGGATTTGGCGGGCCCCCGCCAGGTCAATCTCCAGCAGCATGGTCTGGCCCTTGGCCAGGGCGTCAAGCACCGGCTGACGGGGCGTGCCGTACCGTGTGCCGGCGTATTTGGCCCATTCCAGCAGCCCATCGGCGGCGACCAGCGCGTCGAATTGCTCATCGGTGACGAAGTGATAGCTGATGCCGTCAACCTCGCCCGCCCGAGGCGGACGGGTGGTCGCGGACACCGACAATTGCAACTCCGGGAACCGGGCGCGCAACCCAGCCACCACGGTGCCCTTGCCGACGCCGCTTGGGCCCGCAATGACAACCAGTTGGCCTTGGCCGGGCTTGGGGCTCAGCGGAATTCCTCGATGATGCCGTCGACCTGGTGCTTGCCCAGGCCGCGCAGACGGCGCGTCGGCGCGATCGACAGCTTGCCCATGATCTCTTCGGCCCGGATCTGGCCGATACGGCGCTGCGTCTTCAGCAGGTCGATCACCTTGATGTGGGCCAGGACATCGTTCTTGGAAGCCTGGTCGAGTGCCTCACCAATGCTCAACTCACCGGCGCGCAGACGGTCTTTGAACAGTGCTCGGGTACGACGAGCCTCGGTAGCGGCTTTGCGCGCCGCCTGCAACTCTTGTTCGGACAGTTTCGGAATTGCCACGACTGGTCACTTTCTCTTGACGTACTCGGCGTTAGCCGACAACCACCTAAATATACTAGAAGACTGGCCATTGCAGAAGCGAATGGACAGCTTTTTTTAAAGACTCTGCCTCGGGCCCGGCTTCCGCCACCGATCGAGCGGCCGTCGGAAGCACTCTACGCCAAGCGGTTGGGTGCCCGTCGAACAGCTCTTTCAGATGGTTCATGGTACCACCTTGGGCGCCAATTCCCGGCGCCAGAATCCAGCCGTCGAAGCCTTGCAGGCTGATGTCGATCACGTCCAGCGTTGCGCCGATCACCAGGCCGACCAGCGATGTACCGGCCACCTGGTTGGCCTCGCCAGCCTGGCTGGCGATGAGACTACCGACACTCGGCGGCTGGGCTTGGCCGATGTGGGCCGTCGCCAACTGCACCGCCTCACCCTCGGGATTTGAGGTCCTGACAAGGACGAACACGCCGCGCCCGGTAGATCTTGCCAAATCGACCGCCGGTGAAAGCGAGTTGAAGCCCTGAAATGGGCTGAGCGTGATGGCATCGGCGGCCAGGGCGGCACCGTCGCCCAGATAGGCGCGGGCGTAGGCGTCCATGGTTGAGCCGATGTCACCCCGCTTGACGTCAAGGATCGAGATGGCACCGGCCTCGGCGATGTCAGCCAGGACGGCGGCCAACACCGTCAGCCCGGCGGGTCCGAAAGCCTCGAAGAAGGCCGACTGCGGTTTGAAGCAGGCCACGTCGTCAGCCAGCGCTGCCACCAAGCCTCGGCTGAACTTTTCCAGCCCGCCGATGTCATCCGGCAAGCCCCAGGCGGCCACAGACGCCGGGTGGGGGTCGACGCCGACGCACAGTCTGCCCCGGGCGGCTGTCACGGCATCCAAACGGTTCGCAAACGGGTCACGCACGGCGCCTCCGATCAGGGACGGTCAAACGGTTGATGCCCCGCGTCAGGGCGGGACCGGAATAGATGAAACCCGAGAGCACCTGCACCAGCACGGCGCCCGCGTCGAACAGAGCCTGGGCGTCCCCCGGCGTCATCACGCCGCCCGAGGCAATCAGCGGCAAGTTTGTCGCCGAGTGCAGGCCACGCACGACCTCCAAGGCCCGGGCTGAAAGCGGCGCGCCGGACAGCCCACCGGTCTCCGACAACACCTGGGCGGTGGAGTCGGTATTCGGCGGGCGCCAGGTGGTTGTGTTGACGGCGATGAGCCCGGCGATGCCGGTCGCCTCACACACCGACACAACGTCAAGCAGTTCGTCGTCGCTTAGGTCGGGCGCGATCTTGACGAAAATCGGCACCGGGCGGGCGGCCAACTGCGCCGCCCGGCGCGTGAGGGCTTCGGTCAGCCGCGCCAGTTCGTCGCCCGCCTGAAGATCTCGCAGCCCGGGGGTGTTCGGGCTGGACACGTTGACGGCGATGTAGTCGGCCACATGCGCGACGGCATCGAGCGAGGCCAGGTAGTCATCGACGGCCTCTTCCACCGGCACAATCTTCGTTTTGCCAAGTGAAATACCGATCGGCAGCCCCAGCCGACCGTTGCCCCGCTGCACGCCGAGAGCCTCCAGCCTGGCGGCGAGAGCCAGCGCTCCGGCGTTGTTGAAACCCATCCGGTTGATGAACGCGCCCAGTTCGGGCACCCGGAAAAGCCGCGGGGCCGGGTTACCCGGTTGGGCCTGGGCCGTGACGGTGCCCAGCTCGGCGAACCCGAAGCCCAGGCTGGCCCAGGCCCGCGCCGCCGTCCCGTCCTTGTCTTGCCCGGCCGCCAGGCCGACCCGCCCGGGAAAGTCGATGCCCGCCACCGTGACGGGTGACCGAGCCGCCCCGACGATGCCCCGCAGCAAAGCCAAAGCCGGCCCGGGCAGGGCGCCCAGCACGGCGATCGTGGCCTTGTGAATGGTCTCAGCGTCCACCTGGTACAGCACCGGGCGCAGCAGGCGGGTGTAAGCCCGCAGCAGCACCCTGGTGCTGGCTTCGTCCCATGTGGTCATCGGGTGGCCTGATCGATAATTGCTGCCCAGGCTTGCAGCGGCTTGACGGCCAGCGGACGCTCCTGCAGCGCGGCGATGGCCGCCACGGCCGCCTCCAGGCCCTGCACGGTCGTGATGACCGGCACGCCGAGGGTGTTGGCAGTTGCGCGGATCAGGTTGCCGTCCGCCCGGGGCGACCCTTGGGCGGTGTGGCCGCTTGGGGTGTTGATGATCAGATCGAGACGTCCCGAAGCGATCAGTTGCGGCGCGTCGGGCATTTCGTCCTTGGTGTGCGAATCATCCGACACCTTGCGGACGAGCTTGATGTCCAGCCCGTGCAGCGACAGCATGCTGGCGGTGCCTTGCGTCGCCCAAAGCGTGAAGCCGAGCTCGGCCAGGCGTTTCAGCGCAAAAATGGCGTGCCGCTTGTCGCGATTGGCCACCGACACGAAGGCATTACCCCCGGTCGGCCAACTGCCGTAGACGCCGATCTGCGTCTTGGCGAAGGCCACCTCGAAGGTGGTGTCAATGCCCATGACCTCGCCGGTCGAGCGCATTTCCGGTCCCAGCACCTCGTCCACCAAACGACCCTGGGCGTTGCGGAACCGATTTGACGGCAGGACGGCCTCCTTCACGCAGATCGGCAGGCCGGGAACCAGATCGGCACCGTCGCCGCGGCGACGCAGCTTGCCGGACTGCCGCAGTTGGGCGATCGACTGCCCGGCCATGATCAATGCGGCCGCCTTGGCCAGTTGCGTGTTGGTGGCCTTCGACACGAATGGCACCGTGCGCGACGCCCTTGGGTTGGCCTCCAGGACGTAAACCTGGTCGCCGACAAGGGCGTACTGGATGTTGATCAGGCCGCGCACACCCACCCCCTCGGCGACCGCCCGGGTGGCCCGGCGCAACTCGTCGATCACCTCGACACCAAGGGTCAGGGGCGGCAGGGAGCAGGCCGAGTCGCCCGAATGGACGCCCGCCTCCTCGATGTGCTCCATGACGCCACCGACGTAAAGTTCCTCACCGTCGAACAGTGCGTCGACGTCCAGCTCCACGGCGTCGTCCAAGAAACGATCAATCAAGACGGGTCGTTCGTGGCTGATCAGTGTGGAGGCCTCGATGTAGGTGCGCAGCGCCTCGTCGTCCTCGACGATCTCCATGCCGCGCCCGCCCAGCACGTAGCTGGGGCGCGCCAGCACCGGGTAGCCGATGTCGGCGGCGATCGCCCGGGCCTGCTCGAAGGATTCGGCCATGCCGTGACGCGGCGACGCCAAGTTGGCCTTGGCCAGCACCTGGCCGAAGGCACCGCGTTCCTCGGCCAGGTCGATGGCCTCGGGGCTGGTGCCGATGATCTTGACGCCGGCGTCCTTCAAGCCTTGCGCCAGCCGCAGAGGCGTCTGCCCGCCCAGCTGGACGAACACCCCCTCCACCGGTCCGGCGGCACATTCGGCCTCGTAGACCTCCAGCACGTCTTCGAGGGTCAGCGGCTCGAAATACAACCGATCCGAGGTGTCGTAGTCGGTTGAGACAGTCTCCGGATTGCAGTTGACCATCACTGACTCGTAGCCGGCCTCGCTCAAGGCCATGGCGGCATGGACGCAGGAATAGTCGAACTCGATGCCCTGCCCGATGCGATTCGGCCCGGAGCCAAGAATCAGGATGGCCGGCTTGGTGCGCGGCGCCACCTCGGTTGTCGCCTCGTAGGTCGAATACATGTAGGGCGTGCGGGCGGCGAACTCGGCTGCGCAGGTGTCGACCGTCTTGAAAACGGGACGAACGCCCAGGTTGTGCCGGTACTGGCGCACTCCCGCCTCCGTGATACCCCGCAACTGGCCGACCTGGCGATCCGACAGGCCGTAGCGCTTGGCCTGGCGCAGCACCGTCGCATCCAACAGTTGGGCCGACTTGACCTGCCGGGCGACGTCCAGGATCAGCCTCAGCTGGTCGAGGAACCACGGGTCGATGCCGGTGGCCGCCTGGGCCTGCTCAATGCTGGCACCGGCCCACAGCGCCTCCATGACCAGGCGCAATCGGTAGGCCTGGGGACGGGCCGCCTTCGCCAAGAGGGCCACCGGGTCGCCGGGTGTGGCGGGAAAGTCGAATCGCGCCGACGGGTCTTCCAATGATCGCAGCGCTTTGCCGAGGGCCTCGGCGAAGTTGCGCCCGATGGCCATTGCCTCCCCGACCGACTGCATATGCGTGGTCAGCGTGTCGTCGGCGGCGGTGAACTTCTCGAAGGCGAAGCGCGGCGCCTTGACGACGACGTAGTCCAGTGTGGGCTCGAAGCTGGCCGGTGTCTCACCGGTGATGTCGTTGGGAATCTCGTCCAACGTGTAGCCGACCGCCACCTTGGCGGCGATCTTGGCGATCGGGAAGCCCGTCGCCTTGGACGCCAACGCGCTGGAGCGCGACACGCGGGGGTTCATCTCGATCACGATCAGGCGACCGTTTAGCGGGTTGACCGCGAACTGGATGTTGCAGCCGCCAGTGTCGACGCCGACGGCGCGAATGATTTCGATGGCCACATCGCGCATCCGCTGGTACTCGCGGTCGGTCAGCGTCAACGCCGGTGCGACGGTGATCGAATCGCCGGTGTGAACACCCATCGGGTCGAGGTTTTCGATGCTGCAGACGATGACGACGTTGTCCGCCCGGTCGCGCATCACCTCCAGTTCGTATTCTTTCCAGCCGATGACCGACTCTTCCACCAGCACCTG
>Ga0123354_10002594_pt1 | contig 24089 bp, 2 predicted proteins | sample TergutLab28metaG_2_FD_97872 | JGI IMG/M metagenome (GOLD analysis project Ga0123354, IMG submission 97872) | Labiotermes labralis P4 segment gut microbial communities from Petit-Saut dam, French Guiana - Lab288 P4 | ecosystem: Host-associated > Arthropoda: Insects > Digestive system > Gut ... | reverse complement strand
TTCTCTTCAAAATGCAGTTTGTTTCATAATTCTAACGTATTTGGTTCCTGTATTATTCACATTTTATATACAGGGTGTGCTAAAATTAAAAAAATAATTCCGGCGCCAAAAGGTTAATTGAGACGTTGATGAAGTGAGACATAATCTCAAAGTTCCAAAGGAGTTCTCCATATTTTCCTAAAATGGACCATGTAAAGGTCGTGGTCCAGTGTTGGAAACCGTTACCTGGCCACTTTATAGTAACATATCATTTTCATGTCACTAGATGCTTTCAGAGGCCGGATGGCACAACATAAAGTGTTATCCCAAGGAAGCTGTGTTTGCACGTCTGTCGATGGAACTGCCGCAAATGGAGGGTACGCCTTTCGTAAAAGCAGGTGTGGGAGTGAAAGATAGGATGAAGCACGTACAACACAAGAAAGCGCTCCACAAAGAACAACACTTCCTGATCACTGCTAAACGCCCTTCTTTATTCAGAACAAATAAACAGCTTTGATTTTGTTTCACTAGTGTGACGGACATTGTTGTAAGTCAGTTCATAGCGCAATGGTTCGGATGGTCCAATTTACGCAGCCTTGCCCTACAAGAACATAACATCAACAACTACTACTACTACTACTACTACTACCACCACCACCACTACTACTACTACTACTACTACTACTACTACTACTACTACTACTACCACCACCACTATTATTCTACGCGAGACCCTAAACTCCTTCCTGACGGACCTCAGTGATGGATGCAGCTGTTTCCCCTGAACCGTCGATGCATATCTATCAGACTAGACCTCGTGCCATACACCAGACGACAGTTGTCTCCACGGAAACCTTTATTTGCGTGTATCTTTTCCTTGGAAAGAAGCATGTCCGCTTCGGGCTCGGCTTGTGCGACATGCGTCAGAGGCATTTAACTTCCGTTCATACACGAGTGACCTCTTATTCATGAATGTTCATTGCGGCAATTGGGGTGAATAATCATGAGATAAACGACGATCTGAACAACTGTCGTTTTCCCACCACATGCCGGGTACAAACAAACAACAGATGTTGGCTGCTACGGGACTATAAACAGCGTGAGTAGAGCTTCGTTTGTGTGCGGCAGAGAGGTCGCTGTTGTCAGTCACTATCGTCGCCGTCGTTGTGTTCTTCATCAGTCACATTGTGATATTTGTCACGTAGTGGAGGTATAATATTAAAACGGGTTTAAAGAATCGCTGATGGGCTTTGCGGTTCAAATAAGTTGCGGATAATTTTTTTGATTAACTGAGAGACTTATGATTAAATCCGAAGTTCAAGGTCTCTTCATTTTAACACGTGCTGTTGGGGATTCTGGACAGTAGGTGGCAGTAATGAAATGTAATTGCGTATGTGAGGCGAAACATCAACTGGACAGTAATTGATGGGATGGTATACTTCATGTTTTGCTGATGAAATCAGAACTGTAAGTCGAATAATCATGATGGCGTGGTGAAAAGATCAACTGCCAGTTTATCCCGGAAATAAGTTTTCAAACGTCCTGAAAAGTAGACGTTATTGAGATTAGTGGTGACGATTAGGATCTGCCAATGTAATGACAATGAATCGTTGTAAAACTAGTGTCAGTTCCGAGACGTTGTGTAATCAACTGCACCTCATACAACGAACACTGTCAAACAGTATATAATACCTGAACGACTGGGACTGAGTGGCATTATTTGACTCAGAACTAATTTGCAGATGGAGTGCGAGACTAGAGCATTGAGGCGGGAGCTGGAGGAGACAAGGACGGCGCTGCGCCTGCAGACGGTGCGTTGCCGGCAGCTGGTAGCCGCGTATGCCACCAAGCTGCAGGAGAAAGAGGCAGAAGTACGGGCGGTAAGCGAGTTACGGAACGAGCAGCTCGGACGCGTGCTGAGGGCGTTGCTCGTGCTGGAGGCGCGACTGCGGCGGGAACAGCGCCACATTCGCCAGCAACTGGCCGACAAGGACGACGTCATTCGCACTCAGCAGCTGGAAATCGCCCGGCTCCGCAAGGTAGATGAGAGCACTAATGATTTGGTGTTAGCACATTCTGCATCCTTTCGTTACTTATTTGTTCTCCCATTTCGTTCTTTATTTCTTTCTTCCTTCCTATTTTTCCTTTCTTCCTCTATCTATCTATCTGTCCGTCTATCTATCTATCTATCTGTCTGTCTGTCTATCTATTTATCTATCTGCCCATCTATCTATCTATCTGCCCATCTAGCTATCTATCTATCTATTTATCTATCTGTCCGTCTATCTATCTACCTATCTGTCCGTCTATCTATCTATCTGTCTGTCTATCTATCTATCTATCCATCTATCTATCTATCTGCCCATCTATCTATCTACCTATCTGTCCGTCTATCTATCTATCTGCCCATCTATCTATCTATCTGTCTGTGTATCTATCTATCTGTCCGTCTATCTATCCATCTGTCTGTCTGTATGTCTATCATTTTCTTTCATTCTTTCTCTTCTCTACATATTGTCACAATCGCCGACACTATGTGAACATATTTTTTTTCATTTTATCAGTCATCAGGCATAATTCGCTCACATTCATGACATGAATGATAATTCTTTTTCAATTAAGATTCAAGTAGCCCGATATGGAAAAAAAAAACAATGACTTGGACATAAAACAATACGAATTGAATCAAACTATTTTTCCGTCTTTCCCCAAAGCAAAAAAATTGGTTCATGAAAAGCACCTGTTTTGAGTCTGGTAGTTCTGCGTTTGTTATTAAATGGATAAAACAGATATTTTGTATCTAATGCCATAAAATGATGGACAACACTGACCAGCTGCAGTGTGAACCACTTGATTTCATGGAAACAGAAACAGTTTTCATGTGAAGAACCCTTTCCAGGGTAGGTATCTCTTTTGTCAATAATGTGTGAATACTGATTTTTCTCCGACAGGTGGGTTGGAAAGAGTGTAGCATCCCAGCAGAGGAAATCCAGCAGAGGCCTGAGAGAGAATCACTGGAGGGCTCTGGGTATGGTCCCACTGAAGAGGAATCTAGGGCCCACCTGCATAATACAGATGCGAGGAAGGCTAAGGAAAAGCAAAATGATAGTGCCTCCTCAGAAGAGGATGAGCTGTCACAGTGTGGTTCCATTGACTACAACGATCTCAAAACGACACAAACTGCAGCTTTTGTCAGGTTCAAGAAAAACAGTCATAACAAACCCACTAATCGTGGGTCTTACAGACCATTATTCAGGCGTAGGGAACTGAGGAATGTAAACAAAATTTTCCTTGGTCAGGAGCATTTTCTGAATCAAACCTCAAAGGCTTCTGAAGGCAAATGTCTAGAATTCAAGGAATCAACAATTTCAGAATCACAGGAGCTAGAAGATAGTATGGAGAATGGTTGTCATGAGGATGAATTTGGAGGCAGAGATTTGTACAAAGAATATCAGCACAATCCTGTCTTGGAGTGTGTCAGTCAGATTCTTCTTCATGACCAAGAGGAAGTGGAAATGACGAGGTATGAACAGGGCCGTGTATGCCAGCCTGACTGTAAGGGGGTGGGACGGTTCAGTTACCAGTGTCATAGCATTAAAGAGGAGCAGGATGAGGAAAACTGCACAGAGGGAGGAGAGGAAGAGACAAAAAGCCAGGCCATTGAGAGCCAGTCAGATCACCACAATGAGAACCACAGCACCCCTGACAAGGAGAGCTGTGAGCAGTGGAAAAATGAGCCTTTGAAGTCGGCTGTTAAATTAAAAACACCATCTCCACCAGTTAAAGCTCAGCTGCTTGAAGAAAAAGCTTGCTTGCTAATGGCATCACAAAGATTGACACTTGTCAGAAACTTAGAATTTGAAGAATTAGATAAAACAAATGTATCACCACTTGTAGATTTCACATCAGGTGGAAAGGATATTCCTCCAGCTCTGCCTCCAAAGCCACCACAGCTTGGGGGTAGTTGTGTGTATAAGAAGAAGATGGATAATGCTCAACCAAGCCAGAATGATCCTCAGAACATCACTGTTCTAGACTTGTCAAGTCAAGATCCAAAAACATACATGGAATATAAATCCACCGAATCCCAAGATATGAACCAAACCCAGCATGACATTTCTGAACACAGGAATTTAAATGAACACAGTGTAAAACCCATCCTTCATCATGATATAAGAACTCCTATAAAACCTCCAATACCTGATAAACCACGTCAACGACAGATCCTGAGTAATGGAAGTCTGAAAATCGCTCTAAATCAAGAATTGAGTCAGCAGTCACTAAACAACAGTCATGACTACCAGCAGGAAAAGAACAACTGTTGCATCACTTCTCCAGGCTTCAAAGAAAAGGCTGATAACGTAAATGCATCGGACTTTCAAAACCATTCCAGTGTCTCAAGACAACAAGTGAGGAATGGAGGCTCAGTGACAACAGCAAAAACTGACAATCCATTGGACAGTCACACAACTAATCGCCATAATCAAGAACCTAAGCGACACAAACCAACAACTAACAACCACACATCTCCACTGAAAGGAAACAAGGAGACACCACCTGCTTTAAATAAGAATAGCAAACACTGCAGCAAGATTCGTGTTGGGTCATCTGTCTCATCTCTGATAACAGGTTCTTTAGGAGACAGTATTGTCAGTGAGCTGACTAAAGGTGAACCAGAGGAACATTTTGTACTGCCTTGTGTTTCACAGATGGTACGCCGGTTCGAAGACCTAGGTACTGGAACTGGAAGGCAGTCTCCTCAAGGTGATGAAGAAGGTAATGGTGAAGAGGAAGAGGGAAACGATACACTGCGGTGTAACTTTGAAGAGTTCAAATTGGAGGATGTGGAATTGGACAGTGTAGGAAGTGGGGAGGATGGAGGACGACCAGCAGGAGACGGTGCTGAAGCCAGAGCTGCAATACTTCAAAATGGCAACAACAATGGGAGCTATGAACATTTCCTAGAAACAACAGGCCTCAGCCAGAAGTCCATTCTTACTCCTAGCCGCTTGTACAGTAATCACAAGAATGTGCTAAAACCAAAAGATGTGAAGCATCGCAGCAAGGTATTAAAGGCAGCAGCAGTGAATGGGAGGAGCAATGGACCTGTTGTCAAGTATTGGGTTGAGCCGTTCCTTTGACTGTAGTGTCCACAGCAACTGCTGAACTGCTGAATTTAATTATTGGTACATATCTTTCAAAAAAGAGTTGAAAAGTGTTGTGAACAAATGTGGGCATTATTTTGCTCAAAGTATGTCATTCAGGAAATTTAGAAAATAGCACAGACACTGAACCCCCACAAATAAAATACCTTCTGAACATTCCTTGCAGTTTTTAATGTACGCACATTCAGAAAAGTAGGTTAATATCAAATGCAGAGGGTGCAAGACAGGAACATTATGCTGCTCTTTGTACCCAGTCATCTTGCCACACTGCCACTTGAAATGTTGAAACTGAAATGCCGTGGTTTAAGGAATTGGAAAGGTAACAGAGTTAATCCTCAATTATGATTTGAAAAATTTCAATGAAGCAATCATTGGAAGTATTTTATATTTATGTTTGTCACAGCAGTTTGTTACAAAGTCACAACTGCAGCGTATAACACATATTATTTTACATGACTGAAATTGTTACCTCCTCTTCTTGTCACCAGTGACATAATTCACATTGTCCTGTTTATTCATCTTGTGTCAATATGCTAGGTACTTTCTTCTATTAGCTGAAATGTAGGTATTAACCACTCACTACAGAAGGAAATATATCGGAATTAGGACATTATTGCACATCTTTGATGTTTAAATATGTTTTATTGTAGTCCCATACTTTATACATAGATACCGTATATTCTCGAATCTAATCCGCACTAGTTTTTGCTGATTTCTTAAATGAAGAAAGTTAGTTCGCGCTTGTAATGTGCACCTTTCCTTCATCCGCCCCTTGCCTACAAGGCAGACTGATTGAATAATATTGGATGTTACCAATGCTTTAACCGTTATCCGACTAACACACTGTGTGTGAAGTGGCCATTTAACTGCCAGCAGTACAAACGCACCACAGCTGATGATAGTGACTGGGTGACGGATAACGATTCAGTTGTGAGTGATGACGGCAAGTCTGATGAATAATAAATTATAAATATTATATAATATATATATCATAAATAAAAGAATAAATTATTGTATTGTATTGTTCTTATGGCACGTACAGCGGCTCTATCATTTTTCCAAAATCCAGCTCACGACCGTGAATCTAATTCACACGCAATTCTAATCCGCATCTGATTTTTTAGCCCTCTGAAACTGTAAAAAGTGTGCGGATTAGATTCGAGAATATGCGGTAAATCTTTCCTACATGTTGTGATGTGAAATTTCAGAATTAAGAGTCCTCACTTCCTACATTTTGACATCCAGCACTTATCACAAGGACGGTGTTATATGACACTGTCCAACACTGAAACCTAGAACATTGTTTAAGATTCAAACTTCATGTATTGATAGTTGCCGTGTTATGGTAGTTTATGTTTTAAATAGAATGAAATTTCTTGCTGGACACACAAAAGTGAATCACTTAACATTCCTAGTCATTATAAATGAAAATATCCAACAATTTCTGAATTACATACCTTCAGTACATAGTTATAGTTTACATAATAAATCTCTGACCCATTTAACACCGAAAGGAATATTAAGAAAATTGACTGTGATGAACTGGAATAGTATAGAGTCTTGCACGATGTTGAAACTGAAACAAGTCTTTCTCTGATTAATGGATACACAGACATATGTACCAACTTAATACAGTCATTCAGAAATTCTTATAAATAACAATAATTTGCAATACACTTATTTGTCATAATCCTTATTTTCTAGTAATAAAACCAATTAGATGCACTAATTTCCATTCTGATCCTGCTCGCAAGCTGTCAGCAGACCTGTATGACATATACCATTGCTGTGTGTACAATGAGAAACTCCTGATGATGAACAGAGGATCTGTCCTTAACATGTGGACTTTTATTCCAAAAATAAATTTGAGAAATTGGTGCATCTAGTTTATTTTATTATAAGAATAAGAACTTATTTTCTAGACTATATTGCCCACCAGAAATCTGTGTGAGGGATACCAGAATGTCATGGTTGTTATTACATTCAATGAAGTTATCATGTTAACGACATGAATGATTGCAATCAGTAATCTAGTAAGATAAAGAAGAAGCTGAAAGTTAGTGTATTCTGGGATATGACAAAATAGTCTGAAAGATATGCACCAGTGTTTGAAAGGAAGGTGATGTAATGTTTCATGGGCAGCCCAGCTCCTTTGAAATATCAGTAAACCAGACTGTATCAGACTACACAGAATCGAACCTTAGTTACTACCTTGAGGACCTCACTCTCACAGATTTTTTCATGCTTTCTATGACTCAAACGCCTACATAAAAATGGAATAGTTAAATATGCCATCTGCCATTTTAACCTAGTGTGGGAAATGAACTGACAGTGGTGAAGAATCACTGTTACATCTAAGCACTTTCAACTTGGCACAGAAATCATTGCCAAGTGCACTATGACATTGCAGTGAAAGAAATTTTCAACATTTGACACAATTCTTGTATGTTTACAGTACTACAGTTTTAAAGGAATTTTGTGACATGGTACTTGACTGGTCACAGCATGATGAAATTAAATTTGTTTACACAGCAATTCTTGTTGTCTTTGCTTAGATTTTACAAATTTTGTCTTGTATAAGTTGCTTTCCTGTTGATGGTTGTGAATGAGAGTATTTAATAAATATGTATATTTAAAGTGTACTACACGGTCAAGTTCATTGTTAAAGTATTATTCAAGTATTGTTGTAAAATAAAGTCTTGATGATGTTCTCACTGAAGCTGTGTTTATTTCGTTTCAGTCATGCTTATCTGAGGCTGTGGCGTAGCTCAGGTAGTTAGATATTGTTTTTGACAGAAGTCATCCCGTTGTGCAATAACAATTGTATAATATATTATATACTGTCAGTACACAACAACATCAATATAGTAATATGATGTCTGCAATAGGTTACACTGTGGCTACATGTTTCGACCGTAAACGGTTTTGTTTAAGGTACAGAAAGGTACCTTTCTGTACCTTAAACAAAATGTTCCTTATTGGCCTGATGATGACCGTTTACAGTCGAAACATGTAGCCACAGTGTAACCTACTGCATACATTATATTACTATATTGATGTTGTGTACTGACGGTGTAAGATACTCTATGTTATACAGTTAGACATTGGCTTACTGCGATGGAGCAACTTTTAGTCTGGATTTGCTTGTGTGAGTTTCATGATAGATGAACTGGCACTTCTGTAGGTTTTCTCCAAATTTCTTTGGTTTCCTCCTTCAAATCATGATTCCATCATTGCTCTGTATTCATCTGTCGCTGGCCCACTGGTGTCCAGTAGCCGTGACCAGGCAGCATATTGTCATATCCTTTGTATTTATAGTAGGGGGCTTCATCTCTTATTATTCATTTGACTGGTCACTTGACAGGGAAATTAAGATTTTTTAAAGTTCTTCTTGGTTTGGAAATTATGAGCAATTTACCTTTTCTTTCTCTGCATGGGGCTTCATTACTAGTAATGAGATTGGTCTAGAAATAAATGCTGAAATAACTAAGTTTGTGTTTATCATGCACAACAATTTAGGTAACAAACTCCTAGAGAATGTGAAACATTTTAAATATTTGGGAACAACTATAACAAATAAAAGCTACATTTTGGAAGAAATTAAGAGCAGATTGTAGTCGGGGAATGCTTTTTATCATTAGGTGCAGAGTAATTTTTTTTCCAGTTTGGTATCCAAATATATGATGATTAAAGTATACAAAACTATAACTGTGTCTGTTGTTTCATGTGAGTGTGAAATTTGGTCTCCCATAGTGAGGGAGGAACATACGCAGATGGTATTTGGGAATGGGGTACTGAGAAAAATTAGGGCCTAAGAGGGATGAGGTGACAGGGTAGTGGATTAGACTGCACAATGAGGAGTGTCATAATTTATATTCCTCACCAAATATCATTTGGGTAAAAAAATGAAGAAGAATGAGATAGATGGGTCATGTGGCATGTATGTGAGAAAGGAGCCATTCATAGAGGATTTGGTGGGGAAAGCTGAGGGAGAGAGACCACACTGAATGCCCAGGCATAGATGGGAGAATAACATTACAATGAAAGTGGCATGGAGAGATATGGAATATATCGACCTGGCTCAGGATGTGGACGGCTGGCTGGATATTTTGAGTGTGGTGATGAACCTCTGGGTTCAGTAAAATTCTGGGTTGTTCTTGACTATCTGAGGACCTATTAGTTTGTCAAGAATAATTCTGTTTCATAGAGCTAGTTAGATAGTTAGCTAACTAGTTAGTTAGTTGGTTGGCTGCATGTTTGCTTGCTGCCAAAGAAATTACAGAAGTTCAACCATCATCTGTTATGTCTTTGCCATCTTCCTGATTATTTCTACTGTAGGCTGTGTTTGAAAAAAATTGTCTCTTTGTTAGTATGTTATAATACATTTCCGAATCTAACACACCAATGTGCATACATAGATATGTCTATGATTCTGTGGGTTAATTATTTAATTCTGGGAACAACAAGATCAGGTGTCTTGCTCCTGTGTTTAGATGCCTTACGAAATTATGCGTCATGTTTCCTAATCATTGCTGTCATTACGATTGTTTCAAAAACTTTTTGGTTTTATTTATCCATAGAAATATACTTATCGGTTACACATTGACAAGTTGCCGACTTGTCGATGTTGAGGAGACCGGCAGATGTAGTTGCAGTAGATCTCCATAGATGGCATTAGCTTACCATGCAACCGTGTACAACGGGCACAATGTCCTATACAACAGTTATTTCACGGTAAACCCGCGTTTCTAACCATTCAGGTGCAGGTGGGTTATGCCCAGGTGAGCTGGACGGCCGGCTGACTGACCGCAAGTTCGCGAGTTACGGTAGAACAAGTGACATGTGATTTGTATTGGAGGAAGAATGACAGTGTCAAAACAACTAATTTCTTGAATTTGTTCAATAAGTACAAGTTTGTTTGTTGAGTGGAAGAAACAGATGTGATGAAGACACAACTGACAGACAGACAGACTGGAACAAACGTCCTGGTCCTCTCAGCATCATCAACTATCATATCGTCTACAACAAAAATGGCAAGGTAACTAACTGTTTATGTCAGAGTGGATGTGAAGTATGGTTGACATAGTTCTGCGGTCGTATGGGACCATCGAAGGAGAGAAACTAGGAAAGCATACCTAAAAGCCATTCCTGCTTGTTCAGTTTAATAATCCTGCACGTAAAATGAGAAATGTGGAATGGCCTGACTGCTGTTCTGCAGTAGGCAGTAGTCTGGCGCACAGAACAATTGCGTGTACCTATTAATATACAAATGTATGTGATTATGCACTGATTTTTGAGAAGATCAAAGATACAGTTACCTCACTGATGTAGTACAGGTTGTTCCTAAATGTTTTTATTCTCATTTATTACTCTTACATACCATGCGCTTGAGAAAATTTTTTCCTTGGAATATTTTACTCCACAAACTGAAACTTACGAAGCGTTAAAAAGTCTGTTAAAGCTATGTTGCCTGTTTTCTCTGTAAAGTTTGGTAGCTTCGATTTGCTCTTGGAAAATAGTATTCTGATGTGGTACATGTGTTCATTGCTAAACGTGACGTAACCCTGTCTGCAAAATTATGCAGGTGGTAACGAAGGACATTTTTTAGTTCTCCTTGGGGGTACTTCCTCTCTTAATTCAAGAAGACAGGGCGTTAGGTGTGCCTTGGTTTACAGGCTGCAGTTTTGTGTGGAGAAGTTCTTTGCTTGCCAAATGACTATCAACGAAACTATTATTCCCCTCCAAGATCTCAATGGCGCGGTCCAACCTGCATGTAATTCGTAGTTTGTACTACCCCGTTCGTGTCTTTTTGTCTAATATCCCGATGTTTTTATTGCAAACCAGTCTAGATTTCAACCAGATTTGTGTATGTGTCCACTCTATTTCCAAACGAAGAGAGAACTTTAAAAATATTTCCAAAACACGATATCATTCTTACTAATTTCAGTCTCTGCGCGGTGGAATGTTCCAGTAAACTTTTCTCATGGCATCCAACATGAATGTCCCTTTTTTAGTAAGTACAGCAGCCTCCACGGAAGAATGAATCATACTTAGATATAATTTACACTTTTACAGAAGCAAAAACTAAGGAATTAGAATTCAACTCAACGTAGACGCTTTCACAACAGCACTATTTATTTCGAGTATTGCTACAGAAATATTTTATTTTAATTCTAATGAGTTCCTACATTTATTATGATCCATAACACATGCGTTAATAAATTATATACAATAATAGTGCTAAACAACGCCCACAGGCGTACTGAAATTGGTTTAAATACGCATGTTTCGACTAACCACGTGGCCATCTTCAGGAAGGTAAAATCCGAAATAAATTGAATAGTAATTCACAAGCTGTAATAACAACAGCAAAATCGTGTTCCAATTTTGATACTTAATAAGCTTTTAATGCTGTCTGATGAGCGGCTGCTCTCGCGTATTGAAGGCCTCTGTTATGTAACATTCGCAATTTAAAGAATCACCGTAACCGTAATCCGCAGTTATATTGTATGAGCATGGGTTGAAGGAATCCAACAATATTCAACCATAAGCAAATATTCATTTACTGCTAAATGACTCTACATGTTTCGGGCGTCCATCGTACAGCAAGCTTGCTCCCCAGATAGTATGATCTGTACCAGAGGCTGCAACTACAGTTTTATGTACTCCTGATGATGGGCGCGATGGACGCCCGAAACATGTAGAGTCATTTAGCAGTAAATGAATATTTGCTTATGGTTGCATATTGTTGGATTCCTTCAACCTAGAGATACGATACACGGAACTACAAATATAAAACTGTATAAGCATGTTACCTTATGACATTTTTGGAAGAATATGAGAGTGTTATAGTGATTGATACACCACAGAACACCATCGTTTCGTAAACATTCGTCTACAAAGAAGGATGATGTGTCAGGAATTATTCCCGCGATTGAATGATATGAACGAACTAATCCCTTATTGTGCTGGGCTCTGAAATATGTATTATTTGAAAACTGCCTTTATTTGTTACGTTTATCAGGTTCGAGCCCCGTCAGAAGTCATTGTCAGTGTGTTTAATTTAAATTGGGTTGACTGCTTGATATTCATGTACTCGTTGGACGGGATCGTGAAACATTCGCAATAATTTATTCAAAAGATTTCACAGATCCAAAAAGCAACTTCCTGATGTCATTGTTTGGCTCCGAATTTCCTTTATGAATCTTATTCGCATGTAAGTATCCTTTATTTCAAGGAAGGTGATTCGCATTTGAAAGAAAGATTGATCCGCGTTGTTGTACACCCATTACAGAATGAAGCGGATGTGATGGCGACTTTACAAGAATGTTTCTTTGAGATTGGCGAAGCTATTGAAAGTGTAAGCTTGTATCATCCGGCAGCATAATAGTAAAATGTGGTTCAGTGTCTTACAACACACAGCGCACTATATCTTACAGTGCTGAAGTACTCAGAACATCCGGCAATTTAACACGAATCCATCCTACCTTACAGCCAGCCTACTTATCCGCCATCCACTTTTGTGTATCAGAGTCGTATCTTGTCTGCATTTTTCCCGATTAAAGTATTTAAACTTTAAAAAATGTTTTAATAGTAATATAGTAGCAATTAACGCAAAACGCAACAATTTTTGTTATATTCAGCAGTGCATGCTACATGTTTAGGTAAATATGATCATCTTCAGAAGACGGACGGTTTTTCATAAAATTGAATATTGGGTGCTTTTTTTTTTAAATCTGTGGAGAAACTCCAAATATTGTTGAAAGTAAAGCAGTCCCGTTACAGGCCTGGAGTGGCCCAGAGGGTACCAGGAAGTTAAGGTTCCCAGATTACGTGACAATGGCCCAGGATGGTGGTAAGTTTGTCAGCCTTACGCACCGGCCACCTTTACCCCCAGGAAATACTCTTAGTACTCATTTATGTTAGAGGCTGAATCAACCCCAGGGCCATAGTGCGATCGGAAGGATTATGTCAATGAAAAAATCCAATAACACCAGCTGGGTTCGAACCAGCAACCTCCCGAATTGTAGCACAGCACCTTAATCACTGTGTCACCGTGGTCCCCTCCAAATATCGGGCACTATACATGAAGACCTCAGTGAGTTTTATTGCGGCCGGCGAATAAGAATCGCCATGAAAAAGAGTGGAATGGTGTCATACTGCTAGTATGACCGAGGATGTATAGAAATTAAGCGAAAGTCCCACAATATTACGTTGTACTACATTTCCTTATCTTGTTTATTTTGTAGAAGAGGGTATTCTGAACGGAGAAGCTGCAAGCATTTCTCAATTTCAAACTGCTCTCACTCTCTCTTTCTGAATGTATTTTCATTTAATAATGTCCTTGAATATTTCAGCCGTCATTTGATTTACTCTCTTTACTCAGATAATAATCTTCCCTGCAGTCTCGCGATAATACATCAACAAACAGCTCTATATATTTGCCTCTCTACTTGCTTCTACCTAAACCCCTCCAAGCTACTTATATAACTCCCGTATTATTCATTACTGTACTTTTTACCTCAGCCCAAGCAATTAGCAAGGCAAAACCCAGAAGTTCGTTTTAATCTCTCCCTACTTCTTTGGTTTCCTTGATGATTTCAAGCTGTCAGTTCGGGTTGCGTACAACTTTCCAGCACATACATCTGATACTAAACTGATGCCTGAAATCTTGGTAAATGACCAACTTGATGCACAGTTACGTTATATAATACATTTATTATTATAATCCTTTACATGTTTCGAGCAACACTGTGCTCATCATCAGGAGGTCAATTGTATTAATGTACCAGATGCTATATTAATACCATTTAACCTCCTGATGATGAGCACAGTGTTGCTCGAAACATGTAGAGGATTATAACAATAAATGTATTATATAACGTAAATGTGCATCAAGTTGCTCATTTACCCAGAGTTGTACCAGGATGCACGGTCAGCAAAACATAAAAATGCTGCCTGAATTTTTGCAGGCATTAATGTGCCTGAATGTCACAAAGAATCAATAAGCCGATGTTAGATTTCGAAGTGTTAATGTGCTGGACAACTTATTTTTTCTCTTCTTGGCGCCTGTGGCCAGAAGCCAGGCGCCAGCAGAATTGCTGTAATCGCCATAACTCAAACCAGTTGAAATTATTTTTCGTCTCACCATACTGGAGTTTTCATGACCAACCTCTAAACAAGGTCACATTAAAAATAAAGGAAGAAGAGTAAATCCATTCTTGTAAAGAATTTGGTTTTCAATATGAAATCGGTGTTCACAAATTGCGACATATATTTGACTGATGTAAGATCAGCTAAGTTAACTACCTACATGGAACAGAGCCATTGCTGGGAATCTACCCTTCGCTTAGCTGTCATGAGATTCCCTGTATTTTATGGAAGCTTTGTTACGTTGCTGGGTTTACAAGATTCTACCCTGGACCTTAGCCTCACTCTAGCCCTTAGTCCCTCGTTCTTACAGATCCATTCGAATATTGCCCTCCACCCTACGCCCAGGTTTCACGGGGTTTCTCCTCTCTTCCAGCATTTCCACTAATACTTTTCAGTGTTTTTCATTTTCCCCCTACGTGTTACCATTCCTACATTTCTCATTTTCATTATATTCCTGTACTGAAACCCCACTAGCATATTGAAGTGTATTATTTCAGAAAATCCCTGCTATATAATATTACCTAATCCTATGCCAGTTCTCCCTTCTTCTCTCAATATATTCTCATTAGTACTCTGTTCTCTAACAAGCTCAGTGCTTTCAGCGTGGAGCAGATGTAAAATGTATAAAAGTTTATCATTAATTTAAGACTGCTGTGTGTAGAAAGGCTACAATTACTATCACCTTACATGCCTGAACACAGATAAAACTTAGAACCTTAACAAAGATATGACAGCTGTCTTTAAATTTCGTTGGCGTCTCTCTTGATTGTCATGGAGTGGTTTGTTCTTGTGGCCTGATAATTCACTGCAAGTGTAATAACCCCCACAGACACTGGAAGGAGGTGACAAAGCAATAAAAAACGCAATAATATAAACAGCCAACTAGATGCAACAATAATAATTTTATTAACAATTTCAATCAGCTCAACATGTTTCGGGCGAGAATTTCGCCCATCCTCAGGAGCTTGTGGTAGCACCACAAGCTGTAAACACCGTCTAGTGCTCCTGATGATGGGCGAAATTATCGCCCGAAACACGTTGAGCTGATTGAAATTGTTAAAAAAAAATATTATTGTTGCATCTAGTTGACTGTTTATGTTATTGTATCAATGATGCGCGGTCATACAAACATCAGAATTAATAAAAAGATGTCAAGAGCGTTAATTTTGTGTTATTGTTTTGACGTTACAACCTATTATGTCAGGCGGTCTGATCAATCGGTCGGTTATTACCGACATCGGCATTGCAGATTTCTAACAGCGAAAACTGCGTGTTTTATAAATGATTCCTAGTAGCTACTTTCAGTGACTGAATGGCTTTTGCTGCTAGAAGAATATTAATGACACTGCCACATTAACAGTAGAAGACGAAGGCACAAGACAGTGTCAGGACAACAGCTCTCAGCCTTCACCAGTTTATACAAACGTACCAGCATACCGTACATACCGTACATACCGCATACGTGCAATGCTGAGTACTGTATTCGGGAACCTTTAGCATACTCGCATTTGTTTTTTATCTTGTAAGAGAACACGTAAGATAGGGAATACCAGTAAGTGAGGGTGACGTGTGGGTGGAAACTAAATCGGCGCTCAGTGATCCTTCGATATTAGCGGTGTTTATTGCTCGGATTATGCTATCAGAGAGGCGGCTAATTGTCTTTAATAATGTTTTTAATATCTGGATATAACTACAGCCTGTCCGCTGTTTGATGGGCGGCTTTTGCCTTTGGTGTCTAGTGGCTGTCTTCAACAGCTGTTCACGGCAGCCTTGCAGCATACAGCGTGGCGTGAAACCGTGCGAAAAATCGTACGACTTTTTAAAAATAGTTCCTCCGCAATTCAACCGAACGGTCAGTGGCACATGTGAGGAACAGAGACAGCATTTTAAACCAATCAGAGTCCTCTCTTCTGTAATGGATAAACGTGTGCCATTATTTTATTTTATCTGACAAGTATCAGTTTTCCCTTCCTGTGGATAGTTCAATGTATTAACGCCGCCCGCTCACACGCGCGGCGGAGTAGCTGCGGGATGTAAAAAGGACAGTTGTCAGATAAAGTAAGGACTGTGTACAATGCGCTTCTACAAATTTCAATGCAGGTATTTTCCAGGCAAGGGCAAGGGATTTTTGTCTTCCCTAAAACGCCAAGACCGACTGTGCGGCCCCGCACCCCCCAGCGTTCAATGTGCACCGGGACTAAATCGACGGAGGCGTAAATATGAAATTTCGCCTTTATCTAGTGCTGACGTTAGGAAAGATGAGGATAGCAGCCACCGCGATAAGCTGTCACCTTGTGGGGTTTAATTAAGCATTGACATATCTTTACGTGCCAACAGCTGCAGGAGCAGAAGTAACTTTAGTAGTAGCAATAGCAGTAGGGTGGCCGGGATAGCTCAGTCGGTATAGCGACTCGCTACGGACTGAACGGCCCGGGGATCAAATCCCGGTGGGGGCGATTTTCCGCACCAGTCCAGACCGGCCCTGGGGCCCACCCAGCCTCCTATACAATGGGTACCGGGTCTCTTTCCCGGGGTTCAAGCGGCCGGGGTGTGGCGTTGTCCACCCACCCCATCTAGTGCCGAGGTTAAAGAAAGAGTAGAGCTATAACTGTACTCCTTCTGTGGGCCTTCGTGGCCTGTTTTAGGGTGAAATGTACCTTCACCTCACTTTACTTTATTAGCAACAGGAAGTCTATCATTCCGGCCGAATGTATTTCTGTAACGAGCCTTAGTTTGCTTGTCCTCTGCATTGGAAAGAAGCCCTCGTAACACCACTGTTCAATGTATCTATTTTCACGGATGTACTTTCCTTCACTGTGTAAAGTTTTCAGCTAAGGTTTCTTCCTCCCCCTGGTTCAAGTAATCCAAGAACTGCAAGGCAAACGTCTACATCCGCTGCATGCAGTCATGTAGCCGGCGCACTTCCGCTCAACCGCCAGCTGACACACCGACTGACTGCCCTCTCGGTCGAGGACGCACCGAACAACATTACAGACTGCTGTGCTAACAGATCAGCGCAATAAACATGGCAGTCCCGAGGCAAGCATCGTTAGACAGTTATTCCAGCAACGCTACCAAGCCCTTTAATTGACGGAGTCACCCAACTGCTACCTAGTGTTGACCGGTACATATAAATTAAACAGCAAATTTCTTGCAACATTAGATTTAGTGTTTGTTATACCGAACAGGGTTATGTAGGAGTAATCTTCTGTGCTTGTATTCGAGACGCGTCCAGTTCGAATCTCTTTTGGGACACTCGACAATACAAACTGGGGTTTTCGAGTTTTTCCTCAGCCCCAACCAGTGTTTGGGTACTACCTCGGCTGAAAAACGTTGGCTTCCTTCCAGGTCCTTTCCAGCTTATCATTCGTCATCCTACAATACAACACTGTGCAGTCTGTTATAATAACCACCACATATTTGACACACGGTAGCTGCCTTGTTTTGGAGCTGGGATCGTGTAGTCGGTATTGTGAACGGGCTAGACGATACGGGATTCGATTCCCAGTAAAAGTAAAATTTTTCTTTACCAAGACTGTCAGACCGGTTCTAGGACTTATCCAGCATTCCTTTTAATGGGTAGGGGAGGTTTCGTCGCCGAAGCTAAAATACGCGGGGCGTGACGTTTACAACTCATTTCCATCTAGGGCTGAGATTAATAATGCTTAGATCTTCTCCCTTATTCAGCCTGCATTATTGTCCTGTACTTGCTTACTTGCTTACTTACTTACTCCATGGAGCAAAGTCCTTCTTGAGAAGCTAACCGGTTTTCAGCTAGTCAAGAAATTCCCCGCATTTTATGTAAACCCATTGTTCATTACCGCGTTCACAAATGCCCGCCATCTGTCCCTATCCTAAACCAACTCGATCCAGTCCATACCCCCACATCCTACTTCCTAAAGATCATCTTAATATTATCACCCCATCTACGCCTAGGTCTCCCAAGTGGTCTTTCCGTCAGGTTTCCCCACCAAAACCCTGAATACGCCTCTCCTATCCCCCATACGCGCTACATGCCCCTCCCATCTCATTCTTCTCCATTTTATCACCCGAACAATATTGGGTGAGGAACACCGATCTTATTGTCCTGTGCAGGAACAGATTTACCTTTTACCTGCCAGCCCTCAAACTGGCAGTATAAGGGAGATGCTGTCATGTCAGTAAGCATAAACGAGAATGTGGTTTTACTTCAGAGATTGTCAGTCTTGCCAGTAACACAGCTGTATCTCTATGGAGCATCTCGGTCATTCAGCTGGAACAAGAAATTCACTGCATTCAATAAGACACGAAGGTTCATTGCCGCGTTCATAACAGTCCGCCACTGATACCAGTTCTCAGCCGGATGAACCAGTCTGCGTCGTCACACTCTGTTTCCATAGTGACCAACTACTATGCTATTCACCATCTACTCCAAGAGTTCCCACGTAATCTCTTTCCTTAATTCTTCTTTCTTCATTTTTCCGTCTTTCATGCGTGCTATATGCTCTTGAATATTCATTATAGTCTAGTAAACATTTAAGAAAGTGCAATAAATACCATTTGTTTACACGACCGTAATCCTTTTTTGTTAGATTCCTTACCTTCGTTACACGTTTAGACTCCAACAAGAAACATTTTAGGTTGATTACAAGTCAGGGGGTGTTGTTAAACTGACACTTTTGAACAGAGGCATCACGATGTGCCTATAAACGTAATATGATATTAAATAGTGTACGTCAGCACAACTAGTTTATGAAACAAGATAATTACATAGGCTACATGTTTCGACTATTGATCAATCATCTTCAGGCCTGTTTTGTCAAATTGTGTCACAAGATGCTATACACACATAGGGATCCCATCGTGAACACGATGGGATCCCAATGTGTGCATAGCAAAATAGGCCTGAAGATGACTGATCAATAGTCGAAACATGTAGCCTATGTAATTACCTTGTGTAATAAAGTAGTTGTGCTGACGTACATTATTTAATATCATAAAATGACACTGCCTCAGTGACTTCCAAAGAGATCCCTTTTGAGTTTATGTATTCACGATTGTATTGTTATTAACTGTATTTACAGTGACTGAATGCCTTGAACCTGTGTTTTTATAAATTAATTTAAAAAATTAAAATGGGAATTCATATTCTCTCTTTTATCAATACTGTTGCAGTTAATACAGTTCTTCACAGAATCGCGAACGATATTTCTGCATTACTCTAAGCACGATGGCAGTTAATGAACTTTAAATAAACTGCATTTTTATGCCGTCTAGTTTATTTGTTTTCAAGGTAAAGCTGCCCCTCCACACGTCTGAACAGGCCCTTAGGGCTGTAGGAAGTTGAGACTCCCAGAATTTCCATACAATTAGGCATATGGAAGTGGTAAGGTCATCAGCCCTACGCACCGGTCGTCTTTATCCCCAGGAGACATCCCTGATACTAATTTTTGTTAGAGTTTGAGTCGAACTCAGGACTATAGTGCGACCGTAAGGATTATGTCAATAAAAATTCCCAGTGACTCCATCGGGTATCGAAGTCGCGGCTTTCCAAATTGTAGCGCAGTACCTCAACCAATTGCGCCACTGCGTGCCCCGTTTCTTTATTTTCATACTTGGTTTAAAGTTCTCTAGGGTAAAGGTAAAATACAGATGTCCGTGTCCACGCCATGGAGGTGTACTGGGAAGCAGTAGTATAACTCCACTTATTCTTAACTTCGGCGGTAGTGTGTGGTTAGCTTCTCGCAGGGTCCACAGGAGACAAATTTAAGTTATTATGGTTGTGTGGATATCGTTTAAGGCCTCTTCGAATCTATCATATTGGGCCTATTTCTTGTCTTCATACTGGGGCGCAGTGTTTATGTACAGTCTTGTATTGACAGGAATGTTAATAATATTTTCCGGACTGTTTCTCAAGACTGGCGTAATTTGCTATTATCTTTTTCATAACCCAAATTATTTTCCTTGTGCTCGTTTATTATTGCTGTAGTATTTAGCGACAAGTTCAGTTTTGAGACGTTTTCGCAAAATTGCGAAAAGCGACCCTTAGGTACGTCATATCTGTCGGCCTGTCTGATGGAAGAACTCGGATCCGACTGGGCGGATTTTCATGAAATTAGATATTTGAGTATTTTTCGAAAATCTGTCGGGAAAATTGAAACTTTTTTAAAACCTGACAAGAGTAACGGGTACAATACATGACGGCCCATAAACATTTTTGACATCTCGTTCATTTCTTCTTAGAATGTGAAATATCTCGGGCAAAAGTTGTGGAGAAAATTTAAAAAAAAATTATGTTCAATAATTGTTTTCGAAAATTGTATCGTTCGTGAGATTTTGTGGGAAAATATTGTATAGCCGGACATGCCACAGATGACAATATGGCACATGCGCATTGCATGCTGGGTACCTAAGGCTGTAAACACACACTCAAACTATATAATACTTATTGCTTTTCCACCGCAACAATGGTTGAAAGAAAGCGCCCCATTGTTACGTTATACGTACTTACATTTCCTGTATTGTTGCTAATTACATTTACTTATTTTTTATGAATAATAAATGTCCTCTGTCTGTAGATTGTGGAACAGAAATGGCGTAAAGTTTGTGTTTTTGTTCCTAGCCGTACTTTCCTGATACCTGTGTTGCAATCTGTAGGGTATCTTACCCTTCATGCGTTACACGTTTTGTATTTCTTGCTTAGTTGACGAATCTCTCAGTACCCGGGAATACGCAGGTGCGACGTGTGATTAGTGATTAATTTAGTGCAAAAGAAATCAAGGAAACGGTAGCGGCGTAATTGAGGCACTATCTCGAAGTTTGCTATAGCGACTGAGGAAAATCACGTAAACCTCATGATAGTGCGTGTCTCGGTCGAGATTCTAAACATTCCCCTAACTAATAAGATTCAGAAGCGTCACCACTGTCTCTGTGTGCATATAAACTGTATAATATCACATATTCACTGTAGTGTCCAGAAGTTCAGCTGTTCAAAACTCAGCAACAATTCCATGCATCGCCTCCTTTGACACTTAAGAAATCTGTATTTTGCCCACAGAGTGTACTATTTGTGTGTTTAGACAAGTCTCACGGCCAACACAGTCTATATCATTAACATCTGATTGACTTTTTTTTATGGAGACGGAATATGTCCTGCGTAAGGAAGGACCTGAATTTGGGTTTGTTACATAAAATCCGAGCTTTAAAGGGTTAGTCTTACTCGTTTAAATAGTCTGCTAACTAAAGAATTTTTCTTTCTTACTACATGTTCCGCCCAGCTCATTCTTCTTGATTCAGTTACTCTGACGGTACTTTACGAAATTAAGACCATATCGAATAATGCGTCAGTTTATACTTAGATTTATGTATATTAGTGGCGTAATATGAATCACCTACGTGCATCGCCCTGTATGAGAAGAAAGGTCAAAACCAGTGTGTGCCATAAGAACAAAACGGCTTTACACTGGATCAATGAAAAGTAAGATTAAATCTAAGAAATTCGGTACTTATCACCAGATCCAATGTCGTCGATGTATGTTTATTCGTTTCCAAAATGAAATTTTCGAAAGGATGGACAGAACGTCCTCCCCATTCAGATCCTACTAATTAACCAAAAAAGGTTCTTGTCGGAAATTATAATTATTTCTGCAGCTGCATTCTATTATTCAAGGACATTAAAACTAATTGAGCATCGTGGATTTGTATAATTTATTGTGAAGGGCGAAAATAGCTGATAATTATATACAGTACAGTAGCAACGTAAGAGGGACGTAAGCCTCAGAATGGAAGGTCGTATTGGGAAGATTTCTGGGCAAAATTCATGAACCGCGCTCTTCGTCTGTCTTTCTCGCTGTACGGCATTGCTTTCATGAAGAATTCGGCCGCCTGTTGCTCTTTGAACAGGACTCTCTCAATTCAACACACGTGGACAGTTTTCTGCACATGTTGACAGTTTTCAGCTTGGAAGAACTTTAATGAGATTACGCTGGCAACGTGGATGCGTGAGAGCTTCTAGAAGCCATCCAGTGTGTGTGACACACTGTGAAGTGAATACGTGTAAATTTAAATAGCCCTTAGACCTGTGGATCTAAACATAAGTACATTTTCTTGTGCAGGTTGGCTGTAACGTTACTGATATGTATCACCTGATTATATACAGCACATCATGGGGAAAATTGTCGTCCAAAACCTAATTACATTACCCTTCCTCTGCTACGCACGACATACACATCTTAGACCGTAGCTTGCGGGAGACATTTGAAACTTTCCCTGGCAAAGCCGAGGTACAAAGGTGAAGCAATTTCAAAAACATAGAGCTTCTTATGCATGGAAACTTACATTATATTCCTAATTCATTTTGTAAAAATGTGCTAAAATAAAGACACCCCAGGCTAGTGAATTTTATTTAATTCATAAATATGCCCTATTCTTATTGTCGCTGGTTCGATTCCAAATGCTGTTATTGGAATTTTTCATTGACATTATTCTTCCGATCGCACTATGGCCGTGGGATCGATTCAGCCTCTAACAGAAATGAGTACCAGGAATATTTCCTGCGGGTAAAAACGGCCGGTGCATAAGGCTGACAACCTTACCACTATTCTGGGCCATTGGCGCATAATCTGGGAAACTTAACTTTCTGGAACCCTTTGGGCACCTCGGGCCTGTAATGGGAATGATTTACCTTTTATTACCCTGTTATTGTTAAGTGTACTTTACTGTACGTGATATATAAAAAATACACAGATAAAATTATACATATAATTTTACATACGCATTCTTCATTCTGTATATCGGATTTCACGTTGCTAGCCTGCAGACCAAAATTTTCGGAATTACCGGCACCACATCAAAGGTTGTGCAGGCGTGTCTTAGTTGCTGAGTAGATAAAGTTAATTGGGGGACAAAGAAATACGAAGTGCACATAGAACTTTCTGACTTTGGATGCGATCTGTCGTCGTCGAATGACGACCTTGACGGTGGGATCGCACCTAGTTCACTAACAAAACTGCTGGTGATCTGCTGAGTACTGGAAGCGAACGCTGGCGAAGTGCTTATTCCGCTGACATGTAAATTGCGGGAAGTTACCTTCGACCGTCAGGAATCAGTCGAACTCAGTGTCAGAATTTGCAGATTTATAATTATGCAAGAGCCTCTGCGCTTCTGTTTAACAGAACTGTTGAATATTGTTCCATGCAACAAAAGTTGTTGCCAGCACTGTTGGTCCCAAACAGTAAATATGCCCGGAACGCGTCAACAAGTTTATAAGCCTTTCCGTTAGTTTCCCATTAAAACACTGCTGTTATTTGGATGTTATGCTCCAAGTACGCCCTTACAGCCGGGGATGACGTTGATTACAAGAGCGGGAACGCTGAGTCAGGGGATATTCGAACTACTTACAAAGCCGTTTTAAGACAGCTAAAACAAATAGGTCGGGGCTTTCGTATTTCGGATTGTTGGTAATGTGTACGTAAACGTACCGCTGCAGCCTGTGTGTGTAAACAGTGGCTATGGTGGTGGTGGTGTTACTATTGCTACCACTACTTTAACTACTACTACTATTACTTCTACTACTATTACCACTACTACTACTACTACTACTACTACTACTACTACTACTACTACTACTACTACTGATGCTGCTGCTGTTGCTGTTGCTTCTGTTGCTGCTGCTGCTGTTGCTTCTGTTGCTGCTGCTGCTGCTGCTTCTGTTGCTGCTTCTGCTGCTGCTGCTGCTTCTGCTGCTGCTGCTGCTGCTGCTGCTGCTGCTGCTGCTGCTTCTGCTGCTGCTGCTGCTGCTGCTGCTGCTGCTGC
>Ga0123354_10002593_pt1 | contig 24091 bp, 10 predicted proteins | sample TergutLab28metaG_2_FD_97872 | JGI IMG/M metagenome (GOLD analysis project Ga0123354, IMG submission 97872) | Labiotermes labralis P4 segment gut microbial communities from Petit-Saut dam, French Guiana - Lab288 P4 | ecosystem: Host-associated > Arthropoda: Insects > Digestive system > Gut ... | reverse complement strand
ATGATTGCGTCAAGCTTTTGTCAGAAGTCCTCCACTTGCGGGAATGTGCTGACAACAAGGGAGGCCACCTCACAGACACTATATTCAGGAAGTGAATATTGTAATTAAAATGCTTTGAGATAATGATAATTTTAGTAATAAATTCACGTAAAAAGATACTATACTTTTCATTTTATTGTAACTTAAAAATTGTCAGGTTTTTCTGCCGGACCCTGTACAAGGTAATTATAAACTACTGTAATATTAACATCAAACCCGTTGCGTCGCTTTAAAAATGTTTTGGTTGCAACTGAAGTAAAAACTATTGAAGTATTTTAATTATAAACTGACTTAAGTTAAAAATTTACAGTTCTTATTTTACTTATGGAAGAAATACAAAAAGTGACAAAATAAAAAGTTCTCACTGTGTAGTGGATTTCTTGCATCATCCTATTTTTCTAAACCACTCACCGATTAAGAAGCTGCCTCTGTTTCTGTCACCAGGCAAGATATAATTTCTGAAACCTACTGCGTGTTTTGCATCTGTTTTAATCAAACTCTAGCCTGTTGGAATAATTCCATGCAACGGACACAACAGAGCATGTTCAATAACTTTTATTTTACCTGGTGACAAATGCACATAAGGTTCCCGAAATGTTGCGTTTTGACCGAAAACAACACGAAGGAAAAATTCCAAATATGTATCACCTCAGTAACACACCTGCAGCACAAACTTTGAAACTTGTCTAGATATCCCAAACGCCGTCCAGTTCTGAACACAAGCGGATAAGTACATCCTCATAGTTCAATACTGTTTCATTTAGGAGGCACACAGGCGACCGTTCATCAAGCTGCCAGCCTGCAGTCCGCAAGATAAGCGCCTTGTGACCTTGGCGGTCATAAGACTGAACCATTGGCGGGGTTATGAGCTCATAAAGTATTCTGAACCATAAGTAAGGCTCTGTTAAGCGATGGACATGCAAAAGATATTGCAGGATGTGACGTTTGTAGCTCTGATAGTAGTGAATGTGAACATTACCGTCTTCTAAGATGCGACACCATGCAGCTTCTTTTCAAACGTCGCTTCATTTCTACCGGATTACACGGAGTCACATCCAAAAAGACATTAGTCTTCTTTTTTATGTTTGGCTGACCGTGCATTTCAGTATATTTATCTTAGTAATTAACCAACTTGATGCACAAAATTTGTTTTACAATAAGCACATGTGCTCGAAACATGTAGAGGCATGAAATAAACTTATTGTAAAACAAATTTTGTTCATCAAGTTGGTTAATTACTAAGATAAGCATTATTCTTGTCTGTAAATATGGACATCATCACCCTGTTTTGTAAACCAAGCATCAGCAGTACCATTCCACACAAAAACACAGCTCTCTAGCCTCTGCACGTTCAGATTCATTCCATCCCACTAAACATGTTTGCGTCAATCATTTTGACCATCATCAGGCACAGACAAAATACAAGTAGAAAAAGAAAAATGCTATAGAGGAGATGCATTAATATTACACTAAAAAAAGAAGTGATAAAACATAACATGTATAATGACTAATGACCCCTTTTTTCGCATGCAATCCTTGCAAAAATCCAAGTGCCGTAGAGCAGAATTAAGAGATGCACTGTATACTTACTGTTGTAACATAGCAGTTTACTGGAATTAATTGTACCGTCCCACAAATAACAGACAAAAATATGCGTATTGTTCTTTACTTCCACAGGAACCAAAACACGTTCGACAATGTTGGCATAATTAACACCATACAGTCACCTTCCGGTTCTTCCACCTGCAGCACAGGGCGATCGATAAGTAGGATATTTACAGCATACGATAGAAAATTTTCCAACAGTACGTGTACTTGTAAGTGGATATATGTTTTGAATACTTTGTTATTTGGTCTTTTATAGCTTCCATTGACCTACGTTTTCATTATTTTGCAGCTTCATACAGACACCTTAGCCCGACCAGGAAGGAAACAAGCTGCGCCTGTCAAAAGTGTGATGGGCAGAGGAATGGATTGATTTGGCTAGGGCAGGGACAGGTAGTGGACTCTTGTGAATGGGGTAATGAAACTCCAAGTTCCATAAAATGCGGGGAGTGTAGCTCGTTCCTTCCTGGTCGGGCTAAGGACTTATCAGCACCCCTGTATCAAGCTATTCCATCTATTATCAGATGCGTGTTCATGTTCCCACGGTTGATATACAGAACACCTCGTACCTACTACTTTACAGCTCTTGGATTTTAGCAAGGGTTTTATGAAGAAATGGTTATTATATATTATATTTGATTACATCTTTTTGGGTGTAATATTAATGCATCTTAATAGATCGGTTGTAAGGAGTAGGCCCCCGGCATAGCATTTTTTCCTTTTGAGTTGTATTTTGTCTGCGCCTGGTGAAGGTCATATTGACTGGACGAAACATGTAGCGGGATGGAATAAATCTGAACGTGCAAAGGTTACAGAGTTGTGTTTTTGTGTGGATTTGAACTGTTGAAGACTTGTATGTGAATATACTTCACGCGTCAGTGCAGGCTCTGTGTCCGTAATTTTAACATGGGTTACGTAGCTTTATTCGTCGGTCAGTTGTAGTTACACTGCAACTTATGTTAAAAGATAATAATTTCCGAAAATGTATGTTACAGCAGGAAACAATTGCACCAATTTTAGTCAGAAGAAATGTCAGACAATGCTCACTTAGCAAATAAGCCTATCAGTGTACCTCGGTACATGACAGGATGTTAGAACACGAAAAGCGCCCGATATAAGACCCGATTTGTATGTAAAGTAAGCCTATATTGAATTTTACTTGGGACGCGTGGATATATGTACGTCGCATTGCTGATTTATCGTCATAATAAAGTTTCCGTTGCTGTAGATTTATTTTCCGGCACAATACCCTTGACGCTGCTCTGATAATGTAGGACACAACAGACTTCTCTAATGACGGCGGATAGGTTTCAGCGTTGTGGTTCGCGTACCGCCCACACAGCACGATGAAATGGAGTAAAATGGGAGTCCTATTACGTTACTTACAGTGAACCATTCCAGCAGTTTATTGGCCAGTTAAGTCAAACTTAACCTTACATTGTGCCGAAGGATATTACATACCAGCGGAGGAAAGAAAGAGCTGAAGAAAAATTGCCCCCATAGCATAAAAAAGCGCTGTGTGTACAGCTCAGCCGGTATAGCGACTCGCCTGCAGACTGGTCTCAAGGCCCACCCGACCTCCTCTACAGTGGGTACTGGGTCTTTCCTGGGGATAAAAGAGCCAGGGAGTGGCAATGACCACCCACCCCCTTCCACCACCTATGTTGTGAATAAGTATTACCATACCTCTATTCGACATTTGTGCCTTCAAGACGCGTTATAAAATTGATCTTTACTTATAGAACGTACGAAAACAAAATTTCATACCGAAGTTCATGAAATAAGTCTATTTTGTTTCAAATTCATGTGCTGTTAATTCCAAGACCCACTGGTTTGACCAACAGAGTGTAAATAACGCACTCTTCCATTGATTCTTTAATGGCCCACTGCGAGCAGCCCAAAGTTCTGTAACAATCAACGGTACTGTAATCTTGCGGTGTAAGTTCGGAGGGAAGAGCCTTGGCCTATTCTAAGGTACCATCCCAGCAGCTTCGTGAAGATAATGACAGAACACGCAGAAACGTCAAACAGGAGTCTGTCTCTGCACCGAGATTCGAAAACGGAGCCTTCGAATCATGAAACAGGAATGAGGTCTTCATTCTTCCGGCATGTTAAGCAGCGTTGATTGGTAGCTGGTTACCAACGATTCCGGACAACCTATCGGTCCCGAAACGTCGGTAACTAACTACCAATCAACGCTGCGTAACATCCCACAAGAGCGAAGACCTCATTTATACCGCGGTAGAAGCTTGAAATAACACAAGAAACAGGAATTCCAATGAGTAACATAGAACATGGCGTTTTGGTAACCAACTACCCTATTATGCCGTCTCAGGATTACAACAGTCTGACTAACGGCGTTTATATGTCAACTGGTAAGGTTACGACCCATCTTTCCACAGAAGGCACGCCACCAAACAGCCGAACGTTGGCGACTCTGGCCTCTAGTTTTACTTAGAATGAACCCTCGTTTTTTCTCAGCCACATCTGTGGATTTTTAGTTATTGAACTATGTTAAAGACGGCTCACTAAAAGTAAAAGAATTCAAGACTCACCCCAAACAATCAAGACACTCCTTCACTAACCACTCCCGTGAGGTTTGAGGCGCGCCCAGAACCGAAGACTATAAGCCTCAGCCTCTACGCTATAACAGTTCAGTGTGAAGATTCAAGTCTTCTGGGATATTCCTACGTGTGCTAGGCCTGCTTGACACCTGAAGACGAAGATACTACGATATTTCGAAACGTCGATGACTCTTTAGCAAGCAACACGATGGAACATCCCAAAAGATTTGAAACTTCAGTAACACCGCTACTAGTACTTCAAATTTCGGAAAGTCGCAGTCTCTTCCAAACCAAACGGCGACGTCAAAGAATAACAGAAAACAATCAGACAAGGTGAAAGTAACATCACACCAGAAGTTCCATAACAATGCTTCTCGTTAACTTCGGTACAAAAATGCATGTTCGGTTAACTATACAATACATTTAATGCCTTGAAGCAACCACGGTGGAATATTCCCTTCATGTTACCATGTTTAGAAAGGTTCACACTTCCCGTAACTTTTGCATAGCTCGCAACCTTGAAAGTATAACAATGCGCCTACGGGAATATACAATCCGACTGACGATTGCGTTTCCAGGAACGCACTATGTACAGACGGCCTGTTAAGTATACAAAAATGACCATTAAAATCACCAATAACATAGATGTAAATAACTGTGCGTAAAAGCCACTTGAAACGTATTTCCACATCGTCATGTTCCTTCAGGAAAGCTCCAGGTTACTTTATCGGTAGCTTCCCTTTGGTCTTCTCCCTTAAATAGGGGCTTTAATAATTCTGTTGAAAGTAGAAAGAAAAAGAAAAAGATGTAATTCCTTGTGGCTGGGTTATAAGGCGATTCATATGCGTGTCTGGCAAGACAAACCGGCTTCCGCCTATGCAATCCTCGACGACAGCAGTCTCACAAGATTATTCAAATTATAGGTAAGGCTAGGGCCACACTGGGGTTCCTATGCCGTCCGTGCATGGACATGAAAATGACGTTCGGAATACAACTCACATTTTCAAGTCGGTGCAAGGGCTGCAAAATAAAAACAACCGTGTCTCCTTTTCTTAAATACGATGTTCAATTGTGAGCCCCTCTTCCGATTCGGTTTACAGCCTGCCAGTTGTTTATGTTTGCCAACATCTTCCCACTAAGTACGCATACTGTAGTAGTTGCTGCTACGACCACACTAAAAACTTCAGGGACAGACGTGAAAGTCTTACGAATAAATAGCCAGTTTCGTCTTCTAGTCGTTCTTTGGCCACATCATTACAGCAATCGAAGCCTGCAGAATCCATAAAATTTATAACCAGTGTTTCCCTTGCAGTTCATCATAACCTTATTCATAGGACAGTCTCGAAATACCTACCTCCGGCTTCTAAGCAAGCTTCGAATCTCCCGAAAATATCTGTTTGCACATGACAGAGCTCTTTTCTTGAAATACGGGCAATTTCTCTTCCAACACTGTCCTTCAGTTTTTGTAGACAACGTAGATCGACCCTGTTTTTTCTCTTCTATTACTTCTCTGAATTGAGACATGCCTAATTTAACGTAACCGTAGGAACTTCTTTCCTTGAAAAGCGCGAACTCTTAAGATTTTGCGCATACTCACTGCATATTAGGATCATGTACAGAAAAATTGTACGAACTGTACGGGAATTTTCGTTAACACCTTCATCTGTTACTTTTACCCTCTACGTTCCTGTTTAATGTAAACCACGCATCATCCGCGTAAAATACAATCTCTCGTATTTTATTTTTGGCCAGCAATGAACTTGTGATTCTATACTTTTTCACTGTCCCACTCTTGACGTGAGAATTCTTTTTACAAAACTTTCGGCAACATTCGCTCTGTGACACACACAAACTTCGCAAAATCTTGCAAATGAACACACCTCTTGTGCAGCAGAATACATTTTTCTCACGCAGCAACATCCTCCTTAGTTTGAATCACAGCATGATGAAGCGGCCGTATTAACGTGGCAGCACAGTTGACATCACACTGGACCGACTCGCCTTGCGTAACAGAGCTCGTATTTCCTTATCCTCGGATCAAGAATTAGTGAGACGCTCTGTAGCAATGATTAGTGACTTTAAGAAGTAAAAAAAGTCTCCCATAGCACACGCGTTTGATAGTTGGGTTTTCACCGTGGAGGATCGAATTCACTCCCACGGCAATTCAAATGGGATTTGCGGTACACAAAGTGACAGTGGAACGCGTATTTCCCTATAAATTATCATTCCAACAATGCTCCACATTCACTTTAAATCATGATGGGACAGACACTAGGTCCTCTAGAGGCCGTACTTCACAGACTTGGTCTCACGTCATAACGATCGAATAAGAAACGTAAAAAATTTAAATATGCAAAACATCGCTTTTAAGTTGGTAAATCGCACGTCATGACAAGGAAATTCACATACAATAGAAATTAATTAATTAACATAGTAAGCTTGGTATTATAAACCAACAGTGGCACCTACTTCCGTAGTTACTGCTACATTCCCTGCCCACTACTCGAATTTTACATAATTTGTAAACAAACAATTTAACCATCAGATGGCACACATGTAGCCTTACAGAACTCTCTTTAACAGGTGATCTACGGACCGCCATCGGTGTGTTCCACCATGGCATAACACTAATATTTTACAGCTGCCAAGAATACTGTTTTACAGAGACAGATTCATTTTTAAGTTGCAAATTTGTTTTAGTAACGAAACAGTTTGTACCCTCGAGATTAAATTTTAATTGATCATGCTGAATGTGAGCGATAATGACGTCCTTTGGAATTTAGTGGACTACCACATACAGATGTCAATGTTGATACTGTAAATAAACGTGTTTAGATGTGACAGTTTCAACTAGATTTGTAAGTTATCATCTGCACTGTACTGAATTAACATGGTTATCCAAAAACCCCACTTGATGTTCATTTATTACGGACACAAATTTATTATTACAAAGTTAATCAACAACACAGGAAACACACTGCACAGAGTTATAAATTCTGATGGTTACAAAGCTAATAAAGCACTTCGGTCAGACGTAAAATATTTCCACTCTATTTCGTTACATATACTAGACTACACCAAAAACATTTCAAAGTTTGCAGATCTTAATGAAATATTTTATGCCATACACCAGGTTCTTAGTCGTTTAACGAAGTTTTTCATGAGAAAACTCAAGACCCGATTTCAACTTCACCGAAGTATACATTTTATTGGAACAACATAAACAAAATCAAATTCGAACAATAAATTTTACCATAGAACCCAACACGAAATTTCCCCTATAAATCGGTTCAGTAGTTTCAGAACGAAATTTGCGGACAAACAGACACTTTGCCATCATGTGTTCATTTTGTGCACTTCGTGCGAAGAGCACATAATTTGATTTCACGCCTTTGAATTTGTATCTCCTATCAACAAAACATTCTATAATATTTCAAATTGCAATTGATACGCATACAGTTGCACAAAACATAAAGGGACAACTAAGTTCCTGACGTCCGTAACATAAATCAGTTTCATTTTAATATCTGAGGATACATATAAGAGGCCAGAATACTTATGTCTCTTCCTCACAACAACCATCAATTACACTCTTTTATATAAGGCATCCCGTAGTGATACGCAATTGTCAGGTACTTAAAAGAGTCCATCGCTCATGACTATAGTTGTTCGACGATATTTGTCAAATTGTGTGCTACATGTTTCGGCCTCTATAAGCCATCATCAGGCACCAACTTTAAAAATAACAATTTTTTCTTAAGTATTTTTAAAGTTTGCGAATGATGATGGTGTTTAAAGGCCGAAGTATGTAAAACACAAGCCGACAAAAGGGACTGTCAGCTATAGTTGTAGTCGAAAGTCTCCATTGTACACTCGCACAGAAGTAAACTACCAGGAGAACAGCAACACATCTCAATACGCATGCATCCCTAACAGGCTGGCTGCTTATCCTCGTGCAACTCAAACATTATATGGAATTAATTCACAAGTGTGGCAAGCTGTGAAATCACTTTCCCTATACGGATCCACTGAGTAAATTAAATTTATATTAAAACAATTTATACTGATCAAGTTAATTCAAGTGGAAATGTTCCCGATTTGCATAGGGGAGATGCCGGGTTCAAAATTCGGCAGGGCGAGGACACCGCATGTCCTCATGTTTTGCATGGGTTTCCTCAGACCCTCCAGGTAAATGCCGGGACATTATCCTAAATCGGGTCAACACCGTTCCCTTCCAACTACTCCCAAACGGATCATTCATGATCATCCACTATACTACACTATAGTGTGTTAAAAACAGCATCGTTCATAACACTACCCAACAAATACGCAAAACAAGTCAAGGTTAAAATAAAGTTCGGATTTAACTATTCGATGTTAACGTCGCGCCTTTTTAAATGGAATGAAACCTGGACAGTTCCAAATTGTAATTATCGTTACGAAATGTCAAATTATGTTGTAAAACTTGAACAAAATTTAAACACTAACGCCTCGTATGTTCAAACCGCGGCACGATACGATTACTACGTAACTCCAGGTAGTACCACGGTTCACCATAATGTAACTGCCGGAACATACACTAAGTTACTGCGCCGTCGCAAGGGGATGAAGCCTGCACCGTATGAGAGGGTCGACATAAAACAACACTGACACGGCACGTGTGCTGCTGCGCTTTATTTACGTCCAAAGGAGCTGTACCTCGTAAATCTACCCTTTGTGTCACCAATCCTTCCTAGCCTCAACTGGGACATCCACACTCTACATAATACAACTCCAGCGTCCACTTAGTACTGTCACTACAGACAGGGGTACACAAAATTTCCATAGATCTATGAGCCATCTGAAAATCCTACGCGCCAGAAGGTTGACATGAAGATCCACAATGAGAAGCCACAGATTTTAAGTGCCATGGTACAAATTTTGTTTCCCAATATTTGTACACCCCTGATTAAATAATTCTGCCGTCTTACTTGTTGATTTGATGCTAAGTACATACAAGTATGCAACATATGTAATGTTCCCGCGTAGGTTTGTCAGTTTTCAGGTTGTTACTTACTATAGGTCAAGTTGAGTTAAAAAATGCTACAACAACATATGCCCGATTATCAGCCGTTACATAGCTACGAGCGTCTTATTATATGTACAGGGCTGTAACCGAAAATTTTACAATACATACGTTTTATCATGTTTGAATATAAAAAGGTACGTGTCATACAACACTACAAAAGAAAGATACCCATCAAGTCTCAACCTGCTGTACAACATGTCCGATAACACCACACAAAAAAAGCCAGCAACTACGTCTTACCCTGCTGTTTGCATGACATCAAAAGAAAATCATGTGTCAAAAAATACCTGTAACGGTAAGCATCAATTTTTAGTTATGTTACCGAGTTAAGTTATATTAGGGTCAATGGTTACGTTACAATGCAGTAACAGAAAACAATTACGATTAGATACTACGAAAGAAAATTAATTTTCAGTTATATTGCAATGCTGTTAAAAATGACCTCCACCTTTCTGTAGACACGATACGGCGCATCTGAAACGAGAATTACGAAGCAGCAGTGTCAGCCAAAGGTGGGAGAAAGCATAAACGTGATTCATAAGAACTGATACCGTGGAGTATCTTGTAACATCAAAACGCTCGTAGCGATGTAGGTGTGATAATCTGCGGCATGTGTTGCTATAGCATTCTCCACTCAAAATTACTCACATAATTGTATCCTAAAGTTTGGCACACCTTATTTGGGAACATACTGCTTATGGATTTCGTTTCCGAAATACGAGATTTTTATGTTGTAAAAACTTATTTATAGTCCTGCGCTTCACTCAGTAGGGACTGTTATGTTCAAGAATATTCAAGACATACGCTTCCCTTCCAGCAGTTTCTTTAAAACTGCAACCTTTCTCAGTTCACTCTGGCACCCGTCGCTGTTCTGGAGACGCACCTCCATTTCTTTCCAGCAGATTAGCAGAAAACCTTAAGTTTCCGTTCTTCTGTGAAGTGACGCCGCGTCAGTCTACGATAGGTGCCCGGCGTTTCGAGACACCGTGGTGTTCTCACCTTAAAACGTCAGTGAACAATCACCCAACTGCACCACTGTGAAGGCCTAGAAACTCGCCAGGCGTAAAAGTTTCTTTCAAAGCCTCGATACGACTCCTTACCCATCCCCAACGCTTCACAAATAAGCTTTAACCATGAAGTGTTCTCTGACCGAGAGCCAACGACTTGAAACTGTCTCTGTCAAATCAAGAGCAGTCACGGCAACGATGTTCACGTCAGTTTCTACAAAAGAGCTTCAAGCAAACTTGCGGCATTTTCTCATTACCCTCGTATACACAGACATGATTACCCGCTGAACGTCGAGAATACAACACAGGTCGTGGCTGGCTGGACGTATTGGCGCTTGGGACCTGTCACTGATTCGCGCCGGTTTCAGAAGTTTGAAAATTTGTAAAATTGAAAACTTGCGTCAAACTGTCGGGAATCTGACAATCTCCGGCCCTAAGTTAAGAGAAGTGACGTTGGTACCAAACTCTGCATTTAGCCTTCCAAACGTTTGCTACTGGACACAGAAACAAGTATTTCAGACTCTTGTTTGCAGGGGTGTAAATGTAGTACCTTAATTTAAGGAAAAATATGCAGTACCAACGTCTGAAAAGAAAGTGCTCAAGAAAACATTTTACACTGTGAAAAATACAGTGGTGCGCAATTTAAGATCCAGGGCACATATGTCGCGGCATTAGTGGTTTATACAGCTCAGTTAGTATTGTTAAGACAGCAGGAGATCAGGGCGGGCTGGACATGTAGCTAGGATGTGAAACAAATACCATATACAAAATTCTGGAGTGAAACTTCTCGAAAAAATGTGCAGTCTTGGAGGATAACATTAAGGTTGTGGAGAGAAACGGTTCAGGATTTTGTCTAATACGGACATTTTAATAACAATATTTCTGCCAGTTAGTTAGGTTTATGATAAATGTGTCGATTTTATATTAGTGACAAATTTCCTTTCTCTAGACTAGGAAGGGGAACCTTCTGGCTCACATTTGCAAAACATCCCACGCAACAGTAGATGTGCAGGCTCAAATATATAGTATCTCTATGTCTCGGAGTCATTTTTAAGCATCTTAGGATCAAGGCAGCAATATCACGCAAATAAAATTAAAAACCGGCGTTCTAAATGTAACGTAAACCGCAATGTCGCTTTTTTTAATTGCGCACTTCTCTAAATTACAACATGGTACCATGACCTAGCCTGGGATCAATGAAAAGGAAAGAATAGTATGAATAAAAATGAACATGAAAGAACATACCAAATACTTGAGGGAGGGATACTGAAGCCACACACGTCTCCAAAAGACGACAAATGTAATTCTCAACTGTGTCGGGGTCCTGCCTTTTCTTTGTCCTTCCTGACGACGTCTCCTCGAACTTCACCCTTCACAGGCGTTATTACAAATACCAGCACAAAAAAAGCTAATGTTACTGAAAGGATATTATGACATTACAAAGGAGTGGTAACTAGTGGCATCTTATTCTTTCTAGCCTAAGTCTTACTAAAATCCGTCGCTTGGTACTGTTTAACTGTCAGTGGAGGGCGCGATAAGACAGATAAACGGACAAGAATATATCGTGGGCCTATATTTGTTTATAAAATAATAAACACGTGCTATGACGCTTAATTTGATAAAGCGTCAAGAGGAGCTAGGATTTTCACTTTATTTTATTTAATGTTTCACAGTTTCAGTATCTTGACAGTCATACGGCTGCGGTGACTGGACGGTGCACTGAAATACTACTTTGTTCTTGAATGGGACGCCTTGCAGTTTAGTAGATAGACCTAGTGTAGCGGAACACCGGATTGGGTTCGAATCTCAGTCAGACTACCCTTCAGCACGATAAAAAGAAGATCTTTTTAAAATTTGCGTTTTGCCATGCTGTGTCCGCACTTGAGAAAGGACCCTCCGACCCTCTCGGATTTTACCTAATTTTTCCAGTCGTGATAGTTATGGCATTCGTCACAATAACCAGGCCACAGTAAGTTTCGCTTATAGGATTCCAAACTTCAAGTTGACATATTCGTGACCTAACCTCCGATCCGAGCTATGTGTAACTTTTTCGGCTTACTTTGTGGGCGTTTTGTCCCTACAGAAAACTTAATTAAAATTTAACCAATAATAATTAGGTAGTGTTCATTAAAAATTGGTTAACCAACGACAGAAGACCCTCTTTCATTGCTCGATCAATCACAACAGTCGAAGACGTTTGTCAAAGACGATACCCTGGATAAGGAGATATGGGGAAAGACAGCGGGGGTTGAAAACTTTATGCACGACAGGAGATGGAGTGGTCGAAAGGTGGTAAATCTGCAAGTTATCACAGTGATCAGAAGGTAAAGACAGTGGTCAGCAGCCCGTGCATACAATAATTACAGCCAACGGTAGCCAGAGAGCGTGGAAGCCTAGAATGGTATTAACCACGTCTAAATATGAACGTATAAGTCAATAAAAGCAAAGGACTTCTTCATGGTGCTAATGTAGTGTTATTTCTTACGAGACATCGACAACGCTAGCCAAAGCACCCCAATAAGACGCACAGAAAATTTCTCACGCTTCAACATCAGAACTAGTTCGTGCACCTGACTTCTCACCTTTCGACCTTCAAACCAATGTGTGAAGGCAGATATAATCTGTCCCCAATGCTGTAAGTCGCGATAAGGACTTAGTGCGTAAGGCGACACAAGGAGCCAACGTCGTGACTTAACATTCTACTCTGAAAAAAAGGGCAACATGTCTCTTCGAAACGCCGACACCGATCTACATAGTCACTGCCATAGTCGTCTGAACTTCCATTGTAACAGGAAAATTTCATTTGCTTCAACTTTTCGCCATACAAACTCTCTCGCTGCAGAGTATAAATATTCTGACAGAAATGTCCAGCACAGTTGCAGACTGCAGATACAGGTTATGACGTAACTAAGTAGCTGGCACTTTACACCGGAACAGCGCACCACTCGAGCGAAAGTAGGACTTCACAGGATCACGGGGTTGCGGACACACCGAAATTCGGGCTAGACCACTGCTGTGAAATATGGTTGTGAACTGGATATGCACAACTGCGTAACCATTAGAGAAAATGTGTTTATTTACAATGATAATAAAATTGCATAAGACTATCTACATGTCTGCCGAGACATATATATCGTATTACATAGCGTATATTCGTGTACTCTAAATACCTGGCATAGGAAACGGCTAGCCTGAGGTTTCCGTTGTATTATTCAGTCCATTCAGACTACAGCAGGAAGAGTATCCACGATGGCTTATCTTCTCTTCCTCGTAATTCTACTCGGCTTAACTTCCTATTTCCTACTTAGCCTCAGCTGTTACGACAGCGCAATCAAATTAAATAAGCAGCATATATATATATATATATATGCTACGGTGGCGCAGTTGGTTACGGCATTGCGCTACAAACTGGAAGGTCGCGGGTTCGATTCCTGATGGTGTCATTGGAACTTTTCATTGACAGCCGCACTATGGCCCTGGGGTCGCCTCAGCATCCAACAGAATAGAGCAACAATAAAGGCGGCCGGTGCATACCACCTTCATGTGCCGACTGTCTGGAAATCACAACCTCAACGTCCTGGAATCCTCAGGGCCTCTCCAGGCCTTTACAGGGATTGCTTGACCTTTACCTGCATACACAAACACACACACACACACACACACACACACATCTATCAGGGGTGCAAAAGTCTGGGAAGCCAGGTCGCCCGGACGCATAGTTTTGAACGGTGGATCCTCACTAATCAGTATGGAAACCGCTGCAAGTCACTCTTCAATAATTCAAACCCCTGTACATTTCTTAACAAACTAACGTGAGGACGCGCACACACGAGTAAATTTGCTCCAACCGTTTGCTAGTCACCACGTGGCAACACACGCTTGTAACCATCCTGTAGTGTATGCAACCCTGCTAGATCAATAGTCTGCGCGAACACCCGCATGGCACCATGACTGTTCTTCGCGGTCAAGCTATACGGGTCAGGTCAAGCAAATTATTGCCATATTTTATCCCAAACACGTCCACGTATAAAAAGGAAAACATGAATGGCATTTCTGTCCTCGTAATGTCTCGCTAAGGAACTTCAGAAAAATCACCCAAACATGTCTGATTCAAAATATCTACTTGACAAATTGTACCTTAGCTTATTTTCTTTTCTCAAGGACTAAAATACTCACATGAAATTACCATACTGCCTGTCTCCTCTTTCAACTTCTGCATAATTTCGCCGATTTTTTTTACGAAAGTTACGCCACTGGAAACCACCCCCACTCCTACTCCTTAATTTCCCACGGTCAGCAATAACATGGCTAAACCGCGAGTCAGCAAAGTGGAGGTGACATGGGCGACACGCAACATGGCACCTATAAGTTATATATGGTGACAGCTCTTCGAAAAATGTGCAACTCCTATCAGATTATTCTATCGTAAACTACAAAATAACAACATGGCGGTCTTGCTCAAATTTTCATTTAACGTTGACATCGATAATTAATGGTTGTTTGGCCTTATAAATATAAAATACTACATGCAAGTAGACTAGCAACATTCCTATAAATATGTATGAAATATCGTTTATATGTCAACAAAACATGGTAAGGTCACGGAACTTCGACGTTAAGCCAACGTCCGACATATATAAAGTACGCCTAGATAAAATCTGTACTCAACTGATAGGTTTTTTCAACAATAACACTTGCTGCAACACACGTGTATTTACAATTTCGCACAACGAAAAAGTTCTACCTCGCATAACATTCGATCATAAAATAATTTACACACCAATCGAACGATACAAACATGTCAGTTAAGCTGAATCTTATTGCTGCATTGTAAAACTGACCGAAGTATAACAGTAATAAGGTTTGAGAGTCTGGAGGTCAAAGGCCCAAAACATATAAGAGTTAGTGGCTTTTGTTATACAGGGTTATTCAAAATGATTGTCGGAGTACAACTGTCCAGCGACAATTCCGCACCAAATTCGGGAAACAACCATCATCTGACAATTCCATTCGAATGTGGTATGCACAGTTTCAAGAGACAGGATGCATGTGTATCCCGGAACTGAAGGTACGAATAAGAACCGCCATTGAAACCATCACCGCAGACATACTACAAACAGTTTGGAACGAACTCGATTATCGTGTTGATGTTTGTAGAATCACAAAGGGTGCACATATAGAGCATCTGTACGGTACAACGTAAATCAGTCCCATTACAGGCCCGAGGTGCCCAAAGGGTTCCAGGAAGTTAAGGTTCCCAGATTACGTGACAATGGCCCAAGATGGTGGTAAGGTTGTCAGCCTTACGCACCGGCCGCTTTTTACCCCCAGGAAATACTCCTGGTACTCATTTCTGTTAGAGGCTGAGTCGACCCCAGGGCCATAGTGTGATCGGAAGGATTATGTCAATGAAAAATTCCCATGACACCATCTGGAATCGAACCAGCAACCTTCCGATTTGTAGCACAGCACCTTAACTACTGTGCTACCGCGGTCCCCAGAACCTGTAAGGTATGTAACAAAAACTTGGAGTGTTGTTCTATTAAATAAAAAAAATACATACACTCCTATCTCAAGTGTATTGTGTTTGACAAGTTGTTAAAACCCCGACAATCATTCTGAATAACCCTGTATTATTTAACTCCAATATAACTGTGTGCATCTGTTGGATTAATTTACAGTAATCCTGTTAAACCAAATTAAAGGTAAACTGTCCCTGTCCACGTTACGAAAGCGTATGGAGTAGCGGAGGTACAAGTCCTCTCATTCTTAACCCCGGCAATAGGTGGTGTGGTCAGCTTCACGCCCCGGCCGCTCTGCCCCTCAGATATAGGTCCCAAATCTGTGTAGTATGAAAGTATGCTTTATCCGTTACCCCCAGTATTACTTGCGCTTGCGACTGTCTTGTCCTTGACGCAAATAAACATTCAACGTCATTCGATACGACGAATGTTTAAGAAAAAACAAAAACAAAAGTGTTCTTGGCTCCAGCTAATTGACAACACACTTTTATTTGCAACACAACAAAGATTAGACTACCACTGACCATCATTCCTTTACTTGCTGTTGAAAAAAATACATGTATTTCAAAAGCAGCGCTTCTTGATATCTCAAGCATGCTTTGTTAAAAAGATAATGAAATTCAATGTTATTTAATAAATACACAAAACACTCGAATTTTAAATTTTACCAAGCATGACTGGTGACAAGATACAACAACGAATACAAAAATTAGAAGACTGTTGAAGTAAACTTTCAGAGATAAATACCTATATAGGATATTAAGACACTGGCATTGCACACTTAAACACGTGATCCGTCCTACAATTTCCGCCAGAAATATTTAAATGACAAAGCTAATGGCTTGCAAAATGAAAAGGTATTTGTTTCTCCCCACTTAGATTATCAAGGAATGAAAATAAAAAGAGCTGTTTGCTATTCTCGTCTTAATAACTTCATTTGCATTACGAAGTTTAATATTCATTATGATATGCAATCTGGCAGTATACATCACAGATCTTTCTTTGGTTGAAGCAGTATCCATTGTAAATTATGAAACATTTCAATGTCTTTCTATCATACGCCCACTTCATTTCCTGTACAGCCTCCAGCTGATAAGATGCATGAATATCTTACAGTCAAGCTCTTCAGTCCCAACATACTGCTCCTACACATGTGACCAACTGAGGTTATCGCCATGAAGGATGCATCTGCATCAGCGCACGATAATAAACTTTAGTCCAGATACCGCAATAAAATACCAGACTCTCTGCTCAACACTTCCACTACCAAAGCCACTACCGAACACCATCTTGCGCCAACTCTCAGCCTCAAAAGCTATCTCCCTAGCATTCAGCTTAGACATTAGTCTCCAACAAGCGGCCCACGGTACTGTGCGCGACCATATTTGTAAATTTTGTGCACACTATAAACGTTACACGGTAATTTAGGCGCTTAGGTACACCATTTGCTGTTGTTTGCCCGCGAGCGGCCCGCTATAACCGGTATGGCGGTATTTGGAGATCCATAATCTTAAAAATCCTCTCATCCCGTTCTCGGGCTTCTAACGTGCCATATAGAGAGAGCCTTCCCCACCAATCTTCTGCTCACATTTCTTATTTCTCCCATCCAGCCACACACCCAGCTCATTTCAGCCTTCACTATTTCACTACCTTAACAATAACACAAGTGTAGGTGACAGTGTAAACAATAAAGCCATTCGTCACGTAACACGGGTTAATACACTGCCAACTTCGCCCTGCTTCATCTTACTTAGATTCAAATATATTCCTTTTGAAACATCCTTAATTACCAGATTCCCATCACAGTAACAAATAATTAGATGTGCTAAACAGAACTTCTACTCCAATAATCTTACTGACCAGTTATCGAACGCGGCTTATCGCACTATACTAACATGCATTCTGCTCAGTTTAGTCGACACATTCTCGGTTTCATGCATTACGCAGCGCCGAATGACTGGACGGTTATGGGTGATGAACTGGGAACAAAGAGAAAGGTAGCGGTATTGATCTGTATTAAGACACAGTAGCTGAACTAACTTGCGACGAGCAAAGAACAGTACGAAAAATCTGTCTCCGGGCCGAGATTGAGTGTGTGGGAAATAAACAAAAAACATGAGTGCTCCTAAACAAGAAAAGAGGGGGCTCCTGAACATGAAATAGGCGTGATCCTGAACATGAAACGAAGTGCTCCTGAACACGAAATAGGAATGGTCCTAAACATGTAAAATACGGCTCCTCAACATTAAAACTGAGTGCCCCTGAACACGAAACAGGAGTGGTCCTAAACAAGGAACAAAAGGGCTCCTGAACACGGAACAGACCTGCTACTGAACAGGCAACAGGAGTGGTCCTAAACACGGAACAGAAGAGCTCCTGAATACGAAAAGAGGGGCTCCTGAATAAGAAACCAGCAGAGCGCTCCGACCATCCTGCTAAGTTTGGTATACTGACCAACATAGCAGAGAGAAACTACGTTCAATTCACCGTATACGAAAGTGAGGCACAATTTAAGTAATTTACATCTCCAAATACAGTAGCGTAAAGTAGAGTAAAGTGCCGTATGATAAAGTTAACTGCTAGATTATGAGTTATTTACCGACTCTTTCTCAAATGCGAAAGTCGAATTACGTTAGAAGATAAATTCGTTGTAAGCAGGAAACGACTTTGAATGAGGCTGTCACAAGCTGTAGGAAGGTACCATCTCAGCAGGCGTCTGGGGAGTCTCCACCACCACCACCAGGGCAGCCAACAACACGAAACTCTCTCGAATGCACCGCTACACTGATCGCCGTTCTAACTGGCAGCACTCTCATACAATTTTCCCTTCCCAGTTAGTGTCCGTCTGGTATGTTGTTGACATGATGCAAGTCACAGGATACTTTGTCGTCTGGTTTCAGTAGATCTCTCACATCGCCAAAACCTAAGGGTTCGTGTGCCGAAAAGTGAGACGAATGGGACAAGTGTAAACAAGGTCTGCTTGAAAAAGTGCTGGAACGTCAATTCTGCTCTTCAGAGGCTGTCAACCTCTGAAAATAAATGTTTCAGAGGGGCATTTCGAGTATACTTTTACGTTTAGAATGACCTCTTGTTTCATTATAGAATTCTGGAAATTCCTTAACAATGTAGCCGGTACTTTTCGTTTAAATTGGTTCCAGATACTGAAAACACATATACGTATATTCCACTTCATTACTGAAGGGTTATACTCCGAATAGAGAGAGAGAAAATTCCACGACAGAGTAGTAGAATCAGAAGCAGTTTCAAGCACCGCAATAATCCACTTGATGTTAACAAAATTACTGGGCCCTGTACAGAGACTAAATTACACTCAGATTAGAAACGGGCCCGTGATGGTGCAGTCTGTTGTGAGGAAAAGGACCAGAGTTCCGTTCTCGACAGAAACGCGATTTTCTTGTTCGGTCACCATCTCCAAAACATAGCTAGACCTACCAACATTCGTATCGCTGTGATTACAGACAACCTAAGAGTGCACCTACAGGGATTAAGAGCTATATCTCCAAACCCCAATACACTTCCAAGCAGTACCTTTCTCCGAAATGTTGGTAACTACCTACTAGACTACACCGTCTCATAACCCTCAACAAGTTTTTGCTTGTTTAAAGAATGTCATCCAGTTGTGTTATTAACAGTGCAACAATTAAGTTTATATCTGTCCAAACAAAACTAAACTATATTTATTATATATAACTATATGTTTCGACCAATATCATGTCATCCTTGGGTTCACAAGTGGTCTGTAAAACGCACTGAGGAAGAAATATACATTACGTACGTCCATAAAACACGGTTAAGATTATTAAAAACTGTTAAGATCATGCACAGGAACAATATGTGTGGTTAGAAATTATACCACAACTGTTACAAATGCTAGTGACATATTTCACTTCCTTTGCTATTCCAAAGGTCTCATAGCTTCACCTCCAGTCCAAGCACCTCGGCGTGGATTCAGTCCAAGTTCAGTTATGTACGTGAACTTTCTTATACTCGTACATTGTCTAATCCAAACTTCCAACAGGGAGTAGTGTATAACTACACAACGTGTTTAAATTCGTTACACAAGAAAACATAACCCCAATCATTAAGTACGTGTTATAGGCAATAGTAAGCACGCAAAGTAAAGCTAATCTAGTTGCACACTGCTCCCTGGTTGAAAGCGTGGATCACGTGCGTGATTTCAGACTTCCGCCGCCGTGTATATGAGATATGCGCTCTTCTGGGATTTTACGCATCGCAGAATGGTAGTTTCTCACCGACGCTTCGGCATAACATATAGGTCCGATTTTCAAGGGTCAAGCAGTCCAAAAACCCTTGACCCTTGAAGACGGAACCGATAGATTGTCTCGAAACATCGGTACGAAGCCACAATTCTAGGCTGCGTAAAATCCCAGAAGAGCGCAGATCTCAAATTGACTAAAATCTGTAAGAATCCTTCATTAAGGGAAGACGAAATCCTACTGTACGGGAAACCTGCAAACTCACGTTCGCCGTACATAAATAATGTCAACACACGTAGTACTAGGAGAATAATGCGGTCGTGCCCCGACGTTTAGACACAGCTAGTCAACGGGTACGACACGGTCCACTTCCAGGCTTACTTGCCTCCGGCGGTAATTCGAGAAGTACCAGCTTCGAATCTCGGCTTGGATTAAAATCGAAGTTTATCGTGGCTTTATTCTACATAAATTCCGAGAAAATGCTTTAAATTATGCAACGACCACATCCTTCTACATCCATTCCAATTCATGATCATCCAGTCGTTTGGAGATATGATCTGAATTATGGACAAAATGGTTTAATAAACCATAAATAAACATAGTGGCACTAAATCATGTTGCTGAGTTCTTCGGTCTCCCCCCCCCCTCGCCAGTCATTATTCTGCCAAGTTCTGTATTCATCTATCACCACCCACCCATGAACAGAGCGATATCTTTACTGTTCAGCATGTCATCACAATCTCGGCCATCAGTTGGGGCTTCGCCTCTGACCTACCACATAGCGTGACTCACAGGAGGCTACATAAGCTAGCGCATTATTTGCATTCGACTGTTTACTTCTCTTATTATAAGGACAGTTCAGACGTTGCATCGTGCACGTGAGGGTGCGTGCCTAACTGCCACCCTCTACCAACAGTCTGAACTAACTGGCAGATTGTCACAGCAAGCCAGGCATTGTATGTACAATGCAACACAAAGGCGCGTTCGCGTAACTATTGTCGTAGAAAAACAGTATTACATATTACGAGTGCGTCTGTAGCCTTAGTTATTCAGCATGCAATGCGCATGCGCCGTATTATATCGTCATCTGTGGTCTGCCCGGGTCGACAATATTTTTCCACATTATCTCATAAACGGCACGACTTTCGGGGGGGGGGGGGTTACTAAGCAAGAAATGTGTCTAAAACATTTCTTATCCTAAGAAGAACTGAGAGAGGTATTATCATAAATGTACACAAGTCTTCACGTATATACCCGTTATTCTTGCCAAATTTTAATAAAACTTTAATTTTCTCGACAGATTTTCGTTCTCAAATATCAAATTTTATGAAAACCCGTCGTCCGGTGGCAGTCGAGTTGTTCCATGCGGACGGGCGCTAATGGTCGCTTTTCGCAGTTTCGCGAAAGCGCTTTAAAATATGTATTAATACCTACCAAATTTGTGCCTTTCAGTTCCTTAAAATAATGGAGATCATGCCAACTTCTGATGTAATAGCGTCACTAATGTCATGTTTTTTTCCTCTTAGTTCCATGATTATCTTTCCACTTCACTTGACGTTCTATAATGTCTGCAGTTCAAGCAACGCCCCTAAAGCATACAGCAACCCACACAGACAAAAACACTTCGGCCATTTGAAGCACAAAACTCAATTAATTAAAATATAATAACTCAGTTTTCGCCTCACACTTAACCCAGTCCGTGTCCATTGGAAAGACGAACGGTTCGATGTTGTTCAGGGAAGTAATCGCTGTAATCATCAAACTAAACACGCAAATAACAGTACACGACAAAACGCATAATTTTAATGTTAAATCAGGTGGTATGTATAGTAACCACTGTGCGGTCAATGGGAAACGTAAATCGCTCCCACCCTCAATTCACCCCAAACACATAAAAATTATTGTAAGTTACCTGTGCGGTAGTCTTCAACACCTACGATTTCATGTTTATGGTTCCGTGCATCACTGATCTATATTAATAACTGTCCAACGAGATGCAACACAAAGCAGTCTATTTATTATTCTGCAAGTTCACTCTACATGTTTCGGGTGTCAAGCACACCCATCATCAGGAGAACACAAAACTGTAACTACAGCCTCCGGTAATGGTCATATTTTTTTGTGCAGCTACCTCCCTCCAACGTGGCCAAGCTAGGTTGGCCACGTTGGTTGAAACCCGAAACATGTAGACTGAACCTGCAGAATAATAGACTGCTTTGTGTTGCATCTCGTTGGACAATTATTAATATATACCTACAATTTCATCACTGAGCGAAAGGGGGTTTTTCTTAACCTTTCCAGCTTTTCCTATTTTTCTACACCTTTGCAGGCCGCTTCACTTCACATACTTGCATCTTGCTTAATCCTTTCATTGTAAGGCAACTGTTTCCTTTTGTTTCTAAGTTTTGTGCACACAACTTCAAAAACAAATGTTCTTCTACGACTCGCATATTGTGATTGTATGTGCAGGCCACTGTTATAATAGGTCATATTTTAAAACATCACTGCGCCACTGTCTTTCCAGCCAAATGAAGAGGATACACTAACGTGAAGCAATACACACTCGTACTATTTACACATCATTACGATACAAGCACGCTTATCCGGTGACAATTGCCACGTCTAACCACTAGCAGTATCACGAGCGTTACAATCAACAAATCGGAAAATGTCTGTTCTTACATTCTGTTTATGTTCATAATAAACACCATAAACGTTACGTTGCAATCGGTAGATATGGCTCTACTGACGTAAGCAATATACAATAATAAACAAAGAAGTTATTGAAAAAGTTAACCCAGTGGTTCCCAAACTGTGCTCCGCATATATGAACGGATCCGCGACCCATTCCCCGGGGATCCGTGGATACATTTCTGTAATGGTTCCTGTGAAGTACAATGTTTTGTTAACAATAACTGCGGATCGTCTTTCATTGGCGATATGTTTATTTCGTATGACCGTAAAAATAGTTAATTGAGAAACCCCCTGTACCTATGAAGCCAGCGACAATTAGTAATTAACCCTTTAAATGCCGAGTTAAATCCCATCTGTCATTTCCTAGCATTATTAGGAGCTCACCCTATTATCCACGTTAGCAGAATAAGGGTTAAGGTCAAATCATGCAATGCATTGTTGCGTATGCTACTGCTATGTAGTCGCAGCTACCTAAAACCATTTCTGAAATGTAAGTTTTTAATTTTGGTACCTATCATCCGGATATTCTATACCCCAGGGTGCTGATAAGTCCTTAGCCCGACCAGGAAGGAGACAAGCTCGGAAGCATGTCAGGGACGCGCGCGATTTCAACAACAACGAGGCGCGAGCTGTCAAGTCCCCCCGCCCCCCGCAAGACAAGACGCCGAAGGAAATTCACGCCATGCTGACAGAAACACTAGCTTGTTTCCTTCCTGGTCGGGTTAAGGACTTATCAGCACCCCTGTATGTAGGTTAGCAAGCATGTGAGTATCCATGGTTATTTTTCGAAACCAAAAGAGGTCCGCGAGCAAAAAACGTTTGGGAAATACTGAGTTAACTAATGATGAATCAACAATGAGTAAGCATGTATGGCACCTTCAAAGCAGCGATGTTCATTAGACTGACAATAATAGGTGGAAGAAGAAATTTTTACTAGGCACTCAAAAAATACGAAAGCCAAACTGGACTCGACATCACGTAAGTTACAAGGAGTGCCTAGGAAGTTGATTAAAATTCTAATAATATGTCACAGCAGGACGAGAAGAGGCATCAAGGAGGAAAAAGCACAAGCCTACTTACGCAAAACAAACATTGCACACACAAGGAAAAAGCCTTAGAAAACAACCACTCCAAGAAAGAATAAAAAAGAAAAAAAAAGCAACTGTACGTACATTGTAACACTGACAGAGCATTCGATCTTCAAATCCTGGACCCTTCTCAGATAGTCAAACCATTGAATCCAGTGGGGGGGGGGGGGGGGGACACCCCTTTTTTCCACCCCCACAATTTTTTTTAAAAATTTTTTTCATTTTTTTATTTTTTTTTATTTTTTAATTCTTTTTCACTAACAACT
>Ga0123354_10002592_pt1 | contig 24094 bp, 12 predicted proteins | sample TergutLab28metaG_2_FD_97872 | JGI IMG/M metagenome (GOLD analysis project Ga0123354, IMG submission 97872) | Labiotermes labralis P4 segment gut microbial communities from Petit-Saut dam, French Guiana - Lab288 P4 | ecosystem: Host-associated > Arthropoda: Insects > Digestive system > Gut ... | reverse complement strand
TAGAGCTATACCTCTACCCACCCTCTGGGCTAGACCGGGCCTTTAACGGGATCACTTTACCTTCATATATATATATATATATATATATATATATATATATCTTATATATGCTTGGAGTCATTTACATCTACTGATTTACTGATGATATACTGATAGTAGCTTCGATGGTCAGTAAATTCTTTGACTGTTATGAACACAAGATAGTACCCTACTTCACAGGTTTACACTACCGACCTGTTCCTAACCAGTTAAATCCATTTCACGCCCACAAATCTATCCTTTTAATGAATTGATCCCGTTACAGGCCCTGTGTGGCCCAGAGGGTGGGTAGAGGTATAGCTCTACTCTTCCATGACTGCGGCACTAGAAGCTATCCTTTTAATACCAACTATACTTTTACTTCTTTATCTTCGCTGTGGTTTTCATTGCCTCGATTGAAGTTTAGGGAGTAAGACTGCGAATAAGTTCCTTATCGCCTGCCTGCAGGCCACATCTCCTGCATACAGACCACATCTCCTGCATACAGACCACATCACCTGCATACAGACCACGTAACTTGCATGCAGACCACATCTTCTGCCTGCAGGCCACATCACCTGCATGCAGACCACATCTTCTGCCTGCAGACCACATCAACTGCATGCAGACCACATCTTCTGCCTGCAGGCCACATCACTTGCATACAGACCACATCTTCTGCCTGCAGGCCACATCACCTGCTTGCAGACCACATCACTTGCATGCAGACCACATCTTCTGCACGCAGACAACACCCCCTGCTTGCAGACCACATCTTCTGCACGCAGACCACATCACTTGCATACAGACCACATCTTCTGCACGCAGACAACACCTTCTGCTTGCAGACCACACCTCCCGCACCTATAATATATCCTGATTTCGCGAAGAACATACGGTACGAAGCCCCTTATTACACACGTTACACCATTCTTCTGTTAATCTTACTTTATATCTCAGGATCTACGAATACATTTTGATTGAATTTAGCACCACTAGATTGATAATGTCATACATCAGCTATAATTGTCAAATCTAGATTTGTTTTAGAAGCCAAATCATTCCTTGGTAATAAAACACAAGTGTGATTTAATGTCTACACACGTGTTTATTGCTTCAAAATTTGTAAGTTTCTGTACACGCGGGAGAAACTAAATCATATCCAATCCTTAAAAACTTCAAGATTTAATTTAAAACACACTGCTAGAAGATACACTCTTTCCATGGCACAACAGCCCATAGCGGGCCAGAGTCTCCTCTTTGTCGAGGCTTCACGATCACACCCATAAACACCACGCTAGGGGGACTTCTCTGAAAGAGTGATCGGCCCGTCCCACAGATCTCTACGTGACATTACACAGTATTCACAAGAGAAAATACATCTGCCCCCGGCGCGTTTCGAGCCTACGTTACCAGCAAGCGAGGGCCGTAGACCCACGCGTTAGACCGCCTGGCCACCGGGGTTCGCAGAACACAAATGTAAGTCCAGAGTATTGATAATTCTAACAGCTATATCCTTCCGATGTCTGAAAGTTTTACACGTTGAGACATCTTCCATATAGGCTTCCACTCTTTTGTTCATTTTCGCTTATGTCTATTAAGGTCAGCCTTTCGTTTTTGGAAATAATAGCTCGGAACATAGTACGCTAATTTGAGAATGTTATGCAGCATATTTTGTTGATCGAGTATTCAAAACGTCCTTTCAGCGTGCCTGAAATATCCTGACCGGTACTACCGTGACAGCTATAAATGAACACAGAATGAGAATATTGCTGTGTCCTGGTATGTGCACTGTGTATTTTGGTAGACACTTTTGTTTCCACATTCAGGGTATAAAAGACTTCTACGACACTTCACTGTGGTTCATCGCAAAAAAAAAAAAAACAACCTGCATGATTACTGCAGTTAGTGCCTCAAATCTCACCTAACACAGAAGGAGTAATAACGGCTATTATGACTGTTTTGACTTTGTTGTGTCGAGGTGAATCTTGACATCTGCTTTCCGAAACTCTGAACATGAGGCTGCACAAAATGATAAAGAGCGCGTTGCGACCGAGTGGTTGTGAAACATGGTTTGCGTGACGGGAGAAGTTACGGGTTTCGGGTGTCTGGGGAAAATTTCTGCAAGAAACTTCTGACAGTTAGAGAAAATTTCAGATGTTAGATAAAGTTGTCCATGTCCACGGTAAGAAGGCGTGTGGAGGAGCAGAAGTAGAGTTCCACACATTCTTAACCTCGGCTCTCGGTGAAGTTAAGTGGGCTAATTTTACCCCCCGGAACAGAATCCCGTACCCGTTGAATAGGAGGTTGGGTAAGCGTCAGTGCAGGTTTGGACGTTTCGGAGGAAAAAACTTGTTACTGTCGGGTTTGAATCCCGAACCGTCAATCCAATAGTTTAGGTGCTACATAGACTACGCTACTCCGGTTGTTGTAGATGTAAGATTATGTTGTATATCGTGTAGATCATCTGTAGTATTGTTAGGAAATGTAGGGGGATGTTACGAACCGGACACGTAGCTAGGATGGCATAGACAAAGAATAGGAATATAACTTGGATGGGAGATCTTTTAAACATAGCGAGAACCTTTATTTCTTGAGTCTCAAATACATATCCATCTTACAGGGCTATGGCTGCTTACACAGGGGGTTTTTTGCTGTATGTATTCCGTACATTAATTCTTTTGATCAGTATAATGTACAGCGTGATTATGTTTTTTTTTTTAAATTATTCACCTCCTGGTACGGTACTTCTCTTTCTTCCTCAACCCTTACTGCTATTTACTTCGTTTGGCGTTCTCACGTATCTTATAATTTTTCTAGTTTTTTTTTCATTCTGTGTACTTAGTGCATTTAGTTCCTACTTACTTGAAACATGTGTCCTCGTTTATATTCAGTGCCTTATAGTTCAGAAGCATTTCTCGCCATCTTTGTGTTTCAGTACATATCAATATTATGTCAATGTGATTTTCTTCACCTCTAAACAGGGGACATATTTCACTTTTCACTTTCTTACTCATCCCACCAGTTTCCAAATTCGTACTCTCAATCACGCTTTCCTTATCCTCTCCTTCATATTAAGGCTGTGTAATATTTCCTCTTTCCCCACCCAGTTTTTATTTCCCAGCATGCAAAGAAATGCCTCTTTTGTCTCACACTCACTGAGTTCGTCTGTTGTTGAATCTCGTTGCACTGTAGTGTAGCATTTCGGCATATTGCCGTTACATTCCGCCCCTGTTCATTTTGCCACTTTTACCCCAAACCAGAGTTGTCCAATACTTTCCTTAACTTTACTTCCCTCCGCGAGCTTCCAGATTTTAGATTTTCCACTTGATAGTGGTAACAACTTCTGCTGCTTTGCCCTGTCTCATGTACTCAATTCTACACCAGTCATTTCCCTTTTTCCATTGCATTTTTTTATATTCTTCTACCGTCTTTTTTTCGTACATTCACGCTCCTCGTTTTACATGCACAACCTTCATCTCTCTCAGATGGCTACTTGCAAGAGAAACTGGCAGCTGGTAAATTATAACTATCTGCATCGTTACTCACATGGGGCGGGGGGGGTCCTTCGAACAGCGCGCTGGTAATATCTGGTTAAGTTTTTCTTGTCCTCCGCTTTTTCAAAGAGATTTTTGGTGAGTTGTGTAACTTTTGATATCTACATTGATATTATTAAATATCCAATACTCTAAAATTAAAATAGAATGCTCATACTAATTATAATCTGGTATATATATATATATACCCATTTCAATCGGACTTGTACGCTCCGTTTCTCAACCACGTTACGTAACATGCTTCCAGGGGGGACTAACTGTAATGTAGGTTCAGTGGTGTGTGAACATTTTCTGCTTGAGTCGATCATTCGGGGATCAATTCAGAATAGTACCTTAACGAATGTGAATTTGATCCGTTACTTTTACATAAAGACTTTTGGAATTTTCTAAATTTTGGAAGAGTTTATTAGTTTATGAAAATCATTATTTTCTTCTGGCATTGTAGTGACGATAGATGAAAACGGCCGATAACTCTCTTCCTGTTCAGTGGAGGTACCTGTCCAGTAGACAGACTGAGGAAGTAAATAACCATTAAATCTTTGTATTTGAATAAAGGTAGACCAACTTGATGACACTTGCTTTATTATGTCAATTTACTGCTCAACATGTTTCGGATGTTAATACATCCATCTTCAGGAGCTTGCGACTAATTGTTGTGTTATTGTGTAGGCTGTAGCTTGCATTTTCCACAATACAGCCTACACAACAACACACCAAGTAGTCGCAAGCTCCTGAAGATGGATGTATTAACATCTGAAACATGTTGAGCAGTAAATTGACATAATAAAGCAAGTGTCATCAAGTTGTTCTACCTTTATTCAAATATAAAGATGATGCACGGTCCAATACGCATAAGAACCATTAAATCATTTAACAAATCTTATAGTACTTTAAAACGGCTTTCTGACATTTCTCCCTGAGAAGGTATAGGAATTTGTGTCTCCATGTGTAGTCCAGAAACCAAACAATCCTAAACGCAATTCGTACATTATTGTCAGAACTATCTGCGGTAAAATTATATGTTCCTTTTGCCAATGTTAGCAAACATTCTTGGACGTCATTGAATGTTTTGAATGCTCTCCACGCCTCATGAAGGAACAATGTAAGGAATGCTTCTTAATGCGCCCCGTGGTATAGTAAATCAATCAGTTCATACTGTAGGCCAGTCTGTCTGTCTATCTGTTTACTGCCACAATTTGCCGTCATGCCAGTGGCCAGTGGAGTAGCGAAAGTTTTCTTCTTATTCGTGAACCAAATGCTGTTTTGCCTCCTCACTCTGTCGGACCCCTCTCTGCTTGCTCTTTTCATCTCCTCTTGTCGCCACACCTGAGCTCCTCCATGTTCGTTGCCTGCATGTCACTAAGTTCACCTCCTGCGTTGAGCTGAAGACGTATGGGCTTTGAGCAAGTTGCAGCACATCAAATGTCATTTAATTCCGAATGCGTATTTAGAAGCGTTATATGTGCCCAACTTAAAAATGAAATTACCTAGATGCGTTCAAATAGTTTGTACCAGATTCTTGATATACGGATCGCTGTCAGATACTGCACGTAACTGCAATCGCAAGAACAGCACCTGATCTGACAAGATTTTGAAGTAGTTTCCTCCACACCTGGTTCCCAACCACACCCGTCCCATCTTTCTATCTCCTTGTCTAATTCTTGGTCTTCCAAGTGGACCTTTTCCAAGAGGTTTCTCCACCAAAATTCTGTATGGGTTCTTTTCCTCCCACCCGCTCGCATCCTAACCACTTAATAATGTCGTAGTAACTGACTACATTTCAGTATCCTAAAAATATCACTTTGCTTGTGTCATTTGAATTTCGCCTGTGACAATCCTTTGTGTTTCTCAAAGTATCAACAAACTGTAAGACACCGTCTAACATACCTAAGTATATCACAAAAGCAATTTTGTTCTGTTTTTCAGCAAGCTACGTGTATCGACCTAATGGGTCATCATTATCAGGCGTTTTGGTACAACAATTTGTAAAAGAAGGTTATTATGTAGTTACATGTCTTTTTTTGTTTTTTTTCCGGAGTGAGATCTGTTTACAAAAATGCTTGCAGTGTGTTAATGGCATTCAACTTTGTTTTCTGTAGCCTGTAAAATAGACAATAAATTGTGTACTCGCAGGTTATTTGGGTTCATATCCACTTATTAAATATAAAAGTGTAAGTTCAGGTTGTATAAAAGCTATTCTAAATTTATCGGATCTAACTCTTTAAATTTATTCAGTTTGTGTTACTTTGGGATGTTGATCTTCTTTTACTTTGTCAAGTCCTATTGTCTATCAGCCCTGTACCATTGTACTGTACTGCAGTGTAGTGTAGTGTACTGTACTGTACTGTACTGTACGTTCAAACTGGATATTTTGCCTCCACTAGAATTATGCTGTAGTTGATGTTTTAGTGTTTTCTTTTATTCCTCGTAATTGATTATTTTTCAGTCCTCTAACAAAACTGGGACATACTTTACTGTATCTTTTTAAGTTATACTCCTTGTTTTCCGGCCATGGCCTCCCCATTTGGAAGGTTCTGCAAGAAAATTTTTTGGCAGGAAGAGTGTCAGTATAGAAAGTTCCAACTCCGTGAGCAGGTACGAGTAATAATCTTTTTTCATTCGGAAATATGTGGTGCTATAAATAGCTTCCACAGTCAACCCACAGTAGAATACTTGTCTCAAAATAAAAACCAAATACAGCACACCTAAATTTATGAATAACGTAAAGCAATAATCCTTTTGCTAGAAATGAAACCGCATAGAAGCAGACACACTGAAAAGGGGGTAAATTTTACCTTACGAAAAACAAAGACGGAGAAGAAAATTTATTCAAAGAAACTAAAGGGAGATTCTAGTTACTTTTACGGGCGGTAAAATTGAAAGAATTTGTCTTTTGGCCGCTTTTCTTTTACATGTGTGTATATTGAAATCTGGAAAGCAACCCTTGTTGTAAATTTCCTTATCACATATGAGGAGTGTACACCCAGTTTCCAAGGTAACGATCGGTCCGTGCATGTGGTTGATCTCAGCGTTAGATTTCACACAAGCAGTAGACCTTGTCAGAATTTGACGTTCGTAACTCGAACACTTAGGACCTTAGACGTAAATACCCGCTTATGTAAATCATCAAATAGAAGGCGCGTGGATTCTGAGGTTATCACAGCGATGTTGATGGAGACTGCAGTCCAGTCTGTTACAGTACCATGCTGAGAATGAGGGCAACAGGCTGCTCCGAAAAATTGGTAAATGTACACCATTCCACGGGGCATCATATTCAAAAATTTTGACATCTTGAAATCACAGGTATTACTACAGCTAACAATGTAGTGAGAGAAATTAGCTGTAAAAGACAAAATTGCCGCATTACGAATACACATACCAAAGCCTTGTTGTACACTCCAATTGCATCCTGAAAAACTGGGCCTCTAAAAGGCGTAATGAATTTTTGTAATTGACCAACTTAATGCACAAACCCTTGGTTTATAATAAGTTTATTATATTCTTCTGCGTGTTTCGAGTACAGTGCTCGAAACATGTAGAGGAGTATAATGAACTTATTATAAAACAATAATTTGTGCCTTAAGTTGGTCAATTACTAAGAGTATACTGAGACGCACGGTCGGCAAAATATAAAAAATGCGTAGTGATATATGGTATTCCCGCAAGAAGAATATTTCAAAGAGGGATTATAGTATTTTGAGTTTTTTTTTCAGGCCGGTTACCATCAACTGCTGACTGTACATCATTTATCTGTATATCACATATTCTGAAATTAATTGTACTGAGGATTCCAATTTGCATGTGGTAAACCATATATAGAAACTGTTATTAGCGAATTTTACGTATAACGTTCTTGTGATACTAAATGCAAGACCCTAGAACAAAACGAAATAATATGGATCTTATCTGAGTAAATATGACAGCATTATTTTAAGAAGCAACGACAGTATGTTGCCAATGAGCAACGTAACGCAGGACAGACAGACAGACAATTGCAGAGACGTTTCATATCCACTGTTCCAGTAGATTTGAAATGTAGGTCTGAGAGTCAGCATTGCTGCGGGTTGTTGCCACTGCTAACTACATGCAACTACTTGTGGAAGTCGATGTGACTTAGTTATGTAGATCAGTGTGCCACTTCCAGCTCTCTTCTTGTCTCTCTTTCTCTCTCAGCGTATTACTGACTATAGGATGTTCCATAGTGAAGCATACAGAAGCTTACCTGATATCTGCAATGCTGTAGACCTCGTCTTGTTAATTTGCTAGGGTCCCTGTAGCTTTTAAGAAAGTTTGTACCTGTATCTTAGTCTGAAATTCAGGACCAGGTTTCCATTTTGTGTCATCCAGACGTCATCCGTAACCTTGGCCTTCCGTGAACCATTAATTTACAAACTCACCTCCGTAGCTTATGCTTTTATCATGTCTGTTGCTTTTCCACTACTTGAAAATTTATTAATGGAGTTTTAAAGTAAAATTTGTCTACATATTTCAGTTGTATTCATTGCATTGTGGAAATCACACGAAGAACTATAATTCTTCGCTCTTTCTCGGGAATAAGTGTATTTATTGAAGAGAAAAATATTCGGAATAAAAAGACTTATAGAGAAAGAAGTAACGAATATTTATGTCCGAGCCACTGTGTGGTAAGTCTTGAAGATGTTCAAAGTAAAAGAGATTTTAACTCCTCGACGTTTCTTAAGGCGCAATGCTGTTGATCAAATTATATGTTGAAAGTGTCTACACATATTTTTTCGACGAATCTCATACTTTGTGAGTTCGAGTCAGCATAAATCCTAATTTCTATATAGGGTAAAATTTGGATTTGTGGAAGACATTAAGTGAATTGAACCTTGAGGTTGCCCTCTCATCCTCTCCTTCGTCTAACTTTATTTGTTAGTGAACTTCGTAATATATTAACTTTTATTAAAGTTTTTATTCTCCTATCTGATTTGTTTTGGAGTAAGTAGCAACAGAGTAAACATAATCGCAATTTTACTGTATAGTAAACATTATGAAGCGATGTTTGTTGCGTATTTTTTTCGGTAAAGTTAAATATGGCTAGGCAAATATTCAGCATATCATTCTGTTTTCTGCTTTTCCTGGTTCTGCCATCTTAATTTAGTCCGCGCAAAGACAACAAATAGAAACAAAGTGTTTTTGTCGTCTAACTGTGCAGCATTTCGAAACAAGCGCTAACTAGTTTTTCGGGGAATCGTTAAGTAGGTCATGTGAATTCCTACGCAGATTGAGTGACACTTTCTTCCACAATGAAAATGTAGGTAAAACAAACACTGGAAATGTTTATCTAAATGGCTTTGCATTTACCTTTCAATATTATCTTGCACTTTTTAATATCCAGGTCTTGATATTGAAATGTGGAGTGGAGCCGTTTATTTCTGAACCTGCTGTAATGGCGTGTTCTTTGTTTCGCTGACAGTTCGCTATATCCGTGTTCACTCATGACTAGTTGAGCTCATCGTCTACCACCACCAAACTCCATGCCCACTCAACTTGATAGCCATCTGCCTCTTAACCTACTTTGCAGTACTGCAAATCACGAGCGCAGTAAAATTCAGCCACAATTACATTTTGACGTTTCTGTAATGCGGGCCAGATGTTATGAGGGAATGGGACAACTGTGACAGAAATATTGACAAATATCTTTTAGGTATCTGCGGAATGAATTCTTGAGGTATACACATTTGTTTGCTTGTACAGCCTAGGCTGCGCCAGACATATAGACAATGTAATCAGAAATCAGTGGCATCTATGCAAAGAAGTGTGAGGCTTAACCTTTTGATGCCTAATGTCAACTATAGTGGTCGTACCGCACCGCTAACCTCTAAAGTTGCATTTTATATATTTATTCAACAAATATAGGTACTGAATATTTTAAACATCGTATATACTCTCCGTTTTTTTCTCTTCAAAGTGCAGTTTGTTTCATAATTCTAACATATTTGGTCTGTATTATTCACATTTTACATACAGGATGTGCTAAAATTAAAAAAAAATAATTCCGGCGCCAAAAGGTTAATATTAAAGACAGCAACATTTCGTGAATATTTATAAGTCTTTAGTTTTATGAAACGTCCATGATTTACTCCTATTCCGTATCAACGCGACGGATGGAATCTGTTCCGCTGCAAACAGTAGAAACTTTTTTAAATTCTTTTTTGTCGGATCCATTTGTTACCTTCTACTTTTCACCTTAGTTTATTCCCCCTTTTCAAGAATTTACTGCTATGTAATATTTTCTATACAATCTGTTATTTGCAATCATATACGCCTCTTCAGTTGATGGTACGTTCCTTCTGATTTCCTTATACCTTAAAATCAGATTAACAAATTCTTGTTTCTTGCATCACTCTTAAATTGTGAAAGACTTCAGTTTGATAGTGGGGCCGGATCTTTCTCTACAGTCATTTCACCTGAACGTGTTCCGTGAGTCAGGGTACAATCATTTCCTGGAGACAAATGTACACAGGATTTTCGTACCTATTTTATCAAACTGCAAGATCTAGTCTTCGTACGTACCAGTGAAGCAATCCTTTCCTACACAATACTTTATTATAATAATCTAAAGAGCTATGTATTTTGGCTGTACGAGCCGAAACACGTAGCTGTTTAGATTATAACAATAAAGTGTTGTGTAGAGAAAGACTTTTTTATTGTTATGTATTGTCTTGATATAACGGGGATTGTACACAATATTATAGGGTCTATGTAAAAGTAAAATGATATTTGTATAGGATGTAGCTTAACAAAGTCGGCAGTGCTTGTTTAATCGAAATTAAAACACTTATCTGTACTTTGGTGTATATTTTACGTGTTCATGCTTCGGGAATTTAAAACAATGTTATTTAAGTTGAAACATTTAAAGAGACAAATTAATTGCATGAAAAATTTATATCAGACACTGGGTGTTTCATTAGCAACCAAATCATGAATCAGAATTCTTATTTATATTATAGAAGCTGAACACATCAAGAAATTTCTCGTTTGTGTTGAAATCCGAACGATCATAACGTATCCAGACTATCCCCCGACTGGCCGTCACTCTGAGCCAGGTGAAGATAGTACATATACCCGTGTGAAGATTAATGTCGTTTACTTGGGCCTACCAATTGGACTGTCCAGTAAAGTTTATTGATTTTATTTTGTACAAATTCCTCATCTCTCCATTATCGTGCTACATGCCTCATTCGCCTCTTTCTTCTTGATTGTACAACACTTGATGTTTGTTGAAAATTATACATTTTGAAGCTGTTTATCATAGTTTTGTTTTGTGTCTCTACTGCCAGAAACCTTAAAAAGTAAACGTTCTACCCTCAGTCCATTTAGATTTTTGAGTAACACTTTGTTAACTTTAAAAGTGCGGCACTGAAAATCCCCTATCGTTAGGGTAGATGTTATGTTCTGGAAAACGTAGAGACTTGGTGGTTTCGGTAAAGAAGAGCAAACTTTGAAGAATAAAAGACCAACTTGATGTCACTAGCTATTTTATTTCACTTATTATGTGCTCAACATGTTTCGGACATTAATATATCCATCATCAAGAGATTGCGACTTTGCTGTTGAATTACCACATTGGTTGTTGTGCTCTCGGTTCGTTGTGTGTTGGAGATTTGGTGGACCGAGAGCACAACAACCAATGTGGTAATTCAACAGCAAAGTCGCAATCTCCTGATGATGGATATATTAATGTCCGAAACATGTTGAGCACATAAGAAATGAAATAAAATAGCAAGTGACATCAAGTTGGTCTTTTATTCTTCAACTATTACAATGATGCACGTTCCAATAAACATAAGAGCAAACTTTTTTTCCCATTTTCTTCAAAACACTGCCAACCTCTAAATTGAACTGGTCTTAACAGTGTTTACAGTTCACAGTTTAGTTCTAAAATCTTTTTTTAGCAATCCTAAAATCAGGACACTTATATTTTAGCGTTGGTTTTATCCTCCAAAAATATTCTTTGAATTTCTAGCTACTTTCCTCCTGTTTTTGCACAAGACATTGTACACACAATGCTAAATGCAGTTCTGGAAGGCAGTTTAGATTCCGAGAAATGGGGGAAAGGATATGAAATGTGAAAACGTCAGTGGAAGTTCACCGTATTGAGGGTTTTCTGTTTACACATTTATGGCGAGCTGCTCTATTTTATTCTCTAAAAGATTATGCAAATTTAAAATAAGGAAATGTTAATAGTATGAAGAAACAGTTACTTCATAGTAGCTTTTAAGATTCCAAATTTAATTATTTTACTAAATCAGTGCCATTCGACGCAAATGTTTCTATTTCTTAATTAAAGGTAAAAAAAAAACCTCTGTAGAATTAATTTAATTGGCCTAAACTACTGTGCTCAAATATAATTTTAAACAGACAGTACATTTACATCCACTTATTCCCTCTTTGATACATACGGATTGTCTTATTAAAATATGGGTGTAAGAGAAAAGAACTGCAGACGGTTACCACACAAGAGGTTCGGTTTAAAATATTTATGGGCCCATTGCAAACATAAATTACCTGAACCTACCGATGCGTATTCCTGAACTGACGCTAAAAATACTGGAACATAGAAATTTACATGTACAATTAATTCCCTTCATACAAAATTTGGAACAATTGCTATCTTCCCCCACACCGAGTGGTGGGCCTCCAGACAGCCACAAATTATATATTCTAACTTAACTATTTGTGTGTATTCTTGTGTTAAGAATGTTACTACTTACTATTTACTCCTAAAACCCGATTTTGCAACCAGACTTCAGTTCCTCATTTGCTTGTAGATATACTGGCGGAAGGCTCTTATCTCCTTCAGACTATGCGTAATATGGGTGTCACTAACCGGACAGGAAGTAGTGATGTCAGTCACTAAGATCAGATTGTCATTCGCTTTATGAACCACCCGGGCAGTTGAATTTGCAGTTATGGACAGAACCTGTGTATATCGAACTGCTTCCAAGAAACCCTAACGAATATCCAGCCAGGAGAAATATTCGAAGATGCGAACTATGTAATTATACGCTATATGAAGGTGTTAACAGCTATTAGAAGTGATGAAGTGTTTTGTCTAATCCCTCTCTTTCTTAATGGGAAAATTTAGTGAAAATTTAGTGAAAATTTTTCGGATAAAACAAGAACTTTTTTTTTATGGGTGTAAAGATTTTGTATTGCCCAACACTTCCACCGAAAGTGAGGGTGCCGTGTATCTTTTTCATTTTGTTTTGTTTCTTTTGAAGAAAACCGAACTTTGTTCCTTGGTCCATCTTTCAATGTAGCGTGCATAATGTGACAGGTTCAACAAGGGAAGCTAATTTCGTCAAACATAGCCTTTATTCTTTCGGAAATTTTGAGTTCCAGTTCCAGTTCAGAATCAACAAGCTCCATATATTCAGTTGTAAAGCAAGTTACAAGTAAAATGCTTAGAATTTTTCAATTAAATATAATTCCTTCTGAGTGTCGTTCATAAGCAAGGTATAAGATTTTCGAAATAATTCACGAAGGTAGTTCTGTCCTTGGAAGGATGTTAACTCGGTATTTATGTTAGTAATACAAGTGCACATTTCAAATTTGAAGTATTATGAAACGTCTTGTCGTTGCGGCTGTTCCTTTACAACTTCGTGTTTAATCATGCAGATTTTAATGATTTCACGAAGGTTATTTTACCTCTTGTTACAAATCTAAATCAATTAGTCCAGAATTGTAACTTTTCTTTAAAGAAATATGTCATACAGGAAGAAATTAACAAGGGAAATGCTGACAAAACACAGCGAATTTTGTACTCAAATATTGTGTATCTAATTAAAATTTACAAAGAAGATCAACTACAAACAAATACAAGACAGGCAACATAACTTTTTAACAGTGACACATTTTTGTCAGTTTATAAAAATTACACTTGTACGCAATAATTACACAATGAAAAATAATGTACTGAAATAAACTGGTCGAATTAAAAGTTAATGGAGCACATGTAGCTGAGATGTTTTAAAATTATGAATGTGTAAGTCATTTTCGGTTGTCATTTCACTACCAAACAAAATTATTTCACGCGTCACCTGCCACTGTTACTTCTGTGGTCATGCTCAATGAGATATCCCCAATTAATTAATTTTCAAATTTTATGAAATACCGTTCCGCAATTAAGCATATACTTCTAATTTAAAATGTTAACCATCCTTATACACTAAACCACAACGAATGCGAAATATTATTTCTTAAAATTTAACGTAGTCTATGTGTAAAATAATGTATTGCAGAGTTTCCTTAAAGGGCTTAAAATAATACGGTTACTGCAAATCTAAGTAGTAAGAATTATGTGCTGGCTTGAGGTTATTCCAGAATGTCATTACATTAAAAAAAAAATTCCCACCAAATTTTAACTGTTCGGATACGTTAAGTTATACATCGGTATATACACCATCTATTGTCACTTTTGCTTCAGTTGATAATTTCTGTTCTGTTTACTCTCAGCTTAATATTTTTTACGTCGTCATTAGGGAAATTGTCCAACATTCAGATGATGAATAAAATTAAGTAAGGATCTGCTTTGTCTGATGGGACAGTAGGCACTATTAGATTGTGCACATTTCGCCGGCTTATCGCTACTTTCTTTCTATGGCATTCTTCCCATTTTATCTTAAATATCCATCACATCCTATTGTATTATGTGTTAAAGTTATTAGAGTTGTGTAGGAATTTATTTGCAATAAATAATAAGATAATTTTCTCCCTAAATATATAATGACATAACGTTCTGTAAAATGTCCACAGATATCCCAGCAAAGATAAAAATTTGTTTATCAGAGAAAGAGACAAAATAAAAAGACATAAATGCTAATTTCAGTTAAATGTAGAGTTTATGTTACAAACTCGACCTTCAGCAAGACGGGTGTACGAAAATGACTTACAATATTCATACTGTCTGTTCTTCATTGGCTGTATCAGCATAGATAACTTTTTTTTTTGTGAATGAGTGCATTTACATTATATTTACACCCAAATGCATTAAGATCATATCACGTAATTATTACATATCAACTGCAACTGAATACCGCATTATGGAAGCATACAGAATAGGGATACACATATTCTCACCAAGGTTCAATAACTCGGTCATATAGTGACCATATTTGAAAATGAAGTATTTCAAACGCGGAATTATTCGCTTAAAGGCGTATGAGCGGAAGAATTTACATCATTAACAACACTTGCTACTTTTGGTTTTTATGTTACATATATTTTTACAAAAATTGTGAATTATGGTTAAACTTAAATTCGTTGGAGGCCTATTTGTTTCGTCTTTTGAACGAAACACATAAGCCCTGCTGTATGCGATCATCTTAAGGCTAATAAAAATATCTAATAACTAAGGTATAATTAGGTGACAACTATACAACAATCATAAATTAATATAGTAACAATTCAGCAGTGTACAAATTTTATGAATTGTAATTTTTTTCATATTTTGTTGCTGGTGGAAGTAACTGATGCTTTATTTATCCGTTTTCGTGGTTTTCCATTTAATTCCGAAGAAACAATAATTTTTGTGTGCTCTAGAACTAAATAATTTTACAAAACAGGGATTCGTTAACATTTACTGTTGTGTTCAAGAATATCAGGCGAGCATTGATAAATGAAATAACTTGAATCAAGAAGGTGATTTTATTAATGTATTCTTAGCTCGACATATTTTGGGTACATGCGCCCATCATCAGGAGCATTAGATGTTGAGTTGCAGCATACGGTTTTCTGCACCGAGTTTGTGGATGGATGGTGGTCTTGAGAGCCGCTGCGTAGGTCGTGTGTACGGTGCGGATGGTGTCGTGCATGGCATACCATACATACGATCTACGCAGCGGCTCTCAAGACCACCACCCATCCAAAAACTCGGTGCAGAAAACCATATGCTGCAACTCAAAATCTAATGCTCCTGATGATGGGCGTATGTACCCAAAATATGTCGAGCTAAGAATACATGAATAAAATCACTTTGTTGCATCAAGTTGACATTTCAAGTTAGTTCATGAGGAAAATTCACGGTCGAACATTGATAAGTTTCCTTTGATTGTTTCACCGAACAAAGATCTGATTTCAAGGAACGCTCATTTTACGAAATGGGTTTAGACGAAATTCAGAGATATTAAGAGAATTACTTAACACGCATGCGTGTATAATTTTAAATTCTTTCTGTCTGCGTTACACCGCTCCTGTACGTGGGTACAGGTGCGATTATGTTAGTAACGGGATGTCTGGTGTATTCTTGCACCAATTGACATGGAAGTCTAGAATATCCCCACAGTTTTTTTTTATCAGCTCTGTTACAGAGATTTACAAGGAAATGTAGAACATCTACAAAGTATTTTATCACCTTTCTTACAAGAATTAACAAGGAAATCTAGAACATAAAAAAACTAGATTATCAGCTCTGCTACGATTAACAGATTAATCTAGAATATCAGAAGAGTTCACACAATAAAACAACAAATGCATTAATGTTAAAGTTATATTTTTAAAAACAATTTTACCATAATTTCGATGTGTTTCGATCTTGATCATTTCAGGGACTTACAGAACAAATTTTAATGTATATAAATAAACATCTGTGTTTTATATAGATTTTATTGATAGTCAGTAACCCCTGAAGATGATAAAGAAAGATCGAAACATGTCGGAGTTATAAAAAAATTGTGTGTAAAATAATATAATTTTAACTTCAGTTTATTTGTTGGTTTTATTGTGAACATTCTTTATGAATGCACGGACATGAATAACTTAAAGATCCATATAGCATTTTATCAGCTGCGTTGCGTTCCCCGTTTAGAATAAGACACAGTATAGCGTAAAGATTTTTCCTAGGGGCACGTAGCCTCTATGGGACAGAATATCTTTCGTCACATGTAGGTGCGTTTCAAAAGTTAAAATTGCATTTTTGGTTTTAGCCCTATTTATATTAAGATGATACTGAGTATTAATTACCAGCATTTATTAGTTGTTATTTCATGTATTGTCAAGTATAACAACGGCTATTTTATTACTTTAATTCAACATTATTTGGATAATGCGAAATTCAACATATTTCAGTTAAATTGAAGATCATGCATGACTAATTTCCATCGTTGTCACCTTACGTGCACGAGATATAAGGTTTGTGTCTAGATTTACATACTTTAGGTAAAGTAATAGAATGTTTATAAGGACAAAACTGAAGAGTGAATTTCCATGCTATGTAGAGGACACGAAAAGAAACCACGAAAACGAATTATGAGGATTCTGTTACATTACTGTCCACATTTCCGTTATCTTTACATAGAGAGTTTATACATTACTGGTCTTGTAAGGATCATTAATGATGTAGTTCTAATCGGTATTGCTGACATTTCTCTTTGGTTAACCTGACATTGTGTAAAACGCGCAGCATCGTCTAACAAGATAAAGATAATATTTCTGTAGACGTGCAGATGGAGTAGCAAATTTAAATGCTTTGAACGTTTGACATTTTGTAATACCGACATTTTTAGTTTTTTCCTTGTAAAGAACAGTACAGATTTCTGATTCTTTTTTTCTGATTTTGGAACAATTTGTACAATTATTTATGAAACCAAATAAAAACAATGATGTAAATTTTACTCGTCTAAATTTGCAGCTCATTACACAAAGAATGAAACAAAACATGAAAAATACTATCACCTGGGGTGTGTCACCGTGTTATCTGGTAGAAATTTACCGAGACGTTATACGAACCTGCTTCCTTCGTCTTCAGTATGTAGGAGTTCTTTTATCTTCTACAGTGGAGATGGGATTTATAGACGTTAGGACCCACCTCTGCCGTCTACTACATTGATGACGATGACAGTTGATTTCTCCAAAACGTCAGTAAATTTCTGCCCGAAAACACAGCATCACATTCCAGAAAACACCATTGTCATAGTCACCGCCATGGAAACATAAAATCTTACAAAACAAACATATTTTTGCCACATATTTAACATATCGAACTGTATTCACAGACAAGATTTCACTCCTAGCGGAAAGTCGTGACAGCAGGAGTGAAACGTCGTCGGTGGATAGAAGTCTAATTCTGAATTATGAGAGATCTGTTCCAGTATTTACTGAGGTATAACATATGCATTATCCCCTTTAAGGTATTAAGATGATTCTTAAAAATAACGATTCACTTGAGTAATCACTGTTGTGGTGTACGGTGTTAACGTACTACACTCTGGATTAGCCACAGTGCTATAGCTTAACCACCAAACACCCATTGTTTTATAGTCTTAGTTTATGGGTTCATTAACACATATGTTCAGTACTTTGGAAAACTGAACAGTGTTGTGCACGCGTGTGACCATGTGTCATTAGTTTTGTTACCCGTTTGCGTCACAACACTTACACAAAAAAATCTTACATTCCATGTGTGATTTACCTGCAAGGACAGAGGAGTTAGTAGTAAATTATATTAGGCTGGTAAAAGCAATCATAATATCCCTTTGGGTATTTATTTGGATACGTAGATGTTTGTAATGTAGGCCTATGTATCTTGAGCTTTTATACACATTGTGACTTTTGTGATTGATAAAATCAGATTATTTAAATACTGGTCTGTGTGTAAAAATTTATTCCCTTAGCACATACAGAAATTTGAGATATTTAGCCATAGAAGTGATTTGCATTTGCGCTATCAAACTTGAAACTCGACCGTTGAAGAGAGCTGCGTTATCTAAAGAGATACTTTGCAATATGCAGTTTATGTAGTTTATGTTGTGAACATACACAATGGAAATCCCTTTTCTGAATGCAGAAGTAGCAAAATCAAATTTACGCGGCTGTTTTCTTTCGATTACGAGAGGGTTTTGCGCTGTAATTATGTTGAACATCATAAAACAACGGCATCGTACCATCGAAGTGTAGTAGTCTGACAAGCGGCGAATCTAAAATGGCATCATACAGGCCCACGAAACATATTTCATTCGGAAAATTTTAATTGAAAACTGCATTGAGTAAGTGAAACAATCTTCATTGTCACCTAACGTCTTTCCCCCGTCTCCATTTCACTATGTTTACAAGAAATTCGACAGGCAATATATTTATGATGTGAAATAATAGAATATTTTACACTTGAGTGGCTGTTGGCTCTATGTTTTAGAGGACTTTTCAGCATTGGCAGGAGGATGAAACGAGTGTATAGGCTGAAGTAGTTTGCTGTGACAGGGAATTAACCCCCCAGTCCCTAATTCTCATTGGTTGTGTCTTATACGTCTGTATATTTGAATCATTATATTTTGGACGGAAAATGGAGAATTAAAAAGATTCTAAACCAAATAAAGGAAACATTCGGCAAATTTTTTTCTAATTTTAATTTAACTGTGAATTCATTTTTGATTCGTTAGTGTCTTTTCCAAATTTTTTAATTTTGACACAAGTTTCAAATTACTGTATGTCGTGTTGTTGTCCAGCGCCATATAGATGAGATGTGAGCATATACTAGATTTTCCCTGCATTTTCATCCAGACAAGATTCCTTACGTCCGACTAATAAGGCGTCTGTTTTACGTAAGTGGTTACATCTTTGCCGAATAAATGAATCTGTTTTGTCTTATTCATCTTCTTCACTCCTTTGTTTTCGTGGGTCTTCCGAATAATATATACTACAGCAGACGTAAAGATCTATGGTGATAAAGTTTATCCTTTTTTGGGGATCATTCTGGACAAAGAATGCACCGGACAGAATTTTGCAATGACGTTAATTCAAAGTGTATTTTAAAATAAAACTTATAATAAAATCAGGATTGGTCAACATTTGTCTAAAACGTTTCATGTTCAGAAGGATCTGACATTTGGAAATGCAACCATTGCATTTCAACTGTTCTATAGTATGCACAATCAGAAAAGTTCAGCAAAGCAAGACATAGAAAACGAATGTGTATATCAGTTTCTGGTTTAGGCCGTTATACATACTATTGGCGAAGACAGCAGTTCTATTAAAAGAACTCTGAGACTTTATTAGCTATTGCATTTATCATTTCTGTGTAAATCTGCAGTGCAATCATTCAGGCTTCTAATTCACGTAGCAATTAAAAGTCTTCCACACTACTCTTATTAGTTACCTATCGTTGTAATTTGATCCAGCATTCTGCGATTGGCAAAGAAAAGGAGATCTTAAAACCCCGACACGCATCGCTGTTCAACTCATGAATCTAACTTCTGAAAGCATATAAATGAAACGAAATTACTACAGAAATTGGTTACGAAATTCACCTTTCTGTTTTAAAGGGTAATCAATAATAGGAAATTTTGTCAAAGTTAGAAGTTCGAGAAAGTAATTTAGATTCCTATCCTTTTTTTAAATATTCCCTAGTTGCATTATATAACAGAGCATCTTGATGACGACGTGGGATCCTCCGTTTTCCTGATTAGCACAGTTGGGATTCTGTGACTCAGGGGTGCACAAATCGCGGGCGCCAGTTCACCCGAGCGACTGAATTTTGTTCTGTTGTGCCTAATATTAGTGGGTCCTAATTAAGCAGCTTGCTTTTTGTCACCCTTCTGGAGATTGGAAAAATTGTGCACCGCTGCGGTAACTGTGATATCTCAGCGTATAATGGATTTTAAGTGACTTTCCCCACACTCTAAGCACACATGCACTGTGTTTTCCAGAGTTTTACAAATGATTAGGCCTATGTTTTTAAATTCAAAGTTATGAACTTCGCCAGAAAATGTATCATCCACTTGTGCAAATGAGTTTACTGCAGTTAGTGAAGCTGTCACACCAGTGTTATATTGCATCAAGTGTAATGTGTGTAATTGATCCCTAAATTGAATGTTGTATTATAGTGACAATAGCTTTAATTCCAAACACTGCCGCAGCACGAAACCTTGATAGGGGACAAGTTAAGGTCCAAATCGTAAATTCATTTTTTTACACAAAATAAAACAACAAATGCAGGTTCTCCTCAATTAGAAGATATTTACATGTAATCTTATACACCAGATATGCTTAACTGTATTCCTCTTCGATTGTTATCATTTCTACCTTACCTCTTAATCTCAAAGACAACATCAGGTCTTGGGCCACAATAAGTCGCACATTTGTATCACACATATGTTTACGCTTCTTGACATATTTCCTTTTGCTGTCAGTCTCTGCCAACTCGTTTATGTATTTGTTGGTGTTTAATGAGATGCGCCTTTTGGCGGAAGGCTTTGCCACACACTTCACACCTGAATGGCTTCTCCCCTGTGTGAGTGCGGAGATGCACCTTAATGTTCGACTTGTTCAGAAAACCACGGTTGCAGATGGTGCACCGGTGAACAGGTTTTTCCTTACCCATCATCCCGCTACTACCATCCGCCGTGTAAATGACACTTGCCCCACCCCCACCGCCACCTCCACCGCCACTATGCTGTTTCCTGCCTGATCTACTCCTGCTCTTGCTCTTGCTTGGAGATGGTGTGGTCGTGGTTGCGGCTGTCGTGTGTGGATAGTTGCCGTGTACCAAACCACTGCCGGTGACCAAACTGTCAAGTGAACCGCCGTTCACCAGTAAATCGGGTGACGGAACTCCTCCAGTTTTCAGGCCGCGGATATGGCTATATCCTGGTCGACTTCTGCTCTGGTGCACGCCTTGGTACCGTCCCCCGTTCATAAGGAGGGTGTTGTCAGTGGTACTGACCACATGACCCGGAGGACTGCCTGTTGTTGTGTGCGGAAGTATCATTTCTTTGTTACTCAGGTACGATGTTGAAGACGACGGGGAAGGACATTCAGACAAGTAAGCTGACGTGGATTCAGGCTTAATGGCGCCGTTTGATAAGGAGGGAGGTCCATTTTGAAGCCGACTTTGAAGAAGGGGCATGTGGTGATGTTGTTGGTAATTTGTTGTGGTTGTCGTGGAAGGTTCTCTTTTAAGAAGCAGGGCCGCCTGTTGCGTAAAGGCTTGCTGTTGCTGCTGGATACCTTGAGTCAGGAGACTCTGCAACGTAGAGGACGGTCCAGTTGTACCAGAATCCTCAGGGCTGACGCTCACAACAAACTGGGAGTTGGCAACGAATTCCTGTAGCGATTCAGCAGAAATTATTGCTTTGCCATTGCTACCACCATTCTGCACATTGTTTTCGCCACATGCAGTATCTATCCACGCATCCAAATCCATCCAACTATCCCTAGAAGCTGCTGGATCCTCACCCGGTCCTACCAAACCGTCGACATTCGGCACCGTCGTGTCTGCAATTGCTGAGCCTATAATAGCTGCTATATCTTCTATTTCCGGTGGCAGAAGACTGTAGTCCACAAACTCTGGTTTAATTACACCTTGAACACCATCAACTGTTGATGACGATACCACGGGCTGGTCTGCTGTTGTACTAACCGTGTAATATACGGTAGTGCCACCATTATTATTCCCAGATTTAAATATTAAATTATTGTTTGTATTGTGATTGGTGGTATGAGAATTGTTATTGTTTGTCTCCACCAATGACGACACAGGGTTGTGAGGACTTTGCGGCGACTGTGGAGCTGCAATTGCATGGAAGTGATGTCCGGGAATTCCATTAATACTAAGATGCCCAGTGTATCCAGTGAATGGAGGTAGGGGTTTTAGTTCTGCAAAATTTGAATTTGAGCCCGGAGGAGAATTCTGAGACGGTGATGTGAGCAGTAAGCTGTCCAAAGCATCCATTGTAGCTTTGGTGGTCGAATCTTCATCTGCCGTCGAACAGGAATCCATGACTAGTTTGTGTGCTGGTGCGTCCATGAGGAAGGGTTCCGTCCCGCTGCCACCGCCAGCGCCACCCCAACATGAAGTGAGTAGCAATGTGTCCACGGGTCCTCCACCGCACAGTATCTCGGAGTCGCCACCCCCCGAGAACTTCATAATATTGGGTGATGTACGTGAGGTGGTATTGCTCGGATCAGACTGCTGCAGCTGGGGGATCGTGGATGATGATTTCGTCTGAGGATAACTGCTTTTTGGCGGAGAGGCGGTGGCCCGGTCGGGGCAAAGCCACGGAGGATCCAGGGAGGAAATGTTACGGGTCCAAGTAAGAGTCGTGCAGATGGAACAACTCTTGTGGTCAGTACAGAAGACGATGTGACTGATCGATAAGTAGCTATGGATTTGTTTCTAACGACAAAACACCCACTTGCTGCGTCCAGTATTGGATGAGAATTGCCACTTTGGCCTGTGGCTAATAATGGGATTATTTTGCCAACACTCACAAACATAGACAGAACGAAGAAAGACAGCATTCACACATAACCGCCAAACCAAAAGTATTTACACTTTTTAGAAATGAGAGAAAGAAGATAAATGAACCGTCACCGCTGAAAGAAAACAGTAAGAAGTCTAAGGATCGTGTCCAGTAAATCTTTCTTTCTTTAAAATCCCGTGTTATGACTTTCCCTGTCTTGGAATTTTTGGATGACAGGAACCGGGGCCTCTACCTGTCCAGTTCATCGTGGCGCTTTGCGTATCATCAGTAAATCAGATTCAATTACTCCTGGCGTCGTCATATAGGTAACAGCTGCCATGTTGTAGCAACACTCGACGAGGGCACCTATAAAACAGTGAAAACAGTGAGATTAATACAGAGTCAAATTTTCATCTCTTCAGCTGTGAAAATGACAGAAGAAGTGAAGAAGTGTGAATGTTAACAGAACAGGAAGGAATGTTGCTTAAACCCCGACAGTAGACTGAAAGCAGTCTAGTGAAGGAAGGAGAATTCGTGTGACGTTAAAGAGACATTCTATGTTACATCAACATCGCCTTTGTATTCCTGCACATTGAATTGGTTTTTATAATCCATGTAGAATGATTGTGTTGGATAGGAATAGACGAATGTACAAAGAATCTGTACAGTATTTATATACCAAAGAAAACTCAAGAATTTGGAGAGAAGTATATGTGAGCATTTTCGACGAGTTTGTTATGCTCTCAAAAATGGTTCTCCTATTTCAGAATGTGTCAACGAAACATACAATAAATTCCATATAGGCCTAGATCAAGAATTGTCTACAACATTCAATATCGAGGATAGACTGAGAAATACGTGTGTTTCTCCCATGGCGCAACAGCCCCTGGTGGGCCAAGGCCTTCTCATTGTCGAGGCTTGACGTCACACTCATAAGGATTCCACTGGACGGAGTGACCAGCCCGACTAACTCAAAGACAACCATCCTTGTTTCCGGCAGGATTCGAACCCACAATCCCAGCGTGGGAGCAGCCGAAGATCCACGGCCTAGACCGCGCTGCCACTAGGATAGGCAGTTTGAAAAATATAGTCTGTAAAACTATTAGAGGGAACGTATGTGAACTGTCTGCATTGTTTACAAACTTCTACTTTAGAGTACTTAGATGGAATTTCTGTATCTGGTTCGTTGATTAGCTGCTGTGGTTACATTTGACCGAAAGGGAAATGGCAGAAAAACTCGATACCCAAACTGAGGAGATTTAAACGCACAATAGTACTGTGTGTGGTGTGTGTGTGTGTGTGGTGTGTGTGTGTGTATGT